>JAABUS010005800.1_pt1 | contig 15773 bp, 11 predicted proteins | sample 5560161 | NCBI WGS metagenome assembly JAABUS01 (sample SAMN10711885, study PRJNA513376) | rock metagenome | isolation source: Antarctica rocks | place: Antarctica: Victoria Land, Trio Nunatak nord | collected 2016-01-04
GGGCAATATACCTTGCCAAATGAGTTTGTACCTTACTTCGGATATTACAACAAGCGGCACTGTAAGCGTTGCAGATGGTAGTTTCTCGCAAAGCTTTACCGTTACTGCAAACCAGGTTACTACGGTTACTATGCCGCAAAGTGCTTTTTTAGCCACTGAAGGGCAATTTTTAAAAGGGATACACATTACTGCCGCAAACCCGATTGTAGTTTACGGCCATATTTATGCATCTAATGTTTCGGGCGCCACCTTGGTTTTACCTGTAAATACCCTGGCAAAAGATTATTACTCGATCAACTACCTTCAACGGTCAAACGAGGGAAATTCGTACTCGGCCTTTGTGGTGGTTGCTACGGAAGACACAACAAAGGTTGAAATTACACCTGCCGCTACATTAAATAGCGGAAAACAGGCCAATCAAGCATTTACCCTGACTTTGCAGAAAGGAGAGGTTTATCAAGGTTTATCGGCTACAGATTTGACCGGCACGCGCATCCGTTCTGTTAGTTCCGGAACGAATGTTTGTAAAAGAATTGCAGTTTTTTCCGGAAGCAGTAAAATATTTATTGGCAACGGGCCAAATATGTCGTCCGATAATCTTTTTCAACAAACTTATCCGACAGCTTCCTGGGGAAAAAATTATGTAACTGCACCGCTTAGCAACCGCCCTTATGATACTTTCCGTATCGTCATCAGTGATCCGGGAACCAAAGTAACTTTAAACGGAACAGTTTTAAGCAATGCTTCTTTTACCAATGGTTTTTATTATGAGTTTAACAGTACAACGCCCAATGTGATCAGTGCCGATAAACCCATACAGGTTGTACAATACGCGATAACGCAATTAGGTCAGAATGCTAATAATACAGTAGTTACGGGTGCTGATGTCGGTGACCCGGAGATGATCTACCTCAACCCGATTGAACAGATTATCAATAACGTAACGCTTTACTCACCAACAGCGTATAAAATTTTACAAAGCTATATCAATGTTATTATTTCTGCTAAAGCGGCTTCCGGTTTTACCATTGACGGCACTGTACCGGCAAGCGGGTTTAAACCAGTTCCCGGAAACACGGCTTATTCTTACGGGCAGTTTCCGGTTTCTTCCGGCACGCATAACATCAAAGCTTCCGATGGTTTTAATGCGATTGCCTACGGCTTTGGCAATGCCGAATCCTATGGTTACTCTGCCGGGACAAATTTGAAAAACCTGAATGAATTTGTGCAGGTAAAAAGCATAGCAGGCGATACTTTGTCCAGCACTTGCGTTGGCGAAAATGTAAAACTGGAAGTAACGCTGCCTTATCAAACCAAACAATTGATCTGGACGCCTCAAAACAGTGACCCGGTTTATACCGATAATAGCCCAACGCTGGTTGCCCAAACGCAAAAGGACAATAAAACACTTTATACTTACGGTTATCCTAAACCAGTTGTTTATCTTAAATCGGGGATATACGATGTGAAAGTAAAAGCTTTTAATGCGATAGCGGATGCCTGCGGCTCTTATGAAGATATTGATATCGGCTTTACGGTTTTTGACAATCCGGTAGCTGCATTTACTGCAAAAGCACAATCCTGCCAGTCGGATACCTTGACTTTTACAGATAAAAGTACCGCAGTTGTTGGAACAATCAAAACCTGGGCCTGGAATTTTGGCGATGGCGGAACATCATCTTTACAAAACCCAACACATGTTTATACCAAAGCCGGGGATTTTATCACTACCTTGTTGGTCAGTAATTCTAATGGTTGTACTTCTTCCCCGGATTCTCAAAAGGTTCATATTTATGCTAAGCCTGTATCCAAGTTTACTGTTTCAAACCCTGATTGTGCAAGCAAAGCAGTAACATTTACAGATCAATCAGCCGCATCCGAAGGAAACATTGCACAGTGGATTTGGAACTTTGGCGACGGGACCAGGCAAACGCTGACCAATAAAACCCCTTTTCAGCATATTTATAAAACTGCCGGCAATTATACTATCCGACTGCTGACCGTAACTGATCTTGGCTGCCGTAGTGATTCTGCAATTGCAGCAATTGTAATCCATCCTTTGCCGGTGCCAAACTTTATTTTGCCGGAAATTTGTATCTCTGATGCTTACGCAATTTTTACCGATAAAAGCAGTATCAGCGATCATACCGAACCCGGCTTTACTTATCTCTGGGATTTTGGTGATGCCGCAGCAACAACAGCCAACCCGGATACTTCATCGCAGAAAAACCCTCAGCATAAATACACAAAAGCAGCGGTGTACGCAGTTAAATTAACTGTTACTTCGGCCAATGGTTGTTCTGCCGATACCACCATGAGTTTCACAGTGAACGGAGCAGTGCCGAAAGCTTCTTTTACCGTACTAAACCCTGCCGGTTTGTGCAGCAGACAGGAGGTTTTTATCAGGAATACTTCGACTTTGGATTTTGGGAATTTGTCTAAAGTAGTCCTGTATTATGATTATACCAATCATCCTGATCAATTTGAAACAGATGAAAACCCGGCAACTGATAAATTGTACGGGCACAAGTACCCCGTTTTTCATACACCGGCAACACAAAGTTATACTATTTTGATGCGGACTTATTCCGGTACAAGTTGTGTGGATGAAATGATGCAGGTGGTTACATTGAAAGCAGATCCGCAGGTAACGGTAACGCTTCCTGCTCGGGTTTGTGCCGAAATGAATCCGTTTCAAATTGTAGCTGCCGAAATAAATGGTTATGCAGGGACAAGCGTTTTCTCCGGAAATGGTGTTAGTGCTTCCGGCTTGTTTAGTCCGGCTGTTGCAGGTGTCGGCACACAAACCATTACCTATATTTTTACTGCCCAAAATGGTTGTGCCGATACGGTTTCCAAACAAATCATTGTCAGCCCGACCCCAAAAGTAAATGCAGGCCATGACGTTTTATTGCTGGATGGCAGCAGTGTTACATTGAAGCCCATTGTTTCCGGTAATAACCTGACTTATAAATGGACACCTTCCCTCGGCTTAAACCAAGACAATATTTTAAATCCGGTAGCCACCCCAACGCTCAATACCACTTATAAACTTACCGTAACTTCTGCCGATGGTTGTACAAATGCAGATGAAATAACGGTTACAGTTTTGAAAGCACCGGTCATCCCCAACACTTTCACCCCAAACAATGATGGGATAAATGATAACTGGAATATTAAATATTTAGATAGTTATCCCGATGTAATAGTAGAAGTGTTTAACCGTTATGGGGAAAGGGTTTATTATTCAAACGGATATACAATAGCTTGGGACGGAAGATATAAAGGGGCGGAATTGCCGGTAGGAACGTATTATTACATCATCAGCCCCGGCAATGGAAGGGGCAAAATAGCAGGGCCAATAACGATTATCAGATAAACATGAAAACACTTTATTTTACTTTTTTATTTTTATTGGTTACGATCAGCAGTTGGGCACAGCAAAGGCCGCAATACACACAGTATATTTTCAATAATTACCTGATCAACCCAGCTATCACCGGCATCGAAAATTATACGGATATCAAAGCCGGATACCGCAACCAATGGACTGGTTTAGACGGCGCGCCGGTAACCATGTACTTTACTGCGCATACACCAATCGGTAATAAATTTATTCAGGGTGATGCGATGAGCCAGCCGGCAAACGGAGAAGACCCAATGAGCCGTTCTTATGTGCAGGATTATCAGGCTGCCGCACCGCATCATGGTATTGGTTTAACAGTGGTTTCGGACAGGGCCGGGCCTATCACCCAAAGCAATTACGACATTACTTACGCTTACCATTTAGGGATCACCAGTAATTTAAACTTAGCAGTGGGCGTGGCAGCAGGTTTGGCCAGTATTGGTTTAAATACCAGCCAGATTACCTTGGAAAATGCTTTGGACCCGGCTATTGCCAATGGCAACACCAATCAGTTGAAGCCCGATTTAGGGTTAGGCATCTGGGCTTATTCAGCAACTTATTTCTTTGGGGTTTCCGCACAGCAGGTTTTGCCGCAAACGCTATATTTCTCTTCCAATTCCACCTACAACCAAAGCAAAACCGTTCCGCATTATTTCATAACCGGCGGTGTAAAGCTGTTTTTGGCAGAAGATATTACACTTTTGCCTTCTGTGATGTTTAAATATGTAAACCCGGTGCCAAGCACTTTTGATGTGAATTTAAAAATGGCTTTTCAAGATAAATTTTGGATTGGCGGTTCGTACCGCAGGAACGATGCGATTGCTGCAATGGCCGGGATCAACGTAGGCAGCTTTCTAAACTTTGGTTATGCTTATGATTTTACAACTTCAAACTTAAACACAGTAAGTAACGGCACCCATGAAATTATTTTGGGTATTATGCTGAACAATGCTTACAAAGTGATTTGCCCGAGAAGGTTTTGGTAGGAGGGGGGGGGTAAGTTGTAAGTTATGCGTTGTAAGTTTTAGTAACAAGTTTAGCTTTATATTTGAAAATCCCTCAGAATTAAAATTTATAATCATGCTTCTTTTAGCCCTATAAATTTGGTGTTTGGATTATTCTAAGTATCTTCTATAAAAGATATAGAAACTTAGCTTACTGATTTTTATGCCTTAAAAGAAGCATTAAAATTATGCCCGACAAAATTCTGCATTACTACATTTTAAAACTTACAACTCACCACTTACAACTTACAACTTACCACTTACAACTCACCACTCATAACTCGCAACCGTACTAAAGTTCCTTACGCAACCTCGCAACCGGAATGTTCAATTGTTCCCGATATTTGGCAACAGTCCGGCGGGCAATGTTATAGCCGGAATCTTTCAATATTTCCGTCAGTTTTTCATCAGCCAATGGGTGCAGTTTGTCTTCTTTGGCAATGTTTTCTTCCAATATTTTCTTTACTTCTTTGTTGGATACCTCTTCACCGCTTTCGGTTTGGATGGCTTCAGAAAAGAAAGATTTAAGCAGATACGTGCCATGTTCAGTCTGCACATATTTGGAATTGGCCACGCGTGAAACCGTAGAAATATCCATACCTATTTTATCGGCAATATCTTTCAGGATCATTGGCCGCAGGTTTTTTTCGTCTCCGCTGATAAAGAAATCGTACTGATACTGCATGATGGCATTCATCGTCCTCAGCAAAGTTTGCTGGCGTTGTTTGATCGCATCAATAAACCACTTGGCCGAATCCAGCTTTTGTTTGACGAACTGAACAGCTTCTTTCAGTTTTTTGTCCCGTTGAGAAGCCTTGTCATAATGCTGAAACATATCCTGGTAGGAGCGGCTCACACGAAGTTCCGGCGCATTTTTAGCGTTCAAAGTCAGGATTAGCATGCCATCGTTGTTGCGGATATGAAAATCCGGGATCACCTGCATTTGCTTGGTGTTGATCTCGTTGGAATCGCCTGGTTTTGGGTTGAGCTTCAAGATTTCGGCCACAATATCTTTCAACTCGTCATCGTGCAGGTTTAGGGATTTTTCGAGCTTGTCGTAATGCTTCCGCGTAAATTCATCCAGATAATGCTCCACCACCAAGATCGCTTTTTTGATCACCGGAATTTGTACATCCTTTCTCCGCAACTGGATCAGCAAACATTCCTGCAAATCACGCGCACCCACGCCCGCGGGATCAAAATGCTGGATCACTTTCAGCATATCTTCCACCTCTTCATCCTCTGCCATTACATTTTGCGAAAAAGCAAGGTCGTCAGTAATCGACATAATCGGCCTCCGCAGATAACCATCATCGTCCAAACTGCCTATGATTTGCTGGCAAATCCTGAAATCTTTATCCGCCAGCGGAAGCAAATCCAACTGGTTTTGCAGGTTTTCAAAGAAAGAACTTTGTATCGCAATCGGCATTTCTTTGCGTTCTTCTTCATCTTCTCCGTTCTGATCGTATTTGCTGCCGTAATCGTTCAGGTTATCCTCCTGCAAATACTCATCAATGTTAAACTCGTCAGATTCTTCCCCGCTGCTTTCTTCTTTGTTGAAATTATCGTCTTCCGGGTCGCGGTCAGGATATTCCTCCACCGGGTCGGTCATGTTCGTCAAACTCAAATCCTCCAAAGCCGGGTTTTCCTCCAGTTCTTCCTTGATGCGGGCATCCAGGGAAACCGTGGGCACCTGCAGCAATTTGATAAATTGTATCTGCTGGGGCGATAGCTTTTGAAGTAGTTTTTGTTGTAGGTTTTGTCTTAACATATAGAAGCCCAAAAATACATTAAAATATAGGATAGCTGGATTTGGAGCGAATTTTTACAGTATTTCCATCAACTTCTTCTACGCGAATTTTTTATTATCAGCGCAAATATTATCTTTAGCAAAACTAAAAAAGACCATTATGGGATTTATAACTGAATTTAAAGCTTTTGCGCTTAAAGGCAACGTGATTGACCTGGCAATTGGTATTGTGATTGGTGCTGCATTTGGCAAAATTGTGAGTTCTTTGGTGGATGATATCATTACGCCCGCCCTTTTAACACCAGCCTTAAAAGCAGCCAAATTAACTGATTTAAGTAAATTGGTTATTCCCGGAACAGCTATCAAATATGGTAACTTTTTATCTCAGGTGATTGCTTTTTTGGTGGTTGCCATTGCTCTGTTTCTTTTGATTAAAGCCATTAATAAAATGCAAAGGAAGCAACCTGTGGTGGCAGTTGAAGTTAAAGCCACCAAAGAAGAAATGCTGCTGACGGAAATTCGGGATTTGCTTGCGGCACAAAGAAATGTGGGGTAAAAACAGTATTGTTGAGATTATTCCTTAAAGTATTGAAAATCCAAAGCTCAGAGGAATGGATTGCAAATCAAGACCAACAAAGTTGCCCACGCCGTAAGATTTTTATAGGAACAATGTTCGCTCCAGATCACCGAAAAAATGGAAAGCTCGGTAAAGTTTGGCACACGGCCTAATATTTCTATGATGCGTTCAAATTCTTCCGGAAAGCAGACCAAGTTCTGTGGCGGTTTGTAGGATAGTTGTGTTTTTGCGGCTCCAATGTATCTGCTTTTGATGGAAGCGCAAAATTATAAATTTAAAAAGAAGCTGGAGAAGTTAATATGAATTGAAGTATAAGATTATAATTTTTAAAGAACACTGCTTTTATCGGCATGAAATACTTTTTGAGAGGGTTAATAAATTGCGCCTCAGTTTAAATTTTCATGTAGAAAAAGTTGTACTACTTCTTTTAGCACTAAAAAATTAATATTAAGTTGCCTCTTAGCTTATAGACTTTATGGACTGTTTTTGTTTCTGCTGATAGAAACTCCAAAATATCTTCCGGGAACCATCCCCTTATTTCTGCTGCACGCATCCGTAAACATTTTTTCAACACAAAATCCCAACACCTAACACATCTCATAAACTTTCGTATGCTAATAATTGAAATTTTATCAATATTGTATTCAAGCCTCATTTTGTCCAATTCAGAAAAAAAATTCTGATTTCTTATGAATTAAATATTCAATTTCAAATCGTAATTTAAAACTCTCTGATGCCATTACAACCAAAATATAAACAATTGACCTGGATAGGAGGCTTGATCTGTTTACTGATTTTATTATTTGGCATAAGCATGACCTTTCTGGTAAATGATCATGTTGCTGTTGAAAGTCATGAACTGGGCGCCAAAATACGCATTAACATTTATACCATATCCATTATCATCTGTTGCCTGGTCAACCTGTTAAACAAAATATTTTTGAGACCTTTCTACGGCAAGTGGAGCTTTAAAAAATGGGTTGCTGATTATTTTTCCAGTTACGCCTTATTCATCATGGTAGCAATAATTGTCTGGTATTTCATTTTCTCACCAATATTTCAATTAACAAATAAAAATTTCCCCTTAATCCAAGCTTTGGCCATCAATACTTTTATCCTTTTGGTGATGGATGTCATCCTGTCCAAATATGAAGAGGAGAATGACAGGCTGGAGATTGCAAATTATAAAATGATTATCTTAAAAGCACAGCACGAAAAGCTTAAGCACCAGTTGCATCCCCATTTCCTGTTTAATTCATTGAATGCCTTAAAGGGACTGATCAAAAGAAACCCAGAACAAGCAGAAAGTTACCTGATCAAACTATCCGAGTTTTTGCGTTTTTCTATTTCGCACAACGAACAGAATATGGTGCCGTTGCAGGAAGAATTAAAGTTCTGCCTGTATTACCTGGATATGCAGAAGATGCGGTTTAAAGATGCATTTACCTTTCAAATTGATGTGCCCGGCAAAATGCTTACCGGTATGCAACTCCCGGTATTTTCGCTCCAGCTATTGCTTGAAAATGCGATAAAGCACAATGTATTGACGGCCGAAGACCCTTTAACGATCAGTATCACCGCTATATCGGCCGACTGTTTGGTTATAAAAAACAATCTTAACCCTAAAATTAACATGGAAACCAGTAAAGGTTTTGGTTTAAAAAACCTGTCTGACAGATACCAACTGCTAATCAGGCAAGACATTAAACTTGAAGCTAAGGAAGGTAGTTTTATTGTTTATCTTAAAACTATCCCGGTATGAACGTTTTGATTATAGAAGATGAAACGATGAGTGCAGAGGATTTGGCTGATCATATTGTTCAGGCAGATCCTACAATTACCATTTTAGCTATGCTGGCTTCGGTAAAGGAATCCATTGCTTATTTAAACGCCAACACCAGGATTGATCTGATCTTTTCGGATATCCAATTGGGAGATGGGCTAAGCTTTGAGATATTTAAAAAGGTGCCTGTTTCAACACCGATCATTTTTTGTACCGCGTTTGACCAATATGCAATAGAAGCTTTTAAAAATAACGGGATTGATTATATTTTAAAGCCATTTGATAACCAGTCGGTACTTAATGCACTTGGAAAATACCACCAGTTGAAGCAATATTTTAAGCCGGAAAAAATTGATTATGAACAGTTGATCAAACAACTTTCGGGAAACACCAAAAACAACATTAATTCGGTACTGATTTATCAAAAAGACAAAGTATTGCCTTTAAAGCTGAATGAAGTAGCTTTATTTTATATAGAGCATGAGATCACGCAAGTGGTTTGCCTCAACAGGAAATCTTATACCATCCCGCAGAACCTGGACGAACTGGAAAACCTGACTGACGGAACTTTTTTCAGGGTCAACCGGCAATACCTGATCAACCGGGCAGTTGTTAAAGATGCAGAAGCCTATTTTCACAGAAAGTACGTAGTGAACCTAATCGTTGATTTCCCTGAAAAAATCATCGTAAGTAAAAACAGGGTCTCTGCCTTTTTTTCCTGGCTGACACAAAGATAAGATGTCGTTCAATCGTGGTTTTGTCCACTTCGGTTTCTTTTAATCCGGGCAGCCGCTTGTTGAGTTTCATCTTTGTTAAAACAAAATCAATTTAAAATGAAAACGTATTTGTTTATACTATTAGTTGTATCAGGATTTGGCATTGGAACATTTCAGGCATCAAATGCAGCACTTTTAGCAGGGTCTTGGAAGTTCCGGGATTTGAAAGCCGAGTATCCAAAAACCATGCATGGAAAAGCACTTGCGGATGCTAAAAAGGATATTCAGGGCGATATTAAAAGGATGAAAAATTCCCCTTTTATTTTTGCCCAAGATGGAAAATGTACAATTGGGGAACATCATGGCACCTGGACAATGAGCAGGGGCGGTAAAAAAGTAACATACATTAATGAAAAAAAAGAAAAAGAAGTGGTAAACGTATTGCAGCTATCAGAACACAAACTTGTGTTTTCTAGGGTTGATGATAGCGTTAAGCAGACTTTCATACTAACTAAATAAGAAAATTTACATTGTTAACCTGGCTTCTGCGAGCCGTTCATTTTTTAAATGGATGGCTTTTTTATTTTGCTGAACTGACTACAATTTCAAAGCCCCTCCAATTTTTTATCAAGAACAATTAATGCTTCTTTTATCAGTATAAAATGGGTGCAGTAAGCGTCTGCAAATAACTATATAGCCGGTTTAAAATTCGTTTTTAAATATTTTTCATGCTTCTTTTATCACCTGAAAAATCGTGAATGTTTGGTTTTATTGACGGGTTGTGATCAAGCTGCAATTGCCACGGCCTTCAGGCCGTGGATAAAGAACAATAAACAAAAGGCTTTAGCCGAACAACTGCACATAAACAAGTATGCACCAAAGTAGTGATACCTTTTATTGGGCAAACAAAGGTTTTGGCTAAAGCCAGTGCCTGGGTTTTTCATGCCATCCATGGCCTGAAGGCTATATCAATTTCAGCAACACCAATTTTATAGGGTTAAAAGAAGCATTGTCTTTTTTTCCGGATATAAATCTAAACAGACCCTAAAAGTTTAAACAACTATGCTAAAAGAAGCATAGAAAGCATAGTAAATAAAATTTCAACTCGATCAACCTCGACGGTCATTGCCCGGGCTTGTTTTTCTTTATAACCTTCATTTTGTCCACTTCGGTTGATTTCTGTAGGGTTTCCAGCGATCATATTTTAAAGTTTGCAGGGTCATACTATCAGGAACTTTACAAACAATTATGTAATAAACTTTGACTTTGATTTTACGGTATTCTTTTTCAGCAGCGGTTGGTAACCATTAACGAACATAAATATTCAACCTTCACAATTTAGTAGTTTAATATGCAAAAAGCCAAGTCCCTTATTGTTGTTTTCCTGATGATTTGCCCCGCCATTGTCTTGTATGCGCAACCCCCCCGTAAATTCTCTTTTTCGGGCACGGTCAAGGACAGGGCGACCGGTGAAACGCTTTTGGGGGCCACGGTAACCATAGCCCAGTTGCCACGGCTTGGGGTGTCCACCAATTCTTACGGGTTTTACTCGCTCACCGTTCCGGAAGGTAGTTATACCGTTGTCGCATCTTACACGGGCTATGTTACCGATACCTTACACCTGACCTTGGACAAGAACACGCTTATGGACATCGGCCTTGTTGCCGCACAGAGCCAGCTCAAAGAAGTGACCGTCAGAGGCGCCGCCAAAAACGGCAATGTCCTGACAACGCCTGCCGGGGTCCAGCGACTGACGATTGAAGACATTAAAAACGTACCGGTGCTGCTGGGCGAAAAAGACGTTTTAAAAACGATCCAGCTATTGCCGGGGATCGTGTCGGCCGGGGACGGCAAAGCCGGCTTTTACGTCCGGGGGGGCGCGTCCGACCAAAACCTGGTCCTGCTGGACGAAGCAACCGTGGTGTACAATGCCTCCCACTTGCTGGGTTTCTTTTCGGTCTTCAATTCCGATGCGATAAAGGACATTGACGTGTACAAAGGCGGGATGCCGGCCAACTACGGCGGGCGGCTTTCTTCCGTAGAGGACATCCACATGAACGACGGGAACAACCAGCACTACCATGCAAGTGGTGGACTGGGGCTGATCGCTTCACGTCTTTCTGTAGAAGGCCCTTTGTTCAGCGATAAAGGTTCCTTTATCGTCAGTGCAAGGAGGACCTATGTTGACCTGTTTACCGGCTTGGCATCGGACACTACCGTTAAAGGCAGCAAACTTTATTTTTATGACCTGAACATCAAGGGGAACTATCGGCTCAATGGACATAACCGGGTCTTCCTTTCCGGTTATTTCGGACAGGACGTGATCCGTTTAAAAACCGGGAACGGGATTGATTATGGCAGTTCGACCGGAACGCTCCGGTGGAACCATATTTTCAGCAGCAAGCTGTTTTCCAATACCTCGCTCATTTTCAGCAATTTTAAATATAATGTTCATATCGTCAGCAGCCCGTCGGACGTACTGGTTTCCTCCGGGATCAGGGACTATCATTTTAAACAGGATTTCAACTATTATTTAAACTCCTCCAACAAATTGGACATTGGTTTTGAAACCACTTTTCATGATACCCAGCCCGGTACTGCCGTATCTACCCAATCGTCTAATTTCAATAATATTACCCTGCAAAAGAAGCATTCGTTGGAAAGCGCTTTGTATGTTTCTCATGAATGGACGGCAAGCGACAAGCTGAAACTTGTTTATGGGGTTCGGTTGAGTGACCTGGGCGTTTTGGGCGCAGGTAATTTTATGACCTACGGTCCCGAAGGAAACATAACCAGCAGCACTTATTATGGCAGCGGAAAGGTGGTAAAAAACTATTTTACACCTGAACCCAGACTGGCCCTCAGTTACCAGTTGAGCGGCATCAGTTCTGTCAAGGTTTCTTATGACAGGAATGTACAGAACATCCATTTGCTCAATAACGCCAGTTCCAATTCCCCAACCACCCTTTATTTGCCAAGCAGTAATAATATCAAGCCGGAAATAGCCGACCAGGTAGCGCTTGGTTATTACCGGACATTCCATCAGGACGGGTATGAATTTTCTACGGAGGTATATTACAAGGACCTGCAAAACCAGATTGATTATAAAAACAGCGCTACCCTGGTCGGCAACGAAAATGTAGAGGCCGACCTGCTGTACGGAACAGGCAGGGCCTATGGCTGGGAAACCTATGTCAAAAAGAAGTACGGCAAAAAATTGACAGGCTGGCTGAGCTACACGCTTTCCCGGACAGAAAGAAAGATCGCCGGCATCAACAACGGCAACTATTATCCGGCATACCAGGACCAAACACACCATTTGTCGTTGGTAGGTTTGTACCAGGCATCCAAGAAATGGACCTTGTCGGCCGATTTTGTTTATAATACGGGAAATGCGGTGACCTGGCCTTCCGGCAAGTTCCCTGTTGATGGCGCCACCGTATATGCCTACAGTGGAAGGAACGGCAACCGTTTGCCGGCCTATAACCGCTTGAACATAGGGGCGACCTTATTGACCAAAAAAACGGCCCGTTTTGAAAGCAGTTGGAACTTTTCTGTTTACAATGTTTTGGGTGTGTCCAATCCTTATACCATCGCTTTCCAGAACGACCCTTTGAACATGAACAAAACGCAGGTGCTGCAAACCACGCTTTTTAAAATGGTGCCCTCCGTTACTTACAACTTTAAATTTTAAACACCATGAAAAATATCACCACGGCATCCCTGTTTGTAATGCTTGCGTCCCTGTTGTCCTCCTGCCAGAAAACCATCATGCCGACGTTGACTAATTCAACCCCTCAAATAGTGATCGAAGGGGCGGTAAGCGATACCGCAGGCCCTTACCATGTCAACATCTCCAAAACCGCAGGTTTTTATACAGACAACGTTTATTCAAATGTTTCAGGCGCTTTCGTGTCCATTACCGATGTTGATGCCGGTATTGCTGACGTGCTGACGGAAACGGCTTCCGGGGTTTATACCACCCATGCCATTACCGGGACCCCCGACAATACCTACCAGCTTAAAGTAGTGCTGGACGGAAAGACGTATACTGCCTCGTCCACCATGCCCAGGCCGGTGGCCTTGGATTCGGTCACTTTTGATTTCTCCAAAAAAAACAATACCAGGCCTGTTGCTAATTTTCAGGACCCGGCCAACATCATAAACTATTACAAGTACTCGATGCGGTTAAATGGCGTACCTCTTAAACGGGTACAAACCTTTGACGATCATCTTTCTGACGGCAGGTACATCCGCGGCAAACTGGATGTGGACACGGGTACGGTCAAACTCAAAGACTTGGTTAAGGTAAGCTTAGTCAGTGTAAACCATCAGGTGTACAATTTCCTGAAAGAAGCAGAGGACATTGCTTACAGCAATGCCCAACTGGCCGCACCTGCCACGCCAACTTCTAATATCACCGGCGGGTGTATCGGTTACTTTAGCGCACAGACCGTAAGTGATAAAAGTAAAGTTGTAAAGTAATTATAGAGCCTGTTTAAATTTATATCAAAACTTTTAACAGCTCAGGATTAATAACATAATGCTTCTTTTAGGCATATAAATTTTGTGTCTGCATGAAGTACCGCTACCAAAAGCATGGAAATTTGATGTTTTTTAGGCGATAAAAGAAGTATCGAAAATAAATTTAATAAAATTTAAACAGGCTCATAGTTTTATATTTTAATTGGGATTATAGCTTCAAAACAACTTTTTAAAGTGAAACTTTTTAAACTTTTAAGATTCCGGAGTAGCATTATTTATGGGTAATTTGCTAAAGGACACAGCCCTAACCCCTCTTATTAGAGGAAAAGTATGATGCCGCTCTTTCCAATGTTCAATTTTTATTTAGATAAACGACATTTGCAGGTTCCCCCCTTTGAACAGGACAAAGGGTGATGACCTATGATTTTTATACGGTAAAAGAAGCATTTCATAATAATACCAGCAGCAGAAGTTTAAACCACCTCGTGCTAAAAGAAGCATAGAAATAAATTGAACAACTTATTTCAACCTACCATTTTTTCCAAACGCCAGGCACTGTCCCAAAATAGCCATTCTAATTTCCAATCCTACCAATGCTGCTTTTGCCTAACTAAAACAGCATGATTATAACGAGAACATAAACTTTATTAACCGGACGAATTATACCAGGGATACGACAACCTACTATGTAAATGGCAAAACATTAACTTTTTTCTTTAGTTACGTTGGTCTTTTGTTCGGGTTTAATTTGCTGTGAAAGCATGAAACTATCTTAACGCTATTTTGGTCTTTGTTAATAACAAAATAGAGTTCGTAAGGAAATTTTTCAATTTTCAAAGCACTGACATTTCTATACCGTACCCTGAAAAAAGGGTTGATGCTTAAAGTATGATAAGTATCTTTTAATGCAGTTACAAAATTCTGTGGTGCAGCAACACTAAGTAATACATAGTAATCAATTGCGTTTTCTATTTCTTTTTGAGCCCGGGGAGAAATGCTGATTTTATAAGCCAAGTTTTTTATAGATCTGGTTGATAGATGCTTCTGCAGTAAGATATGTTTCCTCGTCTTCCGCCAATCGTTCATCCAAAACACCTTTCATTTCGGCAGTAATTTCATAATTGTCTTCGTCCTCTTCCACAATAATCGTAATCGGTTTCGATTTAAAGGTGGCTTTGATCGCTTCCAGAATATCCGTGTTTACTTCCTGTGCTGATTGCAAATGATAAGTTGCATACATCATATTTTTATTTAGCGTTCTTTTGAATAAACTATTGATCCTGATTGGATAAAATTAATTAAAAAAGGGGGAAATAATAAACGAAAATATAGCGGTAAGACTAAAATTTATGTGATAAAAGAAGCATCCGGTTAAGAATGCTTCTTTTATGGGGTAAAAATTATTATCCTAAAATTGTTACTGTTTTTCAACTTACCACTTTTCCATCTGCCAGGCACTATCCCAAAACATAAATTCTAATTTGCAGGCCGTAACAAAAGCTTCTTTTAGCAATCTAAATAATATAAACTTATAATCGTCATCATCCGTTATAAAAAAAGCGATGGCACGGGTTGGTGTTTTGACAAAAAAATAATTAAAAATGTTATTTACAAGCTATTCGGATCAATAACCTGTAACCCTTTAATGTTTTTAAAATCACTATCGCTTGTGATAAGGGTAAAGGTGTGAACGATAGCAGTAGCGGCAATGATCGCATCAGGGGTTTTTACTTTCCGGCTTCGCCTTATTTTTATGCATTGTGCAACAACATCGGGAGAAAGTTCAAATATATTAGCATCGTCAATAAACACCTGGACGATAGCCTCTTTGCTCTTGTCAGGGTTGCGCCAGGAGAGCGCTTCAATTTGTGTAATAACAGAAATGTTGGGCGTTTGGTCAATGATATCTGCAACAAATTCTATTGCCTTTTCAGAAAACAGCCCTGAAAAATAACCGGAGATCACGTTATTGTCAATTAAGTATTGTCCCATTCGCCTCTCATATTTTGGGTATGTTCGTTAAAGCTCCTGGCGTCTTCTTCAGAAAATACA
>JAABUS010005801.1_pt1 | contig 15758 bp, 17 predicted proteins | sample 5560161 | NCBI WGS metagenome assembly JAABUS01 (sample SAMN10711885, study PRJNA513376) | rock metagenome | isolation source: Antarctica rocks | place: Antarctica: Victoria Land, Trio Nunatak nord | collected 2016-01-04
CTTCAGCCCATAATCGCTTGTACTACCAAGTTTTCTTCATTGTCATGATGATGTTTGCAGCTGAAAATGTCTTCACTTGCCACTGGCGGCCACGACTTACGTCCGTCGACATGGGCAGACCCTTGACACGCACCTTCGCTGCCGGGCTGGCGTGCCCCCTTGGGCAGCAACTTCATTATGTTCGGCAGGCACCGCCATAGCCTACAGAAACCGCTCCGTAGGAGACCGGGAGAAGTTGCTCATTGATTCAAAAATGGAATCTTCTGGTGGGGTCAGGCGCCCCCAACACCCCGTGCCGTATTCTGGCAGACCATGGTGAATTCTTGGTAGCCGCAAGCTGAAGAGTATTGATCGGTGAAGAATCCTGCACGACACCGGCTTTTTGATCACCCTTCAGCCTCCAATAAAATCCTCTTGAGACCATGTTTCTTGCTGCTAGGCTTCTGTTAGAAACTCCCCTCGGCTTTTCCAGGAGATCAATGTCAAATCTAACGTTGATGATTGATAGAATGTACTATTTGCGCCAAATGGTGGGTATCAGTTGGCGACTTCGAAGAGCTTGACTCGGTTGCCTAGCTGATGCATGATTGCCTTGGAAGGCACCTAATTATTCGTTGATTGCTGATGGAATCCTTCCGCGGTGGAAAATAGTTGTGTATGAGGAAGCCTTAGTGAAGAACGGCGCCTCGAAGTCAGAGCGGCATGATGGAATATCGAAGAAAAACATTCGAACGAAAACTCATCGGCACGTCCTAGGTTGCCATACTGTCAGCGCGTACAATGGAAGATTCGATCCTTAGACACAGTTCTCAAACAGCGGAATGCCGACTACACAGTCGTTTCAAGACTGTTTATTAGCTGATCCGAGCGACGTCCCATGCCGCTAGAGCTTCCGGAGACTCAAGACAGTGAGTAGGTGGTGCCTCGAGGATGTCTTTAAAGCACATTGTGATGGGTCCGCACAGGTGAAAGCTTGGCAAACCCCGAAAACCTCTGGATTTTGTACTGAGAGCCTCATTGATAGGGAAGTCTATTGCCTTGTAATTCCAAACCAGCAGAGCAATAATGAACTGTCTGTCGAAGTCGCAAACAAGTGTACTTACGACTGCAGCAGGTTCGAATGGAAGCATAGGTTCATCTAGATAAGATAATTGAAAACCACTCAAAGCCAAAACTCGTGATGTGTGAGATGTGTGCGAGATAGGAAAGCTTTAAGACCGAATGGTTGAGTCGATGCTTTGTACTGTTGTACATAACGTAGATGTGATGGTAAATGCATGATGCAGAAAGCCACATTCTGTGGATCGTCTGTAGTGATCCATGGCTCGCCCAATGATAAGCTCTGGGTCTGGTGAGAAGTCCTCGGGCAGCGAAGGAAGCTTGCATGAAGCCTACCTCTAGGCCAATGGATGAGAGCCACGAAGAAGCCCTCCTCGCATACTGGCATCACATGGAAACAACCCAGCAGTGCAGCAGCCAAACACAATCCCCGAGAAGGGCGTGTTGATCAATTATTGAGGCCCATTCAAGCCATTAGAACTTCCGCCCACGGCTTTATTGTTCATACAACTCGAGTTGAAACACATCGAGTAGTAAAGGCGCAGTCATTGGCTGTTTGTAGAGTAGTCAAGTTGATTCCAAAGCCTCAAAGGTGACCCAAGTGCTGCTGTTGCCGGGGTGACTTGGGCTTGAAAAAAGAACACAACGCTAAAGTAAAGCAAACGCGAAACTGGCTCCTCACCACTCTCCTTCACCACAACCCACTCCAATCATCAACCTCAAGTATTAGATCTCTTTAAGGTCATCTTGCATAGCCTAAATTACCTCGATTTACCAATTGAGTCCTTGTCGTCAATATTACTGAGAGGTTGAAGCGTGTTGCTAGCAACTCGTCACCCTCCACCTTCTTTCCTCACCTCACCTCCAGAACAAGAGTCATTTCTTGTCTTCCTTTTGAATTGTTAGCTTAACGGTTCGAGAGGCATTCGAGAAAGGACTCCCTCACACCCGTCATCCTGGACTTTGACGCCAGAGTCCCGATCCCTTTCAGTGTCTTCCCGTCGTCGTACCGGAGCGACGCTGCCACAGAGACTACTCGCGTCAGAGTAGAAGGAGAGGCCAACCTTCCTCCAGGAGCTTCGCGCGACGGACGGGAAGGTCACGAAAGTCGGTTCTCCTCATTCTCCGCATCTCTTCCCCACGGTAAAGATCGTACTCGTTACGAAAAGGAAGAGGTCATCTACGAAGAGGATCGTAATCGCCGTCCGCGCCGCAAAGAAGACGTAACCGTCTACGAAGAAGAAGATCGCCATCATCACCACAAAGACCACTTCCCAGAAGTAGAACTCTCCAGAGAACGGTAAGTTCAGCCCAGTCTTATCGATTGACCACCCCTATTCTAATTACCCCCTGTACTATTGTACGGGGGAAAAGTTTAAGCTCAAGCCAACAATTGACTGACACTTCTTTCCACAACAGCTACCGCGAACCAGGCTACCAACGCCGCACCGAAACCAAAGTTGATATCGAAGTTCCTCGCCGCGAAGAAGAAATTGATATTACCGAGCGCGACTATCGCCGACGCGTCCAGCCAACCTACGACGTCGAATACGAGCGTCGCCGTCCGGAACCTCGAGAAGAAGAGATAAGAGTCGAAGCCGAAACCACTGTCGATCCACCCACTCGCTCCAACATGGGTTACTACGATGATGATGGTCGCCACCACTCCTTCCGTCACGGCATTGAGAAAGCCGCAGATCGTGTTTTTCATCCCTTCCACCCTCACCACCATCGCCATGAGCGTGAGGAGGTAATTATTGATGAAGAAGACCGCGGTCCCACTCGCGTTCGTGAAGGTGTCCGTGAGAGCGTCCGCTTCATCGACCGCCCCATTGGCCCAAACACTATCACGATCCCCTGCCACCACATCCGCGTTGGCGATCTGTTGATCCTTCAAGGCCGACCTTGCCAGGTCATTCGTATCACCACATCTGCTCAAACCGGTCAACATCGCTACCTTGGAGTTGATCTCTTCACCAAGCAACTTCACGAGGAGTCGAGCTTCGTGTCCAACCCTTCTCCCTCGGTCATTGTCCAGAACATGCTCGGTCCCGTCTTCAAGCAATACCGTGTCCTCGATATTCGTGATGACGGCCGTGTTGTGGCTATGACTGAAACCGGAGATGTCAAGCAAGGTCTTCCTGTCATTGACCAGGGCGGTCTGTGGTCCAGACTCAATGAATCCTTTGCGAATGGCCGCGGCAGTGTCCGCGTGTTGGTGATCAACGATGGAGGTCGTGAGCTTGCTGTCGACTACAAGGTCATTCATGGCTCAAGGCTATAAGCCATCAATTAAGGTACGTACCACCTACCAAAGTATGAGAACTTTGACTAACTCGGATTTGTTCAGGCTGCACGTAGAATCATGAACAATTCTCCATCACATAAAGGCAAGCATCAGCACAAACTTTACCGCACATCCGGATCATGTTCAATTCTCCGTTCAAGCTACGAAATTTCAACTGTATCTTACTCAACATACTCATACCGCGGCACCCCAAATTGTTCAGGCTAGCGGTGGTAATTCATGGTTGCATAGGTTATCTGGTAGATTAGGAAAATTGAAGACTGGATAGTATGCTGATTCGTGTCATTGTGACTTGAGCGTGCATTCTTATGAAGCGATTGCTCTGATGGAAAATACCTCATCTTTCCTCCATGCTGCCCTCGGTATAAACAGTCTTTAATCTCGTAAAGCATTCCCTACTCTGTGAACGCTCTCTAAATCGTGGCTAGATGACGAGTATAGTGATTGTTTAGTGCTAGTATCAGTCCGTTGGGGGTCTAGATCGTGATCTTTAATGATCAATGTCAGTGACCCAACGTGCTCAGTGAAATCCAGAGTAGATGGAATTAGATATAACCGCGTGAGTGGGGACTCTGCCCTTGTGGATATTTTTGACTACATCTGAAGCTTCTGGAGCTTTGCCTCGGACGATCTTCTTGTTTTGGAGCACGTGTTATGCGTAGGTTAGGAGCTGAGCTGTAGAAGCTGGGGTTGATTTGTGTTGCTGATGGCTCTCTCGTTGATGGTGGGGTGATGGGGTTCGTGACTGTTGCCTCAGCATTGCTGTTGGTCTGCCACCTTTTCCCTTCTTCAGCATTGCCGTTTCCCTTATCCTTAAGAGGCGCCTCCTCCACCTCCACCTCCAGCCCCCATAAGCCCTTACAACCCCAAACCCCCAGCGTCCTCGTCGTTTTCCTCATTCCCGTCCCTCGTAACATGCCCACTATGAGTCTCCCATTCCAATACCGCCCCCATAACCCTCCTCACCTTCTCCTTATTGGGGGTCCCATCACCCTCCCACGCAACATGTCCGTTCGGCCTCACGAGCATGAAATTAGCGGGCCGGAAGGTATGTTTCTATTGAACTTAAGCTTCAGCAGCTGAGATATTTCATGAAAGGGGGACATGCATGGAACACGGCGCTCAAAGTCCAAGGCAAGAATAGCTGGGAAGTCGCGCGTGGTTGAGTCTCAAAGATTCACGGAGCGGGGGGGCCGAATGTTTGAATACTATGACTAGTATATCAAGATAATGATGGGTGGGTATGTCTGTTGTATATCCGATATAATAGTGTCAGAGGTCGACAAGTAGAAGGTCTTGATAGACGCTAATGTATGGTTCATCAAGACTGCTGTGAGAACGTGCGAACAGACTTGAGGCCAGTGGGTCAGAATCAGAGCTGCATCCGAGTATGTTCACATTCAAGAAGGAATAAATGTTAGGACTATCAGACGATGAGAGCAGAAGCGAAACGACTTGACTCAGAACAAGTACTTCTAAATTAAGATTTCGAAGTACGAATGCTTTTATAAAGAGGCCAATATAGGTCGACCAGACAGCATGTTTTCTGACCTCTGCAAACACTCAGAAGTTGGCAAAGGTACCTGCTGTAGAATCTGGAGAGTACTACGAGACAGGGTCTTTAGTGACACAGCGAATCGTGTCGAATTCGGTTATGTGATGATGGTTCTTGAAGGACAAGAGTAGTAGCATACTAGAGAACGAAGCGCTTGGAAGAGCGTTTTTGGACTTCATCTAGAGCATGAAAACCTAGAAACCGGAAGATGACTGCGAAGGGTATTCTCATACAAAATCAAAAAATCAACGGGCTCAACCAGGATTTGAACTATTTGTTGTTAGATTTTTTCGAGAAAAGGTGAATTCGCGAAAGGAACTCACCCCGAGGCCTGAGGGTCGGTCAGATATGTAATGCATGTAGAGTATAACTCGTTGCACACCAAAATGTTAACCTTCACCAAAACGTGTATTAATTCGAGGATAGAAAAATCCAAAAATCTTTCTCAATAGCCCCAAATGCTAAGGAGCATCTAATCTACAGTATAGCAGAATCTAAAGACTCAACCACATAGATTTGATAAGAGTATGCAACGACTTAACCAACCGACCCTCGGCCTGCCACAATTTAGAGCTTCTGGAGAAGCATACCACTACACCATTGAGCTAATGGATAAATCTTGGGCTATTTAAATATAATTCACTCATCATCGTTCCCTGCAAACCCCGCAAATGTCCGTGGACGATCTGAGGTAGGACTGCAGGCTTCCAGGAATGGAGATATTTCCCAGTCATATAAACAACTGTTACGCCTGGACGTCCTTGAAGAATGGAAGACTCTGGAAAAAACGACCGGCTTTCTACGATAAATCCACCTTTCCCCAGTGACGTCCCAACAGCGCCTCTACTGCGGCTTTCTCTTGAGAAACTACTCAACAATGACACAGAGGAGTCGACGCGCTTCTACCAAGCATGTAAAAATCTAGGCTTCTTCTATCTCGATCTGCGAGGCACCTCAATCGGCGAGTCCATTCTCAAAGACGCCGACAGGCTCTTCGACGTTGGGGAAAAGCTTTTCGAGTTGGATCTGGAAGAGAAAGAGAAATATGACTTCAGTGCCCAGCACTCATACTATGGGTATGGCGCCTGTAACTGAACATGTTTCTGTACCATGAGTCTCAGATCCCAATTTCAGATACAAGGGCTATGGCAAGGCTGTCATTGACAGAACCGGCACGCTAGACCGTAATGAATTCTACAATGTCCGTCTTCTTCCATTCTTGCCGTACCTAACCTTTAGCTAACCATTTCTTAAACAAAGGTCTCCAAAGACGACATCATCTGTCTTTGCCCACCTCTCTCGGCCCCCGAACTACTTGGACGGACCCGAGTCCTCCAAAGCTCCTACATCCACGCCGCCCACTCCATTGTCAGCATCCTCCTCACTCACCTTGATACTCACTTGCACCTGCAACCCCCTACACTCCCTTCGCTGCATCGCCTCACATCGTCTTCAGGTGACCAGATCCGCTTTATCAAAGCACCCCCACAACCCCGAGATGACCGTCGTACCACACTAGGTGAGCACACCGACTACGGCAGTATCACTATCCTGTTCAACCGGCTTGGAGGCCTTCAGGTGCTTCCTCCTGGCGAAGACGCGCAATGGTGCTATGTGCGCCCTTTACCTGGCCATGCTATCGTAAACCTGGGGGACGCGATGGTCAAGTTCACGAATGGGTTGTTGCGGTCGAATATTCATCGCGTGGTTTCCCCACCGGGTGCGCAGGCCGAATGCACGCGATACAGCCTGGTGTACTTTTCAAGGCCGGAGGATGACGTTGTGCTGAAGAGACTGGAAGGCAGTAACGTGATACCGGAATTAGGAGAGGGTGAGGTGGATGAGGAGGTTAGTAGTAAGGACTGGATCATACGAAGAGCAATGACGAAGAGGACGATGGTGTACAAGCAAGGGGACTGGGACAAGACGACAGGAACGGAGAGACCGAGTGCAAAGAGTCGAATTTAAGACTAACGACAGCATCTGATCTACTCGTGATCGAACATCAAATTATCCTGTTTACTTTTTATTCAATTTTGTACACGTCTTCTCAGTTCTTTTATTTTTATTTACATGGTTATACTTAACGAAGCACTGGATGAAGTATATATGAAGCACTGATCACAGTGTTGGATAACATTGATATTGATATTGATATTCTGGAGATTTCCACTTACTTTTGACATGCATCTCGATACAATCTAGGTGTGTTCAGGTAAATTATAAAAGATTAGGTTACGAAATCGTTGACTTCCTCATGCTGAGATGGTTCTTCCCCTTGTTAATTGTATATATGTTGTATACTTCCTGAACTTAGGATTGATGGTTGCCGTTTCCATTCGGGAAAGGGAGCATCATCGCTTTAAAGGGAGCTCCGAGGGAGCACGGAGGGCCCAGATTTGGCTTGTCTCCTACCGGCTGTAGAATAGCTGCGCATTTCCTTTATTACAACATCCGTCAGTCTATATATCTATTACTATGAATTTATGTATATATCAGGAAGAAATCCATCACTCCTTCTAATTTTTCCTCCTTGGGTGATAGCTTTACACGTTCTCGACATTATTACTACCCGGAACGCTGATCGTCCCCTCGCTCTTTGAGCGCCTGCTCCGTCTCCATCTCCGCATTCAAACTCAGCCCCTTTGTTCCGAAACTCAGCACAAAAGCGACAAACGCTAGCCCGGTCATGACCGCCCATACGATCTTTAACGCGTTCGCGTATGAATTCACAATCGCGGTCCTCTCCGCCGTACCCCCCGGCATCGCCTTGATGACCTGCACTAGCCCACTGGCATCCTGCGCCAGCTTCGTCGCATTCCTCGCCAGGTTCGAGTACTCGCGGAGTTCAACGGCAAATTGGCTCTGAAAGATGACACCGCCGACGGCAACGCCGATGCCTTGACCTAGCGAGCGCATGAAGATATACATGGCCGCCGAAAACCCAACATGCCTCTCTGTCGTCGCTGCCTGTATGGCCAAGTTCATGCTCGCAAACAGTAAGCCCATTCCCAAGCCGGGTATGAGGTTTAAAAACACAAATGCCGGCACGCTCGTCTCCGGGCCTAGCAAGTACAGCAATCCCATGCTCAGCACCGTCAGCGACCATCCGGACCAGATAGCTCAGCGAAAGCGACCCGTGAGACTGACGGCGACGCCGACGAAGATAGACGCTGGGGCGACAGTGAAAGTCTCGGGAAAGACGGTGACGCTCACGATGATGGGACTGTAGATCTTGACGGCCTCGTAGTAGAGCGGGAGATAGTAGAGTAAACACCAAAGGACCATGCCGTGGACAAGCGTGCCAATGTAGTTGACGGCTGCAGTACGGTTGCAGAAAATGTGTAGAGGGATCAATGGCGTCTTTGCGACATAGGTTTCGTACATGACGAAAACGCAGAGGCCGCAGATTCCAAGTATAAGTGGTACCAGAGTGCGAAAGGAGGACCACGCGAACATGACGCCGCCTCAAGAGACCGGCATGAGGAACGAGGTGGTGGACGCAGTCAGGAGGATGGCGCCGACCCAGTCAAAGCGCAGAAGTTTGCTTGCAAGCCGACCTGAAGGGTGGTGTAGTCGTAGGCAGTAGGGGAGCGTGAGGAAGCCCAGGCCGCAGAAGGGCAGATTTATCCAGAAGATCCAGCGCCAAGTGACTTCCTGGGCGAAGGCGCCGCCGATCAAGGGACCGGTGACTGATCCAAGCGCCCATGTTAGGCTCTGAAAACCGAACCACTTGCCGCGCTCACGCAGAGGGACGAGGTCGGTGATGAGGATTTCAGTCAGAGAGATGATACCGCCGCCACCGACGCCCTGGATGCTGCGGCCGATCAAAAGAGAGGTGAAATTTTGGGCGAGCGCACCGACTATTGCACCTACCGTGAAGAAAAGGAGGGCGACGAGGAGGAGAGGTTTACGGCCGAGTATGTGGGAGAGCGAAGCAAAGGTGGGTTGAAAGACAGTGAAGGATAGGAGGAAGGATGTCCCGCACCAGAAGGCGTCGATGGCGCTGCCGTGGAGAGATTCAGCGATGATCTAGTTTTGAGCGTTAGTTTAGTTTGTATTCCTCTCCAAACCAGTCGATGAGTCTATAGGTAGCACGCCGATCAGGAACCATGGAGGGTTTCAAAAGGCTATTGATGGCAAGGGGGGCTATTACGGGAAGAGCGACAGAAAGCGAAGTGGCATCCAAGGCCACTGCGAGAGTAATTATGCAGAGACTGATGAATGAAGCATAGAAGCGCCATCCTGGGTTGAAGTTGTCTGACGGTGACGAAGATGCGAGGTCCAACACAGTCACACTTCCTGTCCTCAGCTGGGACGGCGGCTCCGATTTATTGTCATTCTCGAAGATGATGTTGTTGTTTGCTTGCTGTTCCATATCCCCTCAGCGAGAATTCAGATTGCAAACAGTGGTGTAACGAGCTTTGCCCGTACTCATCCTATCAGTTCAATTGACAGTAACACGTAGGAGCCTCAACCGTCGTAAAACTGTTGCCGTATCTGCAAGCTAATGCTCCTATCGTAGCCGGCGGAGCCTGACGACCCTGTACTGAGTATTCTACGTCTACCTGCTTTGAACCTGTATTAGACACCTCCATCACGGTTGATCTAGATATATCGCGTAGCATTGGACAGCTTGCACAATATCTTTCTTCATGTAGGTACCGTACTTATTGTGTCCGGGCTTGTCGAAGTGTCGAAGAGCCGCTTTGTTGTCCCGCCAATCCATTAAATTCTATTCTTGGAACATACGGTTTCGAATAAACTTCGATAAAGTATCAGATAAACTAGCAAAGAGTACATACCGAAGCCGGTCCCTGCACTGAACAGAACTTCGAGGAGAAGGGTCAGAGCCAGAAACCGGTCGAGTAGTGATCAACCCCTTGAGAATCACGGTGGTGTACAGCGGCGAATACGAGGCACACGGGAATCTGCACCACCCAACCGTTCCAGCATTTCGTGCCTCATCTGAGACGGCTTTGCAGTCCCACAACTCTCCTGAGCTCCTCTTGCCATATTCATTCGTTGCCATGGCGCGACCGATGCCAGATCGTACCTTCTCATTCAACGACGATGACGAGTTGTCGTTAAGAGGGGGCGGCCAGGACCACTTTCCCCATTCACAAGACACTGGCTTCCGAGATATGCAGTATTCCACTGCACCCGCATACACACTTCCCCCAACGAGAAATCACGACGTTAGCCCACCATCCCCTCCAGCTCATCAGTCTTACCTTTCCAGAGTCCCTCAATTACCTCAACAAACAGATTCCTCGGACTCACAACCTGTTCCACAGCCTTTTTACTCAAGAAGGGAACCTCCACCGATTCAAACTAGAGGCTACCGAGACAGTGGACTAGACCATTCCACCTCCAACCGGACTGCATCAACAACTACGCCAGGTGCTGACAACATGGGCATAACAGCTGCTGGAGGTGGCATTGCTGGAGTTGCCCTTGGTGTAGCAAATACCAATGAAAGAGATAGCGGAGTAGAAGCTCTGCGAGACCTGAACAGGATCTCCCAAGGGCGCTCGGGTATACCACCCGAACGTGGTTTTGACACAGTTGGCTCGGACACACCCTACATACCAGTCCCGCCTCCAATTCAAAGTCGGGTAACACAACGAGATCCGTATACCTCACCTGCACGATCGAGGAGCGATCCTTTCGACGATGAAAATCAACACATCTCCGCCGCTCCCTCACCTGCACAGTCTACACCACGACTTTACTCCTCGCGTGACAGCATACCACTGGTTCAGTATCCATCACAAGGGGAGTACGAAGGTGGCAATAGTTATTCCGATAATCCTTACAAGCGATTTTCTACAGCGTGGGATCCAAGAGTAGCGCGCGGCGAAATAGATCACAATGATATTGCGGATGATGGAGATGACGGTCTAAGAGAACCAGTCACACGAAGCAGATCGATACTAGGTCTAAAGACACCCTCATCCTCGGAGCATGCCGTTCCCGTGGGCGCTGTAGCTGGAGGAGCAGCCGCAGGAGGCGTGTTCGGAAAGCTGGGAAGTTTGGTAGGGAAGAAAAACGTCGTCAGCAACGGGGCGAGAGATCCTAGCGGGCAATATGGTCCTGTGGCCAGGCAAGGGTTTGATGATGCTGGAGTCGAGAAAAGCGAGTGGCTTTCCAGACAAACCTCAGGCCGGAGCAGGATGAGGTGGATAGTAGGCACCATTATCGTCATCCTGGTCCTTGCGGCCATCGTTGGTGGAATAGTAGGGGGCGTTGAAGCATCAAAGAAAAATAAGAATGCAGCCTCATCGAACTCGACACAGTCACAAACTGCTGCACAAGACGACGGTCATGGAGACTTGACAAAAGATTCAGCAGAGATCAAGGCACTGATGGGAAATCCAAACCTCCACAAGGTTTTTCCGGGAATGGACTATACACCATGGGGCGTCCAATACCCCGACTGCCTTAAGTGGCCCCCGAGTCAGAACAATGTTACGCGAGACATGGCAGTCCTATCCCAACTAACGAATGTTGTCCGCCTTTACGGCACCGACTGTAACCAAACCGAAATGGTTCTCCATGCCATCGACAAGCTCGGCCTAACAAACATGAAAATTTGGCTCGGCGTTTGGCTTGCCACAAACACCACAACAAATGACCGCGGCCTTAATGGCATGTACGACATTCTTTCAAAAAATGGTGCGGGGCCCTTTGCAGGTGTTATCGTCGGCAATGAGGTACTTTACCGCCAGGACATGACTGAAACCCAATTGGGCAAGGTATTGTCTGATATCAGGCAAAACTTTACGTCTCAGAAATACGACCTCCCGGTCGCAACATCCGATCTTGGAGACAAATGGACACCGGGTCTGGCGGCTGACACTGATATCGTGATGTCAAACGTCCACCCTTTCTTCGCCGGTGTCAACGTCGACGTCGCAGCAGCATGGACATGGGATTTTTGGCAAACAAAAGATGTGTTACTGACACAAGGTACGAATAAGAAGAACATCATCTCTGAAGTTGGGTGGCCGAGTTCCGGAGGAAGAGATTGCGGCCCCTCCAATTGCACGGATGCGATCGCGGTGGATAAAAGCAGTGTGGCGGGGATTAATGAGATGAATAAATTTATGAGCGATTTTGTGTGCCAGAGTTTGTCGAATGGGACAGAGTATTTCTGGTAAGTTGGTACTTGCTTTCTTTGATTTTGGGGCCAGGGCATGGGCATTTTCAGGGTAGAGGGGTGACTGATGATGCGAGCAGGTTCGAAGCCTTCGACGAGCCATGGAAGATCATGCTCGATTCTCCGGGCAGGGAGTGGGAAGACAAATGGGGATTGATGGATACGGCGAGGAATCTGAAGCCCGGGCTGAAGATTCCTGATTGTGGAGGGAAAACTGTCTGATCGAATGGCTTCGAAAGGGGGAGGTGTCTATGTTTTGGAGTTGGGGCATTACAGTATGAGATATTAGAGCGGAATGTCGGAACAAATACCAAGAAGAAAAGGAGGGTAATGTTCGGCTAGGTAAAGTATGATGACATGCTTGTCGCGCACGAGGTGGAGGGTAGTGGCAATGGGATTATGGGGTGGCGGTTTGCTTTATCGAGGAAAGGCAGGTAGGCTGTTGTATGGAGAGTATGGCTAGATGTTTTGGGGACATGACACATGGCTCAGGGGGATGGTGGTATTTTGTCCTCTTAGCACGAGGGGAGGTGTGGATAGGGAGCATTAGCGGCGTAGGCGTACTTTTGTAGTGGTTAGATAGGCTAATATGAATACCATTCAGGCTGCTTTTGATTTCTGAACATCCGGGAGCCTGATTTAATGTTATGCTTCTGGCCGAACCTTGTCTTTGATGCTCTCAAAAGGACTATGACGCGGGTAGCTCAAAGGGCTGACTGGCTCTACGGACAGAATCGTGACGTTCTGCTTATGGTAGCTGAGGATAGGCCGCGATTGATACTAAAGTACGACCGCAGCGAGAGCTACTGTTCAGGACTCGCTCTTGAATTATGTGATTCTATTCAGGACAGCTCTCTTTCCTGGATAGGCGCTCTTGCCTCTCTTCTGCAGTCGTCGTTGTATATACTCTAAAGCGCCGGTTTTGCAGGAAGGACTTTTAAGTACTGGATGAGGGGGATACTGCGCTGATGAGGTTGTTGTAGGGTAGGGGAGGTTTTGATAGAGAGGAGCTGTGAGTTCGTTTTGGGGGTTGTTTGCTGCGTGTGGGAAGAAACAGGTACGTTATACTGCGATTGGATTGCTTGAACGGTTGTTGACTGTGGGAAGAGTTTGAGTGTGGTCGAAGGGTGTGTCAGCTTCTTTTGCTGTTGTGGGGGTATGCTTGGGGGTAATTGTTCTGGGGATTCACTGGCCAAAGTCAGTGTGCTAGGTCCCATGCCTTGTCCGAGGTCGACGTGATCTCCCTGTGATGGTCAAACATGGCCGGTTCCTGGGTTTCGCTCCTCTAGTTCTAGCCGGTTCGGCTTCTTGGCAATCTCGAATCCGTCTTCGGGGGTTTTCTGGGGAACTGGCTGGAGGTTTTCAGTAATAAGGTCGTCGCTCGGTCGAGGCCAGTATATACGCATGAAATATGGCCAGGTGTCTCGATCGAAGAGAGGCATGGGTCTCGACACTGTCGTATCCATGTAACGGTCGAAGGTGTTGCGAGCTGCTACCATCCAATTTGGGTCTCTGGGATATATATCTCTGGGCGTGGTATTAGCTCGCAATTGTCGTCGTTGGTGGATGGGAACGCCTGCAGAACTTACCCACAGACTTCTAAGTCGTTACCGATACATAGTGAGGGGTGAGCAGCGTCCAGTGCCATAGCGTAGAATTGCGGTTCTAGATGTGGGACGAAAAGGAAGGTGGTTGTGGAAATCTTTTCGAAAGCTTCTGGAGTCTTGAGGACCGTGTAGCCGAGTGATTGGATGACTTCTTCGTCTAAGTGGTTGAACGCTGGGTCTTGGAGGTAGATATCGTCGATCTTGTGCTTCCTCCCTGCAAGCAAATAAGTGGAGGGACAATGTTGTTAGCAGGCTAACAGACGAACCGAGTATCTCAAGCGTGGTGGACAAGAAGGCGAGCTCATACATTGAGGCTTCTCTGCCATCTTCAGATGTGAAGCTGCCAAGGCCTAGGCACACACATCGAGTAATTTTGCATTTCTCCGAAGCCAAGACGTCCTCTTCTACAATGAGCTGAAAGTCCTTGAAGGAAACAGACTCCTTCCAATTCTGGCAATATTTCTGGAATTTCTCCAACACCTTGTCAACGGTAAGATCTCTAGGAGCCTCCGCGGGCTTGCCGTCTTCATGCAAGTTGGTGTATCTCTGGTAGTTTTGACCCCGAGATCCCTTGATAATATGTGTCCAACCAGATGCGTCGGTCACCCGAAGACGCTTTTGCTGTTCACTTTGCTTCTTGTGCTTTTTCCGGGACATCATGGGCAACTATGAAGTTTTTTTTTGGCTAGGCCAGCAGCCATCAACTAACCCTTCAGTGAAGGGATTAGGAGACGATGTTGATGTCTTCGATTCTATCTGCAATCGAGATTTCAATATGAAGACAGCAATCCTCTTCCACAAGAACTAAGCGAAGAGTATCAAGAATGCTGATGTGTTAACACGACCACCCGTAACAATATCTATAGTCTTGATATGATATTGTTCAGCATCATGTATGAAATTGGGCCACCGATACTTCTACTTCTTACCAATATAAATGGCATGGGTTGTTTTATTCTTTGTGCAAAACTAGTTGGTCATTCAAGCAAACTGTGCCTAGGTTTTCTGCTAATAAATGCACATATTCTGGTTACCTTCAATGAGGCTTGCATCTTCGAATAAAAGCTGCTCAATCGATGTTATGAGTATGGAGTTCAAGTCGGCGGTCGCGGAGGAGGAGAATTGCAATCGCCTATTTAGGTTTAGCGCAAGGCTGAGCTAGGAAAAAGAATCTTTGCTTCATATATGACTTCTTAGCACTGCTATGGAGAGTCTAGAATATCTGCAACACCCAGATACAGCATCCTTTGTATCATCCTACATAGGAGTGATTTCCAACCTCTAGCAACCTATATTATTCTATTCCTGGTTATCGTTAGAATATGTGGGCGAATGGTTAATCAACAGAGTAGCGGTATTGTCTTGCCCATATGCTCGTGCAAGATCCAACGCGGTCTTCCCCGTCAAATCAAGAACGTCAGCTTTAGGCCCGCGCCTTAACAACAACTCCACCCTATATGCGTAACCATTTTTAGCCGCGTAGTGCAATGCTGTACCTAATCCTAACGCTTCAAAGCTCGTATAGCTCTCTTCGTGATGCTTCCACTTCACCGCGTCAATGTCAGCCCCGGCATCCAGAAGAAACTCCATGAACTTTAGTCGCCCCTCTGCAGGCGACTCTGCAGCACTCTGAAGCACGTCCAAATGAGATGCTCCATGTAAAAGAAACCAACAGACAAGAGGCTTGTCGGTTATAAAACGACTAAGGATTCGGTGAGCATATCGGGTAGTGCGTTACATAGACATATATGAAGGAATGAGAAGGATGGAAGAAGTAAGGCAGAAGGCAATACGTACGCTAGAGGGGAGGCTTCTAGTTCGCCGAGTGGAGCGTTGACGTCCCAGCCATTGTCGATGAAAGCCTGGAAGATATCAACTGACTTGACGTCTAAGGCTCTCTCAATGGCGAGCCGTTCCAGCTTCAGACCAAGAGCGAGCAGATAAGAGACAACCTGGGGCTTCTTCTCATCAATGGCTCTGTACATGACTAAGGCGAAAGGTCATAGATCTGGGCTACTAGGTGCGGGAGCTGGCTCAGAACCAGGTTGCAGCGGCCATTATGGGAGT
>JAABUS010005802.1_pt1 | contig 15758 bp, 19 predicted proteins | sample 5560161 | NCBI WGS metagenome assembly JAABUS01 (sample SAMN10711885, study PRJNA513376) | rock metagenome | isolation source: Antarctica rocks | place: Antarctica: Victoria Land, Trio Nunatak nord | collected 2016-01-04
GAGCGGCGGCAGTGATCTGTGGTGGGGGTGGGGGTTAGCTTTTATTGGAGAGAGGGGATGTTGTGTGGGGTTTTTGGGGACGGAGGGCTTGGGGTAGGGTGTAGATGCTTGGGTAGGGTTTGGCTGTTGGTGTTGTTGTTTGATTTTTGTGTGGGTTTCTGAAGGGGGTAGGAGCTTGTGGTAGATGGGATGGAGGGGATCAAGGGTTGGAGGACTGACCTTGTAGCTTGTCCTGCCATGACGAGGAGCGAAGACCGTTGGGTGAGATAGGTGAAAGTGGCGAAGACATTGTGGGAGAGGAAGCTGAGTTGGAAATCGGGGCTATTGAAAGTATGGTTGTAGTAGAGGACAGTTTCGTTGGTGGTGGATTATTCGACTTTTTCGAGGAGTGGTAAGAGGTGATTAGACCGTGGCCTTGATCGATCTGTACAGGTTGCAATCTGTTGAAGGGAAAATGCACGGATCAGGGAGATTGAAGAAGATATTTAGCAGAGCTCGACTGCTGCATCCGTCTTCGTCGCCCAAATCAAGGCGGTGAATAGCAATAAAGAACGAGAGACCCAGCAATGGGAAAGGAAAAGCATCCAGCAGCTCGATACGCGAGCAACCGCATCGAGAGAAAGAGGAGTCCCTGGAAGCATGCATGATGAAGTATGAGACACCTGATTCGAACTACGGGTGCTCACACACGGGGCGACGATGGCATCTGGAGCCATTCTTCAAAGAAAATGGACCCGAGGGAACGGGCCGTGGCGCGTTGTCCACGGCAAAGGGGCAGAGCAGACGAGCATACTAAATAATAGCGGTGTGCTGTCACTGAGATGCTGGTGCCAACGGCAAGCAGAAGAGCGGTGGGACGATTTGAGGCTCTGGTGGGTGGTGTGCTCGCACTCTGGAGAGATGGTTGATTCGAAGGATAGGACGGTAGCATGGAGTCAATCGAACGAGAGAGGGTTCTGGGAGCCAAAAATGGTCTAGCCACCCACTCTGGGGACGAGCCTGAGCCATGTGTGAGTACCTGTCTCTGAAGCTTGGAGAGATCGTCAAGAGCGTGAGTTCGTGGAGTACGGAGAGGCTGGAGCATGTGCTGGAACCACTAAACCCTGGCATCTGGATGTTGTTCATGTCAGTTGCCGCATATGACCGATGTCCAGCAGGCAAGTGCGTCAATGGCGAGGCTTCAAACCGAGCTACCGCTCGTTTGACACTCTGTAGGCGACGCATCGGGTCGATGGAAAACGGGTTCATGTGGGAAGAGGTTGTTTGGAAAGAGCCGAGTGCAAGGCCGACGTGCAGATTAGGAAGGCACGCTTCACCCTAATGACGCTGCCTCCACAACTGCTTCTGCTTATGCCAGATCCAACGTCGGGTGCACAAATCCAGCGATCGACAAGTGGCACACGGACTGTTGGCGTCCACCACAACCGGTAATGGTGATACTGCAGTCGGGCTGTTGGTTGGGCTGCGACGCTCTCACATTGGATAATCCGAGACGTTTGGCTTTATGCACCTATCCTGTTTGGTCGCCCTATCAGTATCGGCACCAGAAGGAAGGCTACAGTATGTGGAATAAGATCAGAGACCATTGGTAGATAGTAGTGTATATACATGGGAACTGAGACCCGAGAGCCTCCAACCACATGCGATTCGCCACCGAAGATAGCTCTCTGACCATTGTGAGGAAGAGGAATATACGTTCTCCATGCTGCCAATACTCCTCCGTGACACCAGATGCACGCTCGTCAAATGTTCGTTATGTGAATACAAATCATAGCTAATGCTGCCGCAAGATCCAGGAAAAGGATGGATATATGCAGAGGGTATCATGTTACAGAATATACAAAATACTTCGAGTTGCCAGAGCTGAGACTGGTCTCGGTCTACCGCTTAAGCGGTGATCTGTCGTAAGGGAGTAGATTTTCGGGTACCTGTGACGCCCCGGAGGTCGAAGACTTCTTCAACAAGACGTCTGGGACCGACGTATTGCATGTTCATTTTCAATGCTGACGTCATGAGCGTAGGGAGCGCCTTCTGCGTACCCTTACTCTGGTGCCAACGACTCTTGATGCAGTCGTCGACAAGGGCAGTCAAACCGGTAGCGACGATGACACTTAATTAATCAGTAATGGGGCTTATCTTTCGGACCAGAGTCACTCACTCCGCGATATCCAGTAGTCGGTCCTGTACAACCTTCTCATCGCTAATGTACATCGAGCATGGGGGGACCCAGCCGCCCTTCTCGACTTCATGACGAGCTTCCGAAGTAGTCATCATGTCCGGCACAATGTGGGCCACTCGAGCCGCAGTCCGTGTATCGACAAGATAGTAGGCAACCTGACTTTGACTGTGGGTCTGGGTTACGACGCGTTTCCAGGCGTACTCCGCTCCCCAGTATTCGAAGCTGTACCGCTTTGCCTCGCCGGTCCCGCGTCGCTTGACGTCGACATGGGCGTAGTTGGAGAACTCAAGATGGGTAGTATTTGTTGGCAGAGGTAGACTACTACTCATGCTCTTTCGCGATTGCATAAACCTTTCCACCTCGAGATCTTCTTCAGAATGAGATGCATAACCCGAGTCTCGTCGATTCAGACTTTCCAGGGTGGCTATTTTTGAGCCGGACTTGCCTCGCAGAGTCGACAAAGCACTGCTCATCGATCGCTGTATGCCTGGTCGCTTGCCAGATGGCTTGGTGTATTTCCGACTTGAGTGGCATACCTCGCGGCCAGATTCACGACAGTAGCGGCGAAGAGAGAATTCGCGATTCTTCAAATCATGCATTCGTAGATGGTAGAGAGTCAGGTCAACTCTGTGTTCTTCCCGAGGGATTTCCGTGTAGACTTGGAGGTTCATGTTACCATCGAAGGAAGAGTCATCATGTCGGATAAACAAGCGTCGTTTCGTAGGAAAGCAGTGTGCAAAATCCTCCGGGGTAGCAGGCGTTGTGCGTGGCTCGGTGATTTCTGGTTCACGGTAGGTCTCTTGATATTCAAGGTCGTCATCTTCGACATCTTCTTCCGACAGATGTGTTGAGGCGTAGGTTTCCACGGATGCTGCATCATCGAATTCCTCCTCGTAAGCTGGGTAATCCCAGCTCTCTGCGGTACATGCCTCATATCTGTGTCCATGCTGATGTAGGATATCGGTGCACTTGAAATCCGGCAGGTCACTGTGCTCGGTTGGAGCAGTGCTGCGGGAGTGGTCTGAGGTGTCGCTGTAACCGGAGTCAGAGCTGGCATCGCTTTGTGTCCATGGGCGACGGGATATCGAAGGCATGTTCTAGGTGAAGTATCTACTTTGGGTGTCTTGAACGATTCGGATGAGCATGGAGACGGATATCCCTCCTGGCAATAGTAGGTGTGTGTACAGTAAGATCGGCCGAAGGAGTAAGCGAAGATGTCTGGCGGTGTACCGGCTATTCTGATGAATGCAAGATCAGATTAGTCAAGATGATGGGGGTAAGTTGGTTGACAATCAATTCGAGTTGCATGGTCAGAGAGTGTCCATCAAGACATTCGGAACAGGTGAGCAAGCAGATGCAGACCTTCGAAAGGAACGAGGAGGGGGGCGGGTGGCAGCAGGGTGGCAGAGGAGCGGAGAAAGATGATGGCACCAATGGCGAAGAAGAGGCTTCCGACGCGATTCCCAGCCTGTACTAGCACCTGGTGCGACGCGGGAATAGCAATGCGGCAATCGTTCATTCGCTGCATCACCAGCTAGCGCGGATGTCGGGAGAAAGCCAGCATGAGCACCTTGCCCTATCGGCGCTCGTCTGCGGACTTCGGCCGGGTAAGACATCCTTTGGATCGGTAGGTCTAGGGTTAAGGGGCTAGATGCCCGTCTCTTGGCTTTTGCGCTAGCGAAGGGTGCACCCACTCGTGCCGCGGCTTGCGATCAGGATTCAGCATAATCATTGCTCTTCTCTACGGAGTATTTTACTTCTACGTTTGATGGCACGGAACAGATGGAATCACCTGAAACGATGGCGGCTTCTTACCTCCAAGACGTACTACATTGCGCCTCGGACTGATCCGTCCCATCAGGTCCTTCAGCGGTCGTTGTCGTGCGAAGTCTTCGTCAATCGCCTTGTGCAAGCGAAGTCTTTTCTTACGCGCTGGTGGCTTTTATCGCTCATCCACATCGATCCCGACACTGTGTTGATCGAGATCACAAGTACACGTCGTGAGCTCTGCCTTTAGCGCTTGCGAGTGCTGACTGCTGAGAGTTGGAGACCCTGATCCTTGCATCGCGATCCCTCGTTCATCCTTTCGGACCTTATCCAATTATGGCTCCCAAAGAATACGCGAAAGCCGCTTTCAAAAGGGCGGTCTGACTGGCAGCATTGCTTTGTCGATCGAATTTATTGTCACACCAGGCCGTCAAACGGATTTGGTCGAGTGTTGGTAAACATCTTGCGTCTCCAAGGAGAACCCAGGGCGACCAACGACCATGGGCGGTGTTCGCATTTACAAGGCAATCAGGCGTTGCTTCCAGCCTTCCTGCACGTTTGTTGGCCCTGCACAGGGACCGTCTTACCTGACGCTCAACGGTCTCAGCCTCTGGGGCTACGCTGCGCAGTCTTCCACCTCCCAATTTGCCATTTGTAAACCGAGATCTTGAATGTACAAGGTTGGGATCTGTCTCGTTTCACATTGCCGACTGTTCTTCGTAAGCAGAAAAAGCCGACTCAAAGCAATAACATTTTTGGTAATCTTGGGGCCAAGGTCATCAAGTGAATTCTGCAACTGTCTTATGCCTTTCCCGTCTTTCTTTACTGATACCGAAAAGCCGTTGTCCGTTGCATCTTCTCGCGGTTGTGGAAGTCACGTTAAAGTAGGAGAAAGCGGTGAGCGCTGGGATTTAGGATGAAACGGGTAGGCTAGCGAATCGAGATGCCTGCTTGCACACCGAATTCCGAATATGCCCAAGACGGCGATGCAATGCGCCCGGTCTTGTAGCACTACCAACGCCTTGCAGCCCTCCTCCAGGCCCAAGTTTTGATCGAAGATGGCCGATCTGCAAGCTCGTCCAGAAGGCTTGACCTCCGGGGGCATAACGGTCCGTCTAGTGGTATGTGTAATGAGCGGAGCGTGCTCAGGACGCTTGTTTCGATCCGGCTTTTCCTTTCCCAAGACTCTTTTCTCCTTTCCTGCTGCTCGACTCTATTGACTCCATCTTCAACAGAGAAACCAGACAACCCCCCACCTCCCCGTCCCCCATCTCAGCACCCCCCACTTCCCCACCTCCCCATCCCAATCTTCCCCCCCTCCTCTGCCCCCCATCCCATCTATCCACGCCCACAGCATCCACAGCCCTAAACCCTCTTCCCCTCCCCCTCACACATCTCAACGCACACCAAAACCCAAACCCCTCCTTCCTTCCTCCAAACTAGCAACCATAGCAGCCAACAGCACATCCAAGAGCATTCCGGTCAGCGTTAAAGCGTCCGAGACAGGGAGGAGGCGTATGTGCGTTTTTGGCTACTGGAGTTCTGGTGGTTTGACGGTTTGAAGGTGAGTCTTTGCGAGAGGGCGAGGTCGGTGAGAAGATACAAGAGGAGAGGATGAGGATGGCAAGGATAAGAGAGAGGATAAGATGATTGAGAAGATGGAAGAGGGGGGAGAAGGAAGCAATGGGAGGTGAGAGCTGAGGAGGGAAAGAGAAAATGAAAATGAAAATGAAATTGAGAATGAAAAAAAGAGTTTGCGGATTTGGAGAGAGAAGAGAATAGAGAAGAGATGAAAGAGAGAGAGAAGAAGAAGAGAGGAAGAGAGAGAGAGAAGAGAAGAGAGAGAGGAAAGAGAGAAGAGAGAAGGCGAGAAGGGGGAGCAGATGGGAGGGTGAGTTTTTTTTTGGTGATGGGGGGTGAGCGAGCGGTATGGGGTTTGGGATACTCGAATTTCCATTTCGAGAAGGGGTGGATGGCAAGGGGATCGTGGAGCTGGGGAGGTCCGTTGAAGATCGAAAGTTCGTTCGGTTGGTTTGATTCTTGGGTCTGGGAATATCTGCCCCAGGCATGTCCATCGAGTTTTCCTAGACTTCGCAGTAAATCGAGAGATATTCTGCGATTTGCTGAAGATGCTGTGCTCGCGCTCTCGCTGGAGGAGACGTTGTGTCACTTTCGCGGATTACTGAGACTGATGTCAATTCTAAACATGCTGATGGTCTATTCTATTGCTTTTGCTTTAGCTTCGTTTCTAGTTGATTGGGTAGACCGTCCTGAGACTCCCTTCCTGACCGGGATCCGTCATCAACCAAATAGCCACTGTATGTTTTCAACGCCGTAGCCCGATGCGTTTATCCTCTCATCATGCACCCATACGCCCTCGCCATGCAGATATCCCCTCCACACTCTCATATGCTCTCACATCTACCCATCATCCTCCTCCGCACACCCCCATTAACCAGCCCCCCAACGCCAAAAGCCGGGACCACCCTGGCCATACGCGCAAAGCTACTGCCCAGCCAGTCCCTACTCACCCGTCCCGCTCTTTCTCTCCAGCTCACGCCGGGCCTATTGTACAGGTCTAATCCCCAGAGATGCAACGGCGTGCTCAGTAGCTGTATTGCCGCGGGCGCGAGGAACTGCGCCGTGCTGGCCCGTGAGATTTGCGTCTCTACGCTTTGTGATAGCGGGAGGAGCGGCGCGATCAAGGGCGGGAGGTTGAAGGATGCGAACACCGTCATGGAGTCTCGCAGTGCGAAGAGGGCGTAGCTCATCTTGGGAATTGCTCGCGCGGGGAGGGCTGGAGGGATGCGGGGGCCGAACATCTTCGCGTATTGGGAGTCTTTGTACAGGCAGAGGCTCATATTTGCGCTCGTTGTGGCGAGGAATTTGGGGGGGCCGGCGGTGGTGGTGCTGGGGGGTTTGTTGTTGAGGGTGCTGGATATGGTGTCGATGCTGTTGGCTGTGGCGTAGGTGCCGAAGTAAAGGGAGTAGATAAGGAGGAAGGGACGAGCGGTCAGGAAGATGTGAGGCCGGGTAAGGAGGTTGCCAAGGGAGGAGAGGATGGAGGCGCGGAGGGCGAGGCGGCCAGAGGCGTTCTCGATGATTGCTCTGCAGAAGTATCAGCGAAAGGCAGTTCAATTCACGCACAACTGGTGAAATATAAATGAACGCTTGAGGCATGGCGTACGTACCTGTCAATGATTGTTATCAAAGGTGAAACCAAGCCAGAGGCACAACCAGCGGCCGTCAAGTCTGAAGTGGCTCTCCATGGAAGGTTCTTGGTGTTCCATTGGCGCTCCTTCCATGGCAGGGCCTTTGACGCGATAACACCCGGCTTCGTAGATATCTGTGGGAGGGGCCTGTCGCCCAGTGAATCTTGGAGACCATTGCGGTCAACTTTGCGGGTCATGACCTTCAGCCATGCCCCGAGTCAATGGCGATATTAATAGCAAGCTTCAAGTGGCACCCGGATAGCGCACAGTGCCCGTTGTCGAAAGACTGAGAGAGATGATGTGTGCTTTCAATAAGGGTAGATGCTGATCAAAATTTCGTCACCGCGGTTGGCCGAATATCGGACCGATACCATACTAACCCATTGCGGATGATACAGCACGTGACGGGAACAAGGAGGAAAGCCCATCATATTGACAATGATTGACCTCAAAACACCAAAGTGAGAAACAGGAGAGATCATGAAGGACGTCGCATAGATGTTGATGGAATTATGTGGCAGAATTAGCAGGCGAACGGCTTAAAGGCTGCCCTTGACCGGTCGCGTTGAAGCTACCGTCTGTCATCAGATTGACCGCTCCTGCTTGGACGAGCTGTAGACTGTCAGTCACGACCACACACGGAGTCCTACGCTTTCACTCACAGCTCTGCTCAAATCGTCAATCAGATCATCCGCATCCTCAATGCCAACGCATAGCCTGATGATATCTTCAGGCATTGCCCTCTCTTTCCTAGTTTTGGCGTCAATGCTAGCATGACTCATTCGGCACGGCATGCTGATCAAGCTATTGACACAGCCAAAGCTGACACTGATGGCCCAAAGCTTGGCTGATTCAACAATTCGCTCGCTGACGCCGATATCGCCTGTCTCGAAAGACAATACAGCTCCGGCGCCACGCGCCATGGAGTGGTGAAGCGCATACTGCGGATGCGATTTGAGGCCTGGATATCGTACTTTGAATCCATGGCTTTCCAGAAATTCTGCTATCCGCTGCGCATTGATCTGTTGCTGCTCAAGCCTGACTTTGAGCGTTTTAATGCCTCTCATGAGTAGCCATGAGTCGAATGGCGACAGGCCGCAGCCCGAGGCATTGATGGTGAAATATAGCTTCTCTCCAAGGGCGCTACTGTTGACGGCCAACACTCCTGCCATGAGATCATGGTGTCCTGACAAATATTTGGTTCCACTCTCATACACGATATCTGCGCCGAGGTCCAAAGGATTCATGAGAAGAGGCGAAAGCATAGTGTTGTCCACTGCCACTAAAGCATTCGGGTTTGCTTCATGCACATCGCGCGCAATGGTAGGTATATCGACAATCTTGATCAATGGGTTCGTTGGGGATTCCAGAAGCACCATGGCTGTCTTAGGTCCTAGTACCTTCTTGACGCTTTCGGTCGTAGTACTATCGACATGGTGGACAATGATGCCACCATTGGTCGCAAGATACTTCAATAAACGATTCGTACCCCCATATAGATCGTCACCTGTGACTACCTCGTCACCAGGCTTGAGTAGTCGTGTAATTACGTCAAGCGCAGCCATTCCGGATCCAACAACTAAAGCTCTTTCGGCTGACATGATCTTCGCAAGATGCCGCTCGAGATGCGTGCGAGTCGGATTTCCAGATCTTGTGTAGTCGTATTCGCCCGCTGGTTCGCCTGGCCTTTGTTTGAAGGTTGCGGACTGATAGATAGGAGTGCTGCTGGCGTTGTACTGGTCGTTGCTCTCTGTGAACACCAGCTCCGTCGCGAAGGCGTATTTCTTGCCATTGCGGGGGCTCGAGGGAGCTGGTGATGGGGGTAGATCATGTCCGTCTATTTCTATCTTCGAGAATGGTTTCTTGATAGGTAGCTTTCCGGAAGAGGAGGGAGGAGGTTCGTCGCCGAAGTCAGACATTGTGATATAGATTGTCGGTGGGATTGCGACTAGCGGTTGATTGGGGGTTGTGTCGATAGCCACAACGCTTTACATGCAAAGAGTATTCTGACTGAGAAAGTCGGGAGTCTATATCGCAATAGGTTTTCAACGGCCCTCTAGATGCTTGCCTCGAACATAGGTATTTTCAAAAGACTAAAGTATCTGTAGAACCAAGCAAATAGTCCATCGCCCACTAAAATTACCAGTTGGGGTATCGTTAGCGCATGGCGTCATCAAACCTAAGATAACCCTTTCACCGCCTGTGGTGGATATTTCAGTGCCTGATGAGACTCCATCAACCCAATCGATATGTTTGAGCAAAGGCTTTCATATTCTCAATATTTCTTTCATTGGATCACCGCCACACCGGGCCGTACAAGTCTCCTTGGGGTGAGTGTCATGGGTAAGCACAGATGCACATCATGCAGAGCAACTTCAACAATATACCAACAACAGAAGGGAACGAAAGCTAGACAGTAAAACCACCATACCTTTACCTTGGCACAGGAATCCCTTGCATCGTTTACTGCTTGCAGTGAGCCTGCGATTCAATATTTTGGATTCTGACATAATCGAATAGTGTTTGATTTGATCAATAAAGACATAGCTCTGTTGTCTATCAGACTTCTCTAAAGCCTCCACCTGACCGGTAATAAAGTACAGCATGCATGTTCACAGCTTGAAGACCAGCCAACGCCCGGGAATATTGAGTAGCCACGAACCCAAGCCCTGAAGGATCATGCCTCTTCACTCGTCAGCCGTTGCTTCTTCATCAGAGTGTCCATGATTCTCCCATAGAAGTGGGCAGCATGATTCCTGGAGAATCCGATCTCCTCCGTCAAATAGTCAGGCATCAACTGCAAGATCTCGCGATCGCGGTTTGCGTCCAGAAGTGGCGTATATGTCATATCGGCGTCATCGTAAGGCGAATCGGTATCGTTCGTCACCGACAGCTTGAAATGAAGAGCTATAGACAACTCATCAGTCCGGTAATGGAGGTCTAGGATTAAAAACCACTTACTTCCATTTCGTCCTGTCTGAATGCAATCATACACATCCATCTCTTCACCTTTATTTACACCTCTTAAAATCAGCCCTGTAAGATCGCTATACAGATCCTCCTTAAGCTGCGCTACCTGGGCTGCTTGGGCTGCCTCGGCACTTCCGACCATGACCGTCCGTACCTGGGCTTTGCCCTTGACCGCGCTCCCAGGAGTCTTGCCGGAATGCACGCTCTCTATCGCCGTAGGCGCGTTGCGAACATTAGCGAGCTTGATCTGAAGGGCCTTTATTTCGTTTTGAGCTTCAGTGAGCGACGTATTCAGAAGAGCGGCTTTTGCGTGAGCGGTAGCAAGATCAGTATCCTTGGTCGCTATTTGCTGGGAAAGAAGTTGTGACTCTTGGGCAAGCGCCGTCTGAGCGGCCACGTCCTTTTTCAATGAGGCTATGAGATCATTGGCGGCTAATTTGTATATATCAGTCTTTGCCCGCCTGTCTTTGGTGGTGGAGATTACCTTTGGTTTTTGCTTCTGACTGCACCTTCAACTTCTCAAAATTGGTCTTCGCTTCCTCGATACCGACCTCTCGAAGATTGCTGTACTTCATCTCCAGATTATCAAACTTCTTGGTCAAATCTCCTAACTTCCGTCGAATCGTAGGATCATTTCCTGTTCGCTCCGTATCCGATGCGCTACCTGCTCGTCTCCGGATCACTGAAGGTTGTTGGGTCTTGGAGCTTGCTCTGAAGTTGCCAGTCTGGCGATACACAGATTGAGGTATAGCATCGTCATCTACAGGCAGGCTGGAAGGATCTAAGTCCATTGGCTCTGTTTGCGTCTCCGGTATTTCTTTTGGTGCTCGCGGCCGGCCAGCCTTTTTCTGTGCAGCTTCCGCTGGTTTTGCGTTGACTTTAGTCTGACGGCTGATGGTTGGGGTATATTCGAACTCTCCGTCCTTTTCAGTGACTTTACTCCGTGGCTCCGGCTCGCTCTCAGCTTGATCCTTTTCAGCCTCTGCTTTCTTCTTTCCCCTCGCAGCTGGCTTTCGCTTCGGAGGCTGCTTCTTCACGACTTTCTCCTCTGCATCGGAGGGATCTTCAATTGGATCTCCGTTTTCAATGCCTTGCGCATCAAATCCATCAACATCCTCGGTATCGCTGGCATGTTGGATATTCGTCTGCTCCTTCAGCGGCTCTCGCTTGCCCGCAGCTTTCTTCCTCGGCGCCGCCTTTTTCTTGACGACGGCTGCTCCACCACTGACTCGTCGTGCTGGGGCCTTCGTCTTTGTGAATTTGGCGCCGGCAGCTTTGGTCTTTGTCCGGCCTTTCTTCGCAGGAGCAACATTATTCTCTTGGTTTGAATCCGGCGTAGGAAATGCCTCGGGCGTAGCGTTGTCCAGCTCGTCGTCCATGTCGGTTTCAACAAAGCCAGGAAGCGAAGCTACAATCTTTGTTTGGGGCATACTGAGCAACTGAGCGAGGACGAGAGACGAAGGCAATCGCCGTTGAAGAGGGGTTGTGGTCTGTAGATCACATTGTTTACTCCCAAAATTAGAGTGCAAGCCACGCGGTTTGGCGCGTTCGACCAGCGCCGAAATTTAACCGAATCCGGAAGTGACGATATGACGACGACCAAAAAATCGCCCTCGAGGATTATTGAACCTTTCATCGACACAGCTCTCTAACATGTCAAGCGGTCGGAAGCTTGGACTGCTCCAAGACCTTATACTCGTAGCTGCCGCCGTAAAGATTTCCCACACCTCACTTCCCCTTGAACATAGACTAACAAGTCTTCCTAATCCTGCAGAATGTCTCCATCTACTACGTCGTCCGTTACGCTCTCTCCCGCATCGAGACACACCAATCCTTCGCCGACAAAGAGACTGAGACTAAGCGCTCCGCCGCCGCCGCCATTCTCCGCCGCCTCGATCGGTCCCCTCCCTCCGATGAAGACGACCCCTCTACCACCTCCACCACTGCTCATCGCCCGCACAAACAAGACCTCGTCCTTACCGAATATGAGCAAACCGTCGCCATGGACGTCGTTGCTCCCGAGGACATTCCGGTGACATTCAATGACATCGGCGGGCTCACTTCCATCATTTCTGAGCTGAAGGAGTCTGTCATCTACCCCCTCACCATGCCGCACCTCTACACTTCCACTTCATCCCTCCTCTCCGCTCCCTCCGGCGTCCTCCTCTACGGTCCTCCCGGCTGCGGCAAAACCATGCTCGCCAAAGCTCTTGCGCACGAGTCGGGGGCCACGTTCATAAATCTGCATATCTCGACGCTTACGGAGAAGTGGTACGGCGACAGCAACAAGCTCGTCAACGCCGTCTTCTCGCTCGCGGGCAAACTTCAACCCAGCATCGTCTTCATCGACGAGATCGATGCTGTGCTGGGCACGCGGCGCAGTGGGGAGCATGAAGCCAGCGGGATGGTCAAGGCGGAGTTCATGACGCTGTGGGACGGCCTGACAAGCGCGAACACGCAAGGTAAGCCGCAGCGGATACTCGTCCTCGGGGCCACAAACCGCATCCAGGATATCGACGAGGCTATACTGCGGCGGATGCCGAAGAAGTTTGCGGTGTCGCTACCAAGCGCGCAGCAGCGGTTACGGATCATGGGATTGATACTGAAGGATACTAAGGTTGACAAGAGTGATTTTGATCTCGAGTACTTAGTCAGGGTGACGGCCGGGATGAGCGGGAGTGATATCAAAGAGGCGTGTCGGGATGCGGCGATGGTGCCGGTGAGGGAGTTCATACGATGGAAGCAGGCAGAGGGAGGGAGTATGGATAAGGTAGATGCAAGTGATGTGAGGGGGTTGAGGACGGGGGATTTCTTTGGGAGTGCCGGAGGGATGAAGGCGCATGGGAAGCTCCTGGGAGGGAGGCAAAGCAAGAAGATTGAGGATAAGGACGGGTTCGTGACGGAATCGGATGGTACAGAGGAGGTGGATGCGAGCGATACCGAGCTGAGCATGGATTGAAATACGATACCCAAGATCAGATTGTGGGCATTGGGCAGGCATTGGGAAGGCGTTGGGTCAGGAGAACAGTTGCATCATGGGGCTTTTGATGTTGGACGTTGTTCTGTATAGACAACTCGACCATTTGGCAGATCGAGCGTTGCACTGACAGATATCCAGGGAATTGCGGGTGGAGAGGGTTTAGGCCGTCGATACCAAACATACTAATCAGTCAAACCGTGATCAGAATCTGGGAATTCCAGTTATGGTCCAACAAGTGAATACCATCGTCATCTGAAGTGAGAAAAAACAACCTGTTTCTCGGTGGGCTAACGCCAACCTCACAGCAGCACAGCATGTCCACATAGTTCCCACCCCAGAAGCTGTAACGTAACACAGATCTATTGTTCCGTAATCGAAGTCCGCGTCAAAGAGTAAAACTCATACCCCTCACACGCATCTCCTCTTATCGGTTTTATACACCACGCTCGCAGCCTCCCCCTGGTCCGCCAAAACTAATGCTTTGCCTTATCCTCCTCCGCCTGCGCATTCTTCAGAAATTCCCTACAGCCAGACATCAGCAACCTCTTTCACCCCCTTCGCGCCCATTCTCCCCATCAAGGGATCGGCGGAGGCAAGATTCCACCTACTGTATGAACTTCTCCTCATCTGTGCTCGTCGCATTGATCGGTGGTCCTTGCTCTTTCGCTTTGGTCTTCCCGCCCATTGCCAATGCAATGCCACCGAACATGGTGCCGAGAGTGGCCATGGCGAGCTGCGAATGGAATGCGGATTAGCAGTCTTTCGCTTGTAGTTGCAACTCTTGAATACGGGATGGAGGGGGCGTGGTTGGAGGATGGGGGGACGCACGACGTGGGAGCCGACTTGCCGCCCGGCGATGGTGTACATGGCGACCATGATGGCTGTTCTTTAGACAGTGAGGAATCTGTTCGGAGGAGAGATGTGTGAGGACGGTAATATGGGCTTATATCGAAGTTGAAGGTCGAAGACAGCCAATGGCGTTCTGTCCTTAGACCAAGAGCTTTCGGGCACAACATTCCGTCATTGGCCGGCATCCATTCGAGCGTGTACTTTATTTCCATTTCCTGCTTCTGGTCTCGTGCTCGACTCCATACAATCAAATGCACTGCAGTCAATTCTCGCCATCTGTTACATCGCCGATCCAACAAGAATGTCCCGTCCCAACGACTCCACCACCGTCCAGCGTCGGCCCCCACCAGCAGATGACCCCCTCCCCCGCGAAAAGCTCCCCGACGAGCTCCAAAAGATCGTCGACGACGAGGACACCCTCTTAGAGTCCCTCTACGACGGCACGTACGTCTTTCAGCCACCCCACTCCACCTTTCCTCCAAACCTCTACCTTCCCCCCCCTCTTTCTCCACACACCCCCTCTGACACCCCCTCCCCCTCCCCAGCGCCCCCACCTCCACCGACTCCAACGTCCGCTACGCCGCCTACGCCACCCGCCTGCGCACCATCCTCCTCTCCGCCCACCGCTACGTCGCCTACACCTCCGACGTCGGCGAGTCCTTCCGCCCCATCGCCCACCCCTGGCTCATCAGATCCGCCTACGGCATCTCCTGGGCGTACCTCATCGGCGATGTCGGGAACGAGGGGTATAAAGCCTACTTACACAACCAGAGAGCACGGCACCCTTATACGCCCGGGGTGGTGAGTTCCAGGAGCACGGACGCGAGGGGGGAGAATGATGTGGTGGGGGGGAAGGAGGTGGTGGGCGAGGGGTTGGCATGGGAGGCGAAGAAGGTGCCGATGATTGAGGATTATAGGGCGGTGATGGCGCAGAGGGCGGTGTTTCAGAGTGTGGCGAGTATGGGCCTGCCGGCGTTTACGATCCATAGTATTGTGAGGTATAGTGGGAAGGCGTTGCGGAATGCGAAGAACACGACGATCCGATCGTGGGGGCCGATTGGGGTATGTTTCTTTTTGCTTTCCGATTCTCGCTCTTGGATCATTCCCTGTATTATTGGAAGGGGTCCAATATGGTGTGGCCGACGCGATTGCTGATTCATGGTCACAGCTGGGCCTCGCCGCTGTGCCATTCCTCCCTTTTATCTTCGATAAGCCGGTTGAGCAGGCGGTGGAGTGGGGCTTCCATAAAGGGTTCGAGACTGTTTGGGGACCGGAGGCTGTGCGCCAGCGGCCGGTGACAGGACGGATAGAGGAGCTCCGGGCTGAGGGTAAGAAGGCTGCGGGGAAGGAGAAGGAGCTGTGAGGCTGGGGCGAGGGGGGGAGCGGGGTGGGTGGAAGGAGCTTCGGGAAATTGGGGTGTGTCGGGGGAGTTGAGGGAAAGGGGCTGTATGGGGGACGTTGAAGGAAAGGGGGAAACGGGGCAGTGGAAGGCACCGCTCCGCTGAATGTAAATATCCGAAGGTCTTCTGCAGCGCTTTTCGGTTCGAGTATATGGTACGATACTCTACACTCAGGCTCAATGATATACCCAACTCGCGAAGACAAGTACTGCCTCTATTGACGGGAAAAATAGACCTCCGATTCGCCGGCACGTTGGAAGCTCGGCTTCGTGGCGTTGGCGTCATCGACATCGAATGCTAAGCCCTTCACCTTTCAATTGTCCGTTCTTTTTTCTCTCTCTGTTTTGGAATCTCCATTCTGCCTCCACAACCACCCGCCCCCACCAACGACAGCCCCCGTG
>JAABUS010005803.1_pt1 | contig 15756 bp, 17 predicted proteins | sample 5560161 | NCBI WGS metagenome assembly JAABUS01 (sample SAMN10711885, study PRJNA513376) | rock metagenome | isolation source: Antarctica rocks | place: Antarctica: Victoria Land, Trio Nunatak nord | collected 2016-01-04
CCCTCCACATGCAATGTCGGATTCAGCAACAACTCAAAGACCCCGCCCCAGATCTCCGTCTGCCAATACCGCTTCATGCTCTCTTTGAGCTTATACCTCCTGCCCCCTTTGCCCAACAACCCTCCTCCCACCTCGCCACCCTCGGTTTTCGCTTCGGGGACGACGACATCTTCGATGTACTTGCCAAAGAGCAAGGAGTGGATCACGCCCGCCATGCCCCAGTAATCCACCTGCCACGTCCACGGCCTCAGCTCCCGCATCTCCACGCAGTCGGCTTTGCTCGTTTTCCAATCCGCCACAAACTGCACCTCGGGCCGGAAATGGCGCATATCGATCCCTCGCCCGAAATCAATGAGGCTGAGCCCCTTTGCAGCCCAGCCATGTGAGCCATCGGCGTGGTACTGGTTGTCCCATTCTTCTGTGTTGGGCACGGGGGAGAGGCGCACGAGGCAGTTATCGGCTTTGAGGTCGCCGTGTAGGATGCCGACGCTGTGCATGGCTTCGACAGTGCGGAGGAGCTCGATGGTGAAGAACATGGCGGCGCATTCGTCGAGGACGCCGGAGGAGTCGGCCTTGGCGGTGTTGACGAGGTCGAGGAGGGTCCCTTGGTGGAGGTATTGCTCGAGGAGGTAGCCTTCGTCGGCGAAGAGGTGGAGGGAGTAGGGTTGGAGGAGAGACGAGGCGGCGCGGGAGTGGGAGAGGCGGGTTTGCAGGGTGGTCATTATGTAGAATTCCCAGGGTGTGGGCGGATGTTCGCATTTGATGGCTAGCTGTTTGAAGGCTTTTTCTCCCGCTTCGTCTGCAGGGGAGGAGATCTGTTCTGCGAGGTAGACGGGGGCGAATGCTCCTTTTCCGAGCTCACGTCTGATGGTGAAGACCTCGGTGGTGGAGGTAGGGAATGTGAGGGTTGGAGGTAGTGAGAGGTTGGTTGTGGTTTTTTCGGACCCGTTCTTTGATACTTTTGTGAGGGCTTTGACGAATTTGCGGATCTCGGGACCTCTGTTGAAGGTCTCGGTTCTAAGATCGTGAAATCCAGCGCACGCTGACAATGGTGGCTCTAGGTTCTCGAGAATTGTATTCCGGATAGAATCGTCTACGGGATTGCATTGACGGTCCCTGATTATAGTACCTGTTGATTTTGGCACCTTTGAGAGCACTTTCTTTTGCGAGGTATCCACTTTCTTTGACAATTTAACAGGAGAGGCGTTCTTAGTGTCGTGTCGGCCAACTCTGGCCTCGTTGATAATTTCTTGAAACGGGCTGCTGAGAAGCTCGTCTTCGATATGAAGGCCCACAGATCCATCTCCATGCTGTCTCGAGGGCGTTTTGGAATTAAAGTAATCCTTTTCCTCTCGAATAGTCAATGCTCCCATCGAGGACTCGGTCTTTTCGACAATCGGTGTCATGAACGGTAACCTGTTCTGGAAAGCCTGCGAAGGGTCTCGATAGGGGTGAGTTGGTGCCTCAAAATCTTCTGGAGGCAATGGTATAAACTTCGTTCGATGCCGCTCGTTCTCAGACTCTGCCATCACTGGGGTCACCAATTCCTCGTCTGCTTCCTGCTGATCTTCCTTGGGGATATCTTCGAGAAGAATGAATTCCTCGTCATTGGTCTCTGAATGCTCATGTTCTCCGCCTGCCAAGATGGTGTCGACTTTGGGGACATGCTTGCTTTTCGTAAAGTCTGACCATGGACTGCCAGTCGCGCCATTGGTCTCATCCCTGTCAGCTAAACTTCTGCTATCAGCATCGTCGTCGCCATACTCGCTCGTACCGGATATCCGTCCCGTGCCGGTGCTTTCTCCAGCACTCGTGTAATCGTCATCGTCATAATCACTCTCACAATTACTGTCTGCTTGACTACCTAGTGATCCCATGTTCCGCAATGGCTGATTGAAGATGTCGAGTATGTCTTCCGTAGCTGCCTTTGTATGAAGCGTCATGGTCGGCTCTGCCGATGGTTTTCGCCTTAGTTTTGGGCCCGTTGGCGAAGCCAGATTTGTTTTTACTTGACTTTCATTAGTCATTGTAAAGGTCATGAGGATTTAGAGACCTACTTGTTTGGGTTTCGCCTTTGACCTCCATGACCTTCATCTTCTTTGGCCGGGTTGGCTTGCCCTCTCGACCAGTATTTTTGCCGCTCGTTGCTTCAACCCTTCTATCCGTTCTTAAGGCAGCCTCAATGGCTGGCTGGCTTTCTTGCGTGTTGCCACCAATATCTTCGATCGCCGATGCAGGTGAAGAGATTGGCTCCGGCAGAGAAGAAAGAACAGATGCAGCCTGCCGTGCTGCTCTCCTCTCAGCACCCCAGTCTCTATTGAGCCAGCCCCGCGACTGAGCTCTCAACTCTTCGAAACTCATTTCTTCATCGGGATTATCAGGATTGGGGTACACTGCTTCCAGGTTCACGAACACGCGCTCAATCTTCCCTGTCTTTGCATTGGTCACTTGTTGCTGCTCGGCGTATCGTGAGACTTGTGATCCATTGGGATTTGATAGCTGCGGATCCGACTAAACTCATAATGACGCCAAAGCGGCCAGTAATTAGTCCTGTGACCGTGAACATTTGTATCGAGTGAGTAGGGAGCAAGTACATACTTCATCCTTGAAAATCATCATCTTCGGAGGGCCATTTGCGCTTTTTCCAGCCTTCAATGTCTCTCCTGCCCATGGCTTGGCTTCAATTGTATTTTCCTTCTTACGATCCGCTATCGACCCAATACTATCCCAGCCTCTCGCTTCGCCCGAACTTGGCCGCATGCTGGACGCCGGCGTATCGGCGTCACTGAAGATAGCTAACTTTTGCTTCCCACCTCGCAAGGTCGAAGATCCACCAATACCCGCAGGTCGCGGCGCTTGAGGATCAGTGGAACGGGGTGTCGATATGGCGAAAGGATCGATCTTTGCGGCCAGTGCTGGTCGTACAGTAGGAAGAGCCGGAGAGGAAGGCTCGTCGCCATTTCGTACCCGATGCTCGAATCTCTGTTGGAATTCCGAGTATTTACGAGCTAATCGCTCGGTTGGCCGGGCTTCTCGCTCGATGCCCAGCAGGTACACCTCGTCTGCTTGCGTCCATCTTCCGGCCCCCTCTAGCCAAGCCGCGAATTCCTCGTAGAACAAAGCCAATCCATCGCCAATATTGTGTCTCGCTAGATATGCGAATGTCTCTCGCGGAGAGTCGGAGAAGAAGCGAATGTAATTGAGCCATAGCTTAAGATACCGTGGATCGTTCTTATAATGCGATGTCGACTGAAATGCCTTCGTTGCGCGTTCTAGCAAGGGCCGTAGCTGGGATTCTGGAGTGGCTTGCGCCGATGGGTAGGCACCCAATGTCCATTTCACGTATCGGTCATATACATCTAAAGGGTCGTCGCTGTCAGCTATTGCAAGCACTTCCAGCTCGTACTCTTGTCGTATCGCGTCATTGAGATTCCTGGTGTCGCCTGGTGTTGGTCCGGATGGTCGAGATGTAGGTGCGAATGTCGATGCTAACGCTTTCGCTGAACGGCCACCAGGGAGCGATTGGATGTTCTCTTTCTGGGTCTCTATTATGTCGAAGTTGATCAAGTCTTCTGTGATCGACATTCTGAATGAAGCCGTATCTTCGAGGCACGGATTTGAGGGCCAATTTGTCGCAAAGCGTTCGCAGAGCGAAACCAAGGCTCAATGGGTAAGGTCAACAGTGAGTTGCTGCATAGCAACCAAGGTAAGAGGTTATTTAGGGTTGTATTCAGGGTTAAGTGAAAGGATGCAGACGCGCCTGCCGCGTGAAAACCCCTGAATTAACCGCGTCGACACCGAATGCGATTGAGTTATATTAGCTTATAATAAATCTTGTGATGCTTCCCTGTCGTGATTCAATCCTTGTGCCATGCAGGCTGAATCATCCGGCACGCAACCACTTCCCAAATCTCCGGAAAGCCGCAAGAATCGAGCACCACCGCTTGACCCCGATGTAGTCGAAGGAGATTCCTGGCAAGCCTCTCTGCCAACCACCCCTAAGAAGAAAAGAAGACCAGAAGCCGCTGTGGTTGCTACTCAGGACAAAGTAGATACACAGAGTGTAGCCGAAGGAACACCGCAGCCTCAAAGCTCTACCGAAAAGGTCACGGAACCGAAGCCGGCCAAGAAGTCCAGAAGATCGAGGCAGAGAAGGCTGCCAATTGATGATGAAGACCCCGAAGTCGTGGAGTACGTTCAAGAATATTTGAGAACCCTCTCAAAGAACTTCGAGAAATTTTTAGGACTTTCATCAGAGGGAGAGGGCTCTGAAACATCGGAGGAGGGGCCGCGTCTCCCTGAATGGTATGCGAAGAAGCTCAATGAACAAGTGGAAGCTGTTTTTGGTGTAGAGCCTCGAGGGGAACGTACAGATAACACGGAAGACGAGTGGATTACATCAGAGGCCGAAGAAGGATCGGACGCCGCAGACATAGCCAGAAAGACAAAGCGGAAGCGCAAAATGGTAGAAGGCGCAGACGGAGAGAAAGACGCCGCCGGACTAAAAAAGAGTAAGCGGAAGCGAACATCGAAAAACGAGAAAGGGGATGAAGTGGGAGAGGGCGCTGTTGCACCCAATAAAATCAAGCGCAAGCGGAAGGCTAAAGACGAGAGAGGCGACGAAGAAGGTGACCAAGACGCAGACATACCAAGGAAGCCCAAGCAAAAGCGGAAGACGAAAGAAGAGAAGGAGGCAGAAGCTATGCCTATAGCAGCACGGACTCCTGGCTTGAACATGTTCATAGGCGCCCACGTTAGTAGTGCAAAAGGTCCGTGAACTCAAATTATTGTATATCGGAAATGAAGCTGACACTCACACCTTATAAAGGCGTGCACAACTCCGTAACCAACTGCCTGCACATAGGTGGTAACGCCTTCGCCATGTTCTTCAAGTCCCAACGCAAATGGGAAAACCCTCCCCTCCTCGACGACCACAAAGACCAATTCCTCGCCTCCTGCACCGAGCACAAGTACGACGCCGCAAGCCACATCCTCCCCCACGGCTCCTATCTCGTGAACCTCGCGCAGGAAGATCCAGAGAAGCACGCTCAATCCTACAACGCCTTCCTCGACGACCTCCACCGCTGCGAAGCTCTCGGCATCAAGCTCTACAACTTCCATCCGGGGTGGACGGGCCCCACTGCGACCCGCGAGTCGGCCCTGACGCGTATTGCCAGCTCGCTGAACCGCGCTCATGCCGCTACCAGCACCGTGACGCCCGTTCTGGAAACCATGGCCGGCTCCGGCTCAGTGATTGGCTCCATCTTCTCAGATCTTGCTTCTATCATCGCCCAGGTAGACAATAAATCCCGCATTGGCGTGTGTATAGATACATGCCACGTCTTCGCGGCTGGTTATGACCTGCGCTCGCCTTCCACCTTTATGGGGGTTATGGACGAGTTTGATGGGATAGTAGGGTTGAAGTATTTGAAAGCGTTGCATCTGAATGATTCGAAAGCGCCCTTCGGCAGTCATCGAGACCTGCATGCGAACATCGGGACTGGGTTCCTGGGGCTCGGGGCTTTTCATAATGTGATGAATGAAAAGCGGTTCGAAGGGTTGCCGATGGTGCTGGAAACGCCTACTGATAAGAAGGACCCGGAGAATGAAGGGAAAACGATCGAGGATAAGAAGGTGTGGGCGGGAGAGATCAAGATGCTGGAGGACTTGGTGGGTATGGATACCGGAGGGGAAGATTTCAAGAAGATGGAAGGGATATTGAGTGAGCGGGGGAAGGAAGAGAGGGACAAGCATTGGGAGCAATATGAACGGAAGCTCGAGAAGGAGGCGAAAGCGGCGGAGAAGTCAAAGGGCAAGGGCAAGAAAAGGGGAAATGCGACAGGACAGGGAAAGCAGACGACGCTGAAATGGCGGAGCAGTAACGTCGATGGTCCAGAAGTAGCCAAGGATAGCAGCGGTAGTGAGCTGTCATCTGTTCCGTCGGATGACAGTAGTTGATCTCGTCAAAGGGCTTCAAACCGTTCTTGCTATCGCCCGTACATATCGCAACGCGCCAACGCAGCTAAAGATGCTCTAGTAGGCATGGGCACCCAATCTCCATGCTGTGATATGCCCGTAGGGTTGTGGAACATGGTTGGCTGCACACTGGTTTGGTGGCTCGTATTGCTCTGTACCGAGTGATGGATGGCATTACCCGACATGTCTGGGTGTATTGACCCTTTTAACATCGGGTCGAACGTCTCTGCACTATAAGCTCCATCATTCGCGGAAGGACAAACCATCAGTGTTAGTCCAGTAATCGCGAAAGCGCTCATCGTGAGCCTTCCAGCACTGTTGTCATACACTCAACCTCCTTTCCTCTGTCCTCCTGCAAGCACAGCTGGCATTGCAGGTACGGCCGGTACTACCTTATTAGACTTCTCGCCTAACCTCCTCCGCTCATTTTCCAGCTACATCATGGTCAGTCACTGGTTTTCTCTGCCGGCTTGCCCGCAGGTGCACTTACCACTTTTTTCACGCGTCCAAGCATGCTGACCTGTTGCCCCGCACCTACTCGACAGTCCTCCGCACGGTACGGCGCCGTTATCACCACGGCGTCGTTCACCACAATATTGCTACCATCCCAGCGCGTCGGCAATGTACGGTAGAGCCCATCGAAGATATCCTGTGCCTCCTTGTTCACCGACTTGTTCTTACGGGCTGCAGCCTCTTTCAGGCGAGCAACTGCGGCATCTGCACGCTTGAGAAGCGCAGCGGAGTCGAGTGGAGCGATGGGTGGAAGAGCTGCGGCAAACGATGCGGGGCCTGAGCTTGGAGCGGCAGCCAAGAGAGTGAAGTTGTTGATAGTAGATATGGGGATAATATGGTGCGTCGGAGGTGTGGAGCTGACCGATACGGCGACAAGGTTGGTAATGGGGCACGCTGTAAACAGCGTGCCCTCGAGCGCCGGATGAGCTGCGAGCTTAGTTTCAATGCGGATGCTGAAGTCGGTAGGTCAGTAGCGCTCAAAGTAGAGTTTGAATGTAGCGAAAGATTCTGCGACGAAGCTGCTATCTAAGACAATGGAAACTAGGCGCAATAGCTTTGCAGCGGCAAGGACTTACCGGGCCCCAATGACTGCCCCCAGAGCAGTCTCCAAAGACGTGAGACCAGAGGGCCCGATATTTGGCGTTGCAACCTGAACCTTTCCACCAGCATTCTGGCGCTTGACATCCGCCATAGATAAGGTAAGTCTGCCTTAGGTATGACTGATCTACTTGGCGACGCTTTCCAAAGCGCCTAGCGACGCATGGATCTAAGTATGCTAGCCTCAGGCTCGACGCCCGGGGACCCACAATCGCAAGGTAAAGGGATACAAAGGAGTGACAACAAGCAAAGAAAAAAAGGAGTCTAAAACAGGGCTGCTGGATGGGTAGAATCGCACCAGACACCTCTCCTTATCTCGTTTGCGAGTGGAAATTGGCATTTGATGTTGGACATAACGAAAAGCCCGGGCGGCTAATGGCATAAGCGGCAAGACGGGCCGTTCCCACCGCTTTGCCAAGACACAAAATCGAAATTAGCTCTGGGGTGGCTCCTCATGGCCAGAAAATTTGGCACTGTGAGCTGTTCTAACTTTGCGACGAGAAAAGCAATAAGAGGATTTTCAATGAACAGATTTGTAGCTCTAGTCAAGGCGAATAAGATCGTTATAGAAAATTCTCAATTGGAGGACGGTTTTCGAAGTTATGTAGTTGTCAACTCGCTGAGAGCCGCGGTTTAAATAGGCGACACTGTGCCATGAGGAGGGTGGGATAGAAATTGTCGCACCCCGAGCGTAAAGTAAAAATTGAATTAACCATGATGACGACAACTCCTGTAAGCTAAGGCAAGCAGCGCTACTCACACGGGGGCTTACGTTCAGGAATGTGACAATGGGAGTGGTCAACAGTATGGATATAGGCGATTCAATACACGGTTCAAATGCACCATCCATGTGGTGTACAACCATGACCGCGAGGTTTTCGCAAATAGGTTTCCAATAAGATGGTCAACAATTCATTGAATTTTTGTAAGAGCTCAAATTACACCCACATGAGCACCAATGTCGCACCGGTCAGCTTTCTATGCGGCATAGTGGCTTTGACACAGCAAATGACTGTTGATAACCCTAAAGTGTTGTCATTACTGCTGTCACTGGTGGTATATCCCAATAGGCACTGTAAGCCTTCCCATTGAACATAACAGCAGAATCTTGGCTGATGTTATCCAACATATCCGACGCAAAATTGATGACCCAGCTCCAGTTGATAGGCGTCGCAGAGGACAAACGTAGGTTGATCTTACCATATTTGAATGCAAGATTCTCCGTCGTTTTTATGGCTGTGCTTAATTGACTGGCGGTGGCATTTATCACATTGTTGTAGAAAGACTCCAAATCAGCTGCTGCAGGCTGAGCAGGAAGGACGGACATGATTGCATCAAAGACCATGAACCAGCCATCGCTGAGATTGCGTGTCCGACTTTTCATGCCTCCACTAGTCATCAAGCCCATTCCGACAACTCGCGGTCGTTTGCGTGGGGGACTCGGGGGCTTTGACGGTCCAGGTTCATACTCGTCGTCTGTATCTTCTTGGACGGCGATTGGTTTGTTGCTTTTGTAGTCATCTATTGTGTCGTTCTCGAACTTGGATTTTGGCGCGTAAAGAATGAGACGGAGTTTATTATTATCGCCTTGAAGGTTGGTGAGCGAGGCATCAAAACTGTAAGGGCAAGGTATCTACCGGCAGAATCAATACCGCCCGACCCTCCAAGGCCGGGCATGCCTAAAGCCTCCGCACAGTAATGGCTAATGCCATAACCGATACCTTGAATGCTCAGATATCGACTAACATCATAAGATAGCGTCCCGTCGGTGGCCAAGACTGGGAACAAAGCCACTCTACATCCAGGACTATCATCTATGGGATGTTTCAGCATGTACGGCGAGGATTGCTAACCAAAAAATCTTCAGTAAGCCTTACCTGGTGCCCAAAATTTGGGTATGTCTACTTTGTGCACCCACTGAGGAGTTGTTACGTCATCCGGATGGGACATGCCAGCCGGAGCAAAGCAATGAGCAGCTCGTCCATTGGTGAAGGTACCTAGAATCCTACGGCAATCCACACCATTAGGATTACCATATATCGTGCTGCAAGATGGATGCGCGACGCTGACAGCTGCGAGGAGAAGTGAGATCCAGGCACTAAAACCTGAAACCCGATGCATGATGAGGACAATAACGCAGCTCGAGTGGCGCCGGAGGAATAATCTAAAGGCAATACATGCGAGTGTCGCTGAGGACTTGTAGTGCTTATGGATGTTGGGTCCAATAATAAAACTCAGCTTACAGGCGCAGCGGATATAATCCCGTCAAGACGGGACGGGTTATTTCTGAACTTTGCGGCTTTCGCTTACCGCATTATACTAAAATAACACATACGAAGAGGATGAGTTCTCGACGCTTGAGCGGGAGGCGTTTGCCCTCTTAATCTATGAGGATCTCCATCAAGGGTCGTCTGGGCCGAAGATGATGAAATACTTGATCAAGAGAATCACCATCTATACCGTTAGAAGATTGCAACCCGCTTTGCTGGGCCGCGGATGCGGCTCGCTGGTGTTGCATTATAGATAAGAGCATTCAGCAAGATGAAAATTATTAATCGGCGTTTTTTGGAAGTCTGCCGGACCCAGTATTGGATAGTGCTCCCAGAGCCTCCAATGGACGATAAGATGTGATCAGGATGCCTATGCATTCATACGCTAAACTAATTCATGTATAAGGGAGACATATCTCATCAGTTTTCCCTGTCACACATGCCCAATGTACCTAAGCAGGAGCCAAAGTATTCTACATTGACCCTTTTCGCAAGAACGCCGCCTACCTATGCCCATAATATAGGCGCTGGATCGAGCACCGCTGTCTTCATTCCTTACCTAGGACAGCCCCTGGAGGCCCACTAGTCATTGGAGACGGCGCCCTTCCGCTCGCTCCGTCAATGCCTCCGTGGGCTTGAAGCATGGGCTCGGTCGCTTCGCTCTCGCCATCTTTGGACTTGGCGACATCCATCTCCGCGACCTTCCTCATTTTCGTGATTTTGATGTAGTTGTAAGCGGCGATACTGGCGATCGTGACCAACAGACCACTGATATTGATTGGAGTCAAAGGATCATGGAAGATGATCCCTGCCGCTGAGATGGTCACGACTTCTTTGAATATACCACAAATGCTGAGTGTAACGACCGATGTGCGCTTTAGAAGTGCGAACTCGGACGCCGTCATCAAGAATGCGAGGATACCGGGGAAGAGCAGGATGCCGACTCCCCTGAAAGCGCCTTCCTTCTCTGCTAAAGCCCCTAGCCCTGCTGCAAGGGGACCAAAACCTTCGACTGGAGCGGCCATGATGAAGAGCGCAACGAACATAACTGGCGCAAGGAAGAAGATACTGCTGAAAGGATTGCTTGTTGCCGGATTCCGTAATAACAGGATCTGAGTCAAGGCCCAGCGAAATCCAGAGAAAAAGGCTGCTGAGATGATGAGTGCGAAGCCAAGTGCATCGAAAGCAGTCTCGCCAGCGACCATCATGATTACTCCAATAGTCATGGTTGCTATTATCAACACTAGTTTCCATGACGGCTGCTCAAGGCGAAATATGAAAGCGAACAAGAGAATGAAAGCCAAAGCCGAGGATTTGCACATTGCTTTATCGAATGTTAGTATCAAGCTCGAATTACGATTCTTGTATGCTTACTGAAAAACGTCAAGGATATAAATTTCAAACTCATGTTGCCCAGCCCAATGTCCAGGCCAGTAGCAGCTCCGCATGGACCAATGCGTGTTAAGTAGAACATTCGTGCCATCAGTGGCTTTCCAGATTGAGTAGGGTCTGTGTGGACAGCGTCATGATTATGTGGGTTCGTGATGCTGTCGACTCGAGGACGGAGGTGTGGAATGAAGAAGAGGACAAGAGAGGCTAGAGTAAATTGTACAAGCATGTGCATGCATGTCGTGAAGAGTGGGAATTGGAAGTCGAGATATTTTGGTGAGAACATCCATTTGTTGTACTAGGGCTAGTCAGTTGTTCTATGTAATTGTTCAACAGCCAGTGGAAACCTACGATAGATATCGAGAGCGAGAAAGCATACCAAGATGCTATCAGAAGAGCATTCGTGATCAATGCTTTTACGACACTCTTATCCGCAGACGACCGCTCTTGCTTAGGGATACTGGCGCTTCTTGCGACTCTCTTGTCCAATCGGGTATGCTTTTTCTTCTTCCGTTTGCTTTCACCAAGTTCTTTATTGGCCAACCCAGTTTCTTCGTCATCCGTAAACCCTAGGTCAGAAGACAAGTGATCCCGTTCCGCGTCGTCGCTAGCAGAGACAGAAGAGAATTCGGAGCTATGTCCATTAACTGGGAAGCTCGGCGTGTGCTTCTGCGTGCTCGTATCATCCAATTCATCCCGTCGTTTCTGACGTTGTCTACGTGGATTGTTTGCGTCTCGTAAAGTGTTGGCGATGCTCTCGTCCGGATGATTCATTAGCATGGCCCTCCTTTTTCTTGAGTCGCCAACGTTGTCCATATCATCGGGTGGTGGTTGATGGACATGAAAACCGATGTAAGGATCCTGGTTGTCTTGGCTCGATGTAGAGGAGATTGAGTGCAGAGGGGAGCCTACGGTCGGCTGGTTCAATTGGTGGGCGCTCCTCTTCGGTCGGAACCCATCATTTGCTGTCTTCTCGTTCGATGGATTGTCACCCATGAAAGATGATGCTAAGTCTGGATGTCCAGACGCTTTTGCTAGCTTTCACCTAATGCAGAGTCGTCGATCGCCGCGCCAAGGTTCTGGCTGGAACCGGTCCAGAATTTGGCTTGCGGCGCCTATTGCCGAACAGGGGAGCAGCAGTGAACTTTCGAAATATCGATGATCCTTCAATCCTGATCGATGGATGACATCTCGATGCTGCAATCGAGTTTTCCTAGAATCCTGCTTCTGGTCACGCATGTTGATAAAGTAAGACACTGCAGGTGCTCATGTCGAGAGTCAGCCCTAGATCAGCGGTCGTGACTGCGCAATTCAGGGGTACATTATTATTCTATGGCATATCTACGAGGCTCCTACCCTTTATCCCCCGAGTCTTTCACGCATCATTGAGGTGAATTTCAGATAGCGAAAGAAATACGTCATTGTCTGCTGTACAAGAATCCCACTTTGGTGTGCTTTCTATCTCGGCCTTCATCTACCATCTACACTGCGCCTCGTTGTAGCAGTTTGTGGCTTCAGTGAATTATGGTCCTACCGTCAAGGTCAGTTCACTTGACCGCTACATCTGATAATCTGTGGGTGGTTATGTTCGCTCTTCAAGCTTGGTACGTCGACGCTGATACGTTGCCACCTCTTCCAGTCCAATTTACATGGTTGTTTTCGCCCTCGGGATACTTGGCACTCGCGTATTCCGGCTTGATCTTGAAAGTATGGGCGCCAAAGTAATCTCTTTGTGCTTGCAGAAGGTTGGCAGGCAGATCCTTGGTGCGATAACCGTCATAGAAGCTGAGGGCGGTGCTAAAAGCTGGCGTCGGGATTCCCCAGACCGCGCCTTTGCTTACGATATCTCTCCAACCTGGCTGTGCCTTGTGGATGGCCTTGTTGAAGAAGTCATCAAAGAGAAGATTCTCCAAGTCAGGGTTCTTGCGGTAGGCTGAGGTGATGTCCTTGAGGAAGACCGATCGGATAATGCACCCCCCTCGCCACATCAAGGCGATCGATGGCTTGTTCAGTTTCCAGCCGTATTCCTTCGCAGCCTATGCAAGTGTAAGATACTGTAACGTTCCGATACCTTCGCTCCACTTACATTTTGAATCAACATGAAGCCTTGGCAGTAAGAGATAATCTTCGATGCGTACAATGCTTGCTCAAGGTTGGCAATAAATTCTTTCTTGTTGCCGGAGAATTCTGGCTTGGGTCCTTCAAGTAGCTTGGCAGCTCGGCCACGCTCTGCTTTGATCGAGCTCAAGCACCGTGCAAAGACAGCTTCGCCAATTAACGTGACTGGCATGCCAAGGTCCAGAGCATTGATGGCCGTCCATTTACCGGTACCTTTCTGGCCTGCTGAATCTAGAATTTTATCCACCAGAGGTGTCCCGTCGTCATCATTGTATCGGAGAACGTCACGGGTGATCTCAATGAGGAATGAGTCGAGGACGCCGGAATTCCACTCGTCGAACACATCCGCCATCTCTTTAGCTGACAGACCTAAACCGCGTTTCATGATGTCGTATGCCTTAGGTATTGTCAGCAATCCTGCCTTCCAAATCCTGCCTTCCACTTCTAGGAATGAGAAGTTTCTGAGATACCTCGCAGATCAATTGCATGTCACCATACTCGATGCCGTTATGCACCATTTTGACGTAATGGCCGGCGCCTTCGTCACCCACCCAGTCGCAGCATGGCTCGCCATCGCTCTTCGCGGCAATGGACTGGAAGACGTCCTTGATGAATGGCCAAGCCTCCTCATTACCACCAGGCATAAGACTAGGCCCATACCGAGCACCTTCCTCTCCGCCTGAGACACCGGTCCCGACAAATCGAATGCCTTTTCCGGCCAACATCTTCGTCCTACGGTTGGTGTCTGGGAAGTGCGAGTTTCCGCCATCGATGATAATATCCCCCTTTTCGACAAAGGGTAAGAGAGCGTTTATGAAGTCGTCGACAGGCTTTCCAGCCATCACAAGAAGCATGATACGGCGTGGCTTCTTAAGTTTCAGAATGAACTCTTCGATTGAGTGGGCGCCCTCGATCGACTTCCCTGGAATCGTCCAACATCAGCTTGCGCGGAGCACCGCAACCTCTTGGGACAAACCTTTCGCCTCATTATCCAAGAAGTGATCGACCTTGGATACCGTCCGATTGAAGGCTATCACTGTGAAGCCATGGTCCGCAGCGTTCAGAATAAGATTCTGGCCCATGACGGCCAGACCGATGAGGCCAAAGTCACCACTGGGATTTGTCCGCGCATGTCCGCCGACGTTGATGCCGGCAAGACGGGCGCTACAGTCAGCCCATTGATCTATCAATACAGGCCGAACATAGTGGAGCTGTGCCCGTGGATGGCCCAATACCAGAAGTCTCAATAGTGGGGTAAGGGAAGCAGGAAGGATGGAAGGGTACACTTACGCTGCTTTGTCCGCCATGTTGAGATGCTTGCCGATGGATCTATTGTTGCTATCTTGCCGTAAGTTATAGTAAAGAGATTGAGCGGTAATTAAGCAAAGCGGAACTGACCAGCTGTGACATAACGAGGGACATAAAACCCTCATCGGTTCAAGCGAACAAGCCTGTCAGACCCCACCATGATGAGTAAGCGTCGGGACAAGGAGTCGCAGGAGCCCTCCGGCTTAGACGGCCCGACTCCGAAACATCTGATGCAATCACTTTCATCGTCTCCAACTTCTTGCGCGCATGTCAGGGTTTGTCAATCGCTCGTCGTGGTTCTCGCAAAGCAGTTTCAACCAACTGATACAACGGCCTTGGATAAGGAGGTTATAGCGTACAGGTGCTGAAGCGATAGCCAGACTTCGCTCGACAAGGGTGCATAGCACTGCGTCCAACAGGCGCAAGGTACGTTCTCACATCAAGTCAACGTCAACAAGGTTCAGCCGTTCATCATGTCGTACCCGCCACCACCAGGTCTCAAACCAAACCAAACCCTCACATCCTCCACACCCCAGCCTCATGCGTCGCTTCCGCCACGCCCTCCGCCAGCAGCGGGGCCCCCTCTATCCTTCAAGCCAGCCTTTGGCAATACCCCATCTTTCTCCTCAGGCGCACCTGGAACGAGAGGCTACGATGGTAATTCAGGCAAGCCTACCGGTCAGCAAACGGGCGGCTTCACAGGCTTCCAACCACGATCCGTAGCAGCCAACGCGCCTTCATTCCGAACACACAATCCCGTCGTCTCCGCACCTCCCGCACCACCTACAGGCTTCTCTGCTCCTCACACCAATTACACCAATGGCACCGCCTACCAGGCTCAACCCTCCTACCAGCAACCCCCCACACCCTCCTATTACCAACCACCCCAAGAACAACCCTTCGTCGAGCCCACCCCACCGCAAATCCGCAACCCTTTCCCACTCCCAGGCCAAGAGCCTCGCGGCCGAGGCAGAGGTCAAGAAATAGATCCCGAGATGGAAGCCCAAATCGCACAATGGCAATCCGCCTACGCGGGCAAAGACGACAGCTCCTCACGGACCTCCGGCCGCACCTTCAGCCGCAACACCGGTGAAGGCAGCTTCTCCGCCACGAGCGCCAACACGGCGCCTTTGGGCGTGCGACAGAGCGACGGGACATCCACGCCAATGACGACCTCCGCGATCAGCTCCGCCGCCAACGCCGACACGGGCGTCGCCGCCGTCGTGACGGGCGCAGACGGCAAGCAGAAAACCGTGGTGCGCTCCGGCGGCGGCCAGCAATGGCAAGACCCCTCCCTTCTCGAATGGGACCCCTCGCACTTCCGGCTCTTCGTCGGCAACCTCGCGGGCGAGGTGACGGACGAATCCCTCCTCAAAGCGTTCGCCAAGTTCCCGAGCGTGCAGAAGGCGCGCGTGGTGCGGGATAAGCGGACGACGAAGAGTAAGGGGTACGGGTTCGTGAGTTTTGCGGACGGGGAGGAGTATTTCCAGGCGGCGAGGGATATGCAGGGGAAGTATATTGGGAGTCATCCGGTGCTGTTGCGGAAGAGCACGACGGAGATTAAGGCGGTGGTGCCGCAGGATAA
>JAABUS010005805.1_pt1 | contig 15752 bp, 18 predicted proteins | sample 5560161 | NCBI WGS metagenome assembly JAABUS01 (sample SAMN10711885, study PRJNA513376) | rock metagenome | isolation source: Antarctica rocks | place: Antarctica: Victoria Land, Trio Nunatak nord | collected 2016-01-04
CACATTGATTGCTTGCCTTATCCCACATTCCCGCGGAACAATTGCCCTGCCGGACCCGCGCCCATGAAGAAACAGGAAACGCCGATGACCCGCATGAAATTCGTGTTGCTGCTCGGGGCAGCCGCCCTGCTCGCCGCCGGCCTCGTGCCGGCGGCGCCCGCCGCCGCCAAGGAATGGACCGCCATACGCTTCGGCATGGACGCCACCTACCCGCCGTGGGAGAGCGTGGACCCCAGCGGCAAGATCGTCGGCTTCGAGGTGGACTACGCCAACGCCCTGTGCGCCAAGATGAAGGTCACCTGCACCTTCCAGAACCAGGACTGGGATGGCGTCATCCCGGCGCTGTTGTCCGGCAAGTTCGACGTCATCTTCTCCAGCATGAACATGACCCCGGCCCGCTCACAGAAGGTCCTGTTCTCCGATATGTACTACGCGACCATGCCGGTCTGGGTGGCGGGATCGGCGATCAAGGGCGATGACATCTCGCCCGCCGCGATCAAGGGCAAGACGGTCGGCGCCCAGTCCTCCACCATCTACGCCAACTACCTGGAGAAGTACTATCCGGGGATCGAGGTGAAGCTCTATCCCGGCGGTGACGAGCCATTCCTAGACCTCGCCAGCGGCCGCATAGACTACGTGGCCAGCGACATCCTGGTGGCGCAGAAGTTCATGGAGAAGAACTCAGGCTGCTGCCGCGTGGTGAAGGAAATCCCGCGCACCCCCGACATCTTCGGCCCCGGCGTCGGCGCCGCCTTCCGCCCCGACGACAAGGACCTCGCCGCCATGTTCAACAAGGCCATCGCCGAGGCCGACGCAGACGGCACCTACAAGAAGATCGCCGACAAGTACTTCACCATCAACATACGCGGGAAGTAGCGGCGGAGGCGCCCGGTGCCGGGCTTCGGGTTGTTGTTCGGCGCCAACGGCTGGGCGCCCCTGCTGCTGCAGGGCGCGCTCATCACCGTGCTGCTCAGCCTGGCGACGGTCCCGTTCGGCTTCGGCGGCGGGCTGGTGCTGGCGCTGCTCAAGCTGTCGCGCAGCCGCCTGGTCCGGGCATTCTGCGCCGCCTACACCACCTTCTTCCGCGGCATCCCCGATCTGCTCTCCCTGTTCATCGTCTATTTCGGCCTGCAAGCCCTGCTGAATTGGGCTTCGGCGCACCTGGGCGACGGCTGGCGGATTGACATGAACGCCTTCGTCGCCGGCGTCATCGCGCTCTCGGTCGTCGTCGCCGCCTACAGCAGCGAGGTTTGGGTGTCGTCGCTGCAGGCGGTTCCGCCCGGCCAGGCGGAGGCCGCACGCTCCCTGGGCCTGAACCGGCGCCAGGTGTTCTGCCTGGTGGTGCTGCCGCAACTCGGCCGGGTCGCCCTGCCCGGCCTCGGCAACATCTGGACCATCCTGGTCAAGGACACCTCCCTGATTTCCACGCTTGCGGTGATGGACCTGCTGCGCGCCGCGTCGGAGGCCAGCCGGGCGACATCCCGCCCGCTGCTGTTCTACACAGCGGCCGCAGGTGTGTACCTGCTGTTCAGCATCCTCTCCAGCATCGGCCAGGCCGCGCTGGAGCGCCGGGCCAACCAGGGCTATGCCGGTGACGGCCGCCGGGTGCAGGGCCTCGCCTAGTGCTGACGAACATCCTGGGCGCGGTGCTCGACCTCGACCTGCTGCAAACCTGGGGGATGCGGCTGCTGTCCGGGCTGCAGATCACCGCCGAGGTCGTGGTGCTGGCCTGCAGCATGGGCTTCATGCTGGCCTACCCCCTGGCGCGGGCGCGCATGTCGCGGCGGCGCTTCATCGCCTGGCCGGCGCTGGCCTATGTCACCTTCTTCCGCGGCACGCCGCTGCTGTGCCAGCTCTACATCGTGTATTATGGCGCAGGCGAAGTGCGTCCGTTCCTCACATCCGTGAACCTGTGGTGGTTCTTCCGCGACAGCTTCTACTGCTGCCTGTTCGCCTTCACCCTCAACACCGCAGCCTATCAGGCCGAGATCCTGCGCGGCGCCATCCTGAGCGTGCCGCGCGGCCAGATCGAGGCCGCGCGCGCCCTGGGCTTGTCGCCTTACCGGATGCTGCGCCACGTGGTCGGCCCGCAGGCGCTGCTTGTGGCGCTGCGCCCGCTGGGCAACGAGCTGATCAGCATCGTCAAGGCCAGCGCGCTTGCCGCCATCGTGACCCTGCTGGACCTGATGGGCCAGACCCGGTTCATCTTCGCCCGGACCTTCGACTTCACGATCTACCTGTATGCCGCGCTGATCTACCTGGCGATCACCGAGGCGATCAGCCGGCTGTGGAACTGGATGGAGCGCGGCTTGTCCCGCCACCTGGCGCCCGTGCCTGGCGCCCGGGCCATTGCCGCGGCTGCAAGGACCCGGCCAGGTCCAGCGCAGCAGCCCGCCGACGCCGCCCGGGGCGGCGTATCTAGCCCAGCCTGGCTAGCGAAACCGGAGTAGGGAGGAGGGTGGCCCCAGGCTTGCCCATCGCCAGCCCTCACAGGACCGGTTCGTGCACAGGCGCCTTCCCCGACACTCCGCGCAACCGGCCCACACCCTCCACCGTCAGCGCTGCAGCAGCCAGGATGCCACCGAACCCGCACACTCCAGGCCATCCCGCCAGCCCCCATGCCAGCGTCGCCCCGGCCGACCCCGACGCGCCGCCGATGAACATGCCGGTCACGAACACCGTGTTGAGCCGGTTGCGCGCCGCCGGCTGCAAGGCGAACACCACATGCTGGTTGGATACGAGGGCACTTTGCACCCCGAAATCCAGCACGACGACGCCAAGCACCAGCCCCGGCAACGCGCCCCACATCCCGAACACTAGCCAGGACAGCAGGGTCAGCAGCGCCCCGATGCCCACCACCAGCGCCGGGCCGCGCCGGTCGGCGATGCGGCCCGCCACCGGCGCCGCCAGCACCCCCGCCGCGCCCACCACGCCGAACAGCCCCGCCACATCAGCGCCGAGATGGAACCGCGGCTCCTGCAGGTGCAGCGCCAGCACGGTCCAGAATACGGAGAACGACCCGAACAGCAGCGCCTGCACCACCGTCGCCCGGCGCAGCCCGGCCTCCCGCCGCCATAGGCTGATCACCGACGCAAGCGCCGCGCCATAGCCCATCGTCAAGTGCGGATGGTTGCGCGGCAGCAGAGCCGCCATCACCACCCCGGCCCCGAGCGCCAACGGCACGGCCAGCCAAAACATCTCCCGCCAGCCCAAGTGGATGGCGACGAAGCCGGCAAGCGTCCGGCTGAGCAGGATGCCGCACAGCACGCCGGCCGTGACCGTCCCGACCGTCTTGCCGCGGCTGGCAGGGTGCGCCAGGGCGGCGGCGAACGGCACCACCTGCTGCGCCACCGTCGCACATGCACCCAGCGCCAGCGACGCCAGCATCACAAGCCCCGCAAAGGGCGCCATCGCCACCAGGGCCAGCGCGACGGCGAGCAGCACGAACTGCACGATGATGATGCGCCGCCGGTCCATGAGGTCCCCAAGAGGAACCAGCAGGAACAGCCCGGCGGCATAGCCGAGCTGGGTTGCCGTCGGGACCAGCCCCGTCATGCCTGGGCTGCCGCCAGGGCCGGCAAGGTCCCGCTCCATAATCCCCAGCATCGGCTGGCAATAGTACATGTTGGCAACCGCGATCCCGGCTGCGGCGGCCATCACCAGGGTCAATCCGCGGCTGATCGGCGTTGCAGGTCCCTCACCGGCCGGATCGGTCATCTTGCAAGTCCTTTGAAGGTTGGGAACAGTCGGCAGGCTGCCATGCCAGACTGGCGCCAGCGCCAGCGCCGATGCCTCGGCCGGGCAGCGGCCTTACACCGAAGCAGGCGCCAGGCCAGCGCTTGAGATTGCGTCGCCCTAACGGCCCCGCGCCCCGGCCGTTCCTGTCATCGCCCGACGAACATGGGCATGCCGGCCTCCGCCGGACGGCTTGGCCGCATACAAGCGGCCTCGTCCGCATGTCGGCCCGTTCTTCCCGCTGGCGAACCAGCGGACGGACGAGTATGGCGGCAGCCTGGAGAACCGCGTCCGCTTCCACCGGGAGGCGCTGGACGCGGTGCGCGCGGTGTGGCCGGAACGGCTGCCGCTGACCATGCGCCTGGGATCGGACGACTTCCACAAGCACGGCGTGCGGTTTGACGACGCAGTGTGGGCAGTGGGCGCCTTGAAGGAGCACGGGCTGGACCTGGCCGACCTCAGCCTGCGCATGAACACCGACGATACGAAGAACGTGCCGTTCGGCGACATGGCCTTCATGGTGGAGCGCGGCGCCCGCATCCGGCGCAAGGTCGGCATCCCCGTGGGCGTAAGCTGGAACCTGGGGCTGCCCGCCGTGGCCGACCGGGTAGTCCGGGACGAGCTGATTGACCTGGTGTTCCTCGGCCGCCCGGCGCTGGCCAACCCGCATTGGCCGGTCTGGGCGGCACGCGAGCTGGCGCACAACGACCCGTTCTCGCTGATCCCGCAGGACTGGTCCTGGTGGCTGCGGAACCGGCCGGGGCCGGAGGGATCGCTGGGCTGGCCCGCCGTCGCACGGCAGGCCTGACCGGCAGGCCGGGCCTTGCCGGTCCGGCCCTTTGGATGTCAGCTTGCCGGACAGGATAACGGGAGAAGGACCTATGGTCTTCACGTCAATGGTCCCAACTCGCCCGCAGGTTGGCCGCTTGGCCGCGCCAGGCAGCCGGCAGCCGGGACCGCCACACGGGAACTGACGCCTGCATGCACCGGCCCAGCCGCATGACCCTCGCCGAATTAGCCTCCGGCCTCCGCTTCCCCGAGGGTCCCGTGGCGATGGCCGATGGCTCGGTCGTGCTGGTGGAGATCGAGCGCGGCACCCTGACCCGGGTGGCGCCGGACGGGACGGTGAGCGTGATCGTCCACCTGGGCGCCGGCCCCAACGGCGCCGCCATCGGGCCGGACGGACGCTGCTACGTCTGCAACAACGGCGGCTTCAAGTGGGTGGATGACGAGACGGGCCTGCGCCCGGTCATGCAGGCCGACGATTACAGCGGCGGCCGGATCGAGCGGGTGGACCTCGCCACCGGCGCGTTCGAGACGATCTACACCCACAGCGACCAGGCGCCACTGCGCGGCCCCAACGACCTGGTGTTCGACAGCCACGGCGGCTTCTACTTCACCGACCTCGGCAAGGGCCGGCCCCGTGACCTCGACCGCGGCAGCGTGTGCTACGCGCAGGCCGACGGGAGCGGCATACGCGAGGTGTGCTTCCCCATGCTGACCGCGAACGGCGTCGGCCTGTCGCCGGACGGCGCCACGCTGTATGTCGCCGAAACCGAGCCGGCGCGGCTGTGGGCCTTCGACCTGGACGGGCCGGGGCAAATCCGGCGCCAGCCCTGGCCGTCCCCGCACGGCGGCCGGCTGGTGACGGGCAGCGCCAACTTCCAGCGCTTCGACAGCCTGGCGGTGGACGCGGCCGGCAACGTGTGCGTGGCAACGCTCGTGCACGGCGGCATCAGCGTCATCTCGCCCGATGGCGTGTCCATCCGCCATGTGCCGATGCCGGAGCGCTGGGTGACCAACATCTGCTTCGGTGGGCCTGACATGCAGACGGCGTTCATTACCCTGTCGTCCACCGGGCGGCTGGTGTCCTGCCACTGGGACACGCCAGGGCTGCGGCTGGCCTACAACGCTTGAGGGCGCGGAAGGAATCAGGACCGCAACGGCCTTACGGCGCCAAGCGGCACACCCCGTTCGGCGGGAACGCCGTTGCCGCCGGCACCGTCGCCAGCACACGATACCAGGCATGGGGTTCCGCCAGCCCCGCTGCCGGCAGCACCTGCACGACATACAAGTCGTGCACGACCATGTGGTCGGCCGCCCGCCACTCGGCATGGCGGGCGAACGGGTCCTCGAACCGGTGTCCGTCCAGGACGCGGACCACGGCATCGGCGTCGGTCGTGCCAGCCGTCTGCACAGCCTGCAGCCATTGCAGCGTCGCCGAGTAATCCGCCGCCTGCGCCGCAGTCGGCCGTATCCCGGCGTGCTCGGCGGCGAAGCGGTCGGACCATGCCCGCGCCGCCGGATCCAGGTTCCAGTACCAGGGTATCGCGGCGACCACGCCGGCATAGCCCTGCCCAACCCTGTCCACGTCTGATAGATACAGCAGAGCCTTCGCCACCTGCGCCCGCATCCCGGCCTTGGCGACGAACTCCGTCACGGCGGCCACCTCCGCATCCGCGTCCGCCCCGGCATTGAACACGGCAATCACGCCGGGGTCCAGCGCCTTCGCCTCCGCCAGCATGGCGGACAGGTCCCGCGTGTTGGGCGGGACGATGAAGGACTTCACGACCTCACCCCCTGCGCGGCAATGACCGGCGTCATCGTCGCCAGCGCGTCACGGCCAAAGCCGGCGTCGGCGACGATGGCCACCCACCGCTTGCCGCCGGACTGCGCGGCGATGTGTGCGGCGGTCGCCGTCTCGATGCTCACGGAGTCGAACGAGTAGTGGTAGGCGTACTTGGTGCAGGCGGCCCGGGTCAGCGCCGGCACCGCGGCCCCGGTCGTCACCATCAGCCGGTGCCGCTCCGCCACGACCTTGGACACCGCCAGGGCAATGGGCGAGTTCTGCACGTCCATCAGCAGGTCGGCCCCGGCGTCATACGCCTGTTTGGCCAGGTCCGGCGCCAAGGCAGGCTTGTTGTGGTCGTTCAGCGCGTCAACCGACACCGGCCGACCCAGGACGGTCCCGCCAAAGTCCGCTACCGCCATCCGCGCCGCATCCACTCCGCCGCGCCCGGCCCGTGCGTCATAGATGTCGTCATCCAGGTCGGCGATGATGGTGATAAGCACCGGCGCAGGATCGGCAGCATGCGCTGCTCCCGTTTCGACAAGGGCGCAGGCGGCAAGCAGGAGAAGCGCTGTGCGCGGCATGACTGATCCCATCTGGTATGCAGGCTGCAGGAGCGCAGGTGGTGGAGCCGAGGGGAATCGAACCCCTGACCTCCTGAATGCCATTCAGGCGCTCTCCCAACTGAGCTACGGCCCCGCCAGTGCAGGAGCCGCGCCGCGGCCCCGCTTGGGAAGGCGCGTCCTTACACCCGGCTCGCGCCAGGGATCAAGCCCCATCCGTCCTCTGAACCAGCCCTGCCCTGCCGCGTTCCTTCGGCTACTGCATCAGGAGACTCTGCATGACCTCCCTCCCAATGACCCCTGTCTTCCGCCAGGCGCTGCCGGTTCTTCTCGCATCCGCCCTGGCCTGGGCTACCCCGGCGGCCGCCGCCCGGGACCCTGGTGCTCCAGGCCGGCCGTCCGGCACCGTTAGCCTGCAGGCGAAGGCCGCCGCCGTCGGTGTCGGCTTCACCTGGGGCGACGGCATCCTGACCTTCAACGGCCACCGCTACCCGTTCGAGGTCAAGGGCATCACGGTCGCCGATATCGGCTTCAGCCGCCTGAGCGGTCGCGGCCGGGTTTACAACCTGAAGAAGGTCGAGGACTTTTCAGGCACCTACGCCGCCTCGACCGGTGAAGCGACGCTGGGCCGCGGCCTAGCCGGGCAAATCCTGATCAATGCCGCTGGCGTGCAGTTGCGGATAGACAACGTGACCCGCGGCGCCCGCCTGTCCGGCTCCGCTGACGGCATCCAGCTCACCCTCAAGTAGCCAGCACCCCATGCTGCCGCAGGAACCCCAGCAGCGGCAGCATGGGCAGCCCGAGGATGGCGCCGTGCTCACCCTCGATCCGGTCGAACAGGTGGATGCCGGCACCCTCGACGCGATAGGCGCCGACGCAGGACAACACCGCGTCGCCTTCAGCGGCTAGGTAGTCGTCCAACACGGCGTCACTGAATCCGCACATCGTCAGGGCGGGGACAGCGACATGGTGCCACACCGTTTGTCCCCCGCGCCGGCACACCACGGCCGTGACCAACGTATGCTTGTGCCCACGCAATGCCTGCAATTGCGCCCGCGCTCCCGCCAGGTCCGCCGGCTTGTCGAACCAGGCGCCCTCGCATACCAGGAGCTGATCCGCCCCGATGACCAGGGCGTCCGGGTCGCGTATCCGCGCCGCCTTCATCTCCGCCAGGGCTAAGGCGGCCTCGGACGCATCCAGCCCCTCTGCCAGGCACGCCTCCTTCACCGCCGCCTCGTCCACCCGCACCGGACGCGCCTCGAACCACAGCCCGGCCGCCTGCATCAGCCCGGCGCGGGCCGCACTCTGGCTGGCGAGCACCAGCCGCGGCTGCTCAGCCTGGCGCATGGGCCTACGGCGCCGGAGCCTGCGAAGTGGAAGCCTGCGACATGGGAGCCAGAGGCACAGGAGCCGGCGCGGCTGCCGCATGTGCCTCCTTCCGGCGCCGGTCGTGCCAGGCGTCCATCAGTTGCAGCACTGTGGCAGCGGTTTCCTCGATGGACCGCCGGGTCACGTCAATCACCGGCCAGCCGCGCCGGGTGCATAGCCGCCGCGCCCATAGCAGCTCCGCCTTCACCGCCTCCACGTCCACGTACTCGCTCACATCCTGCCGCACCTTGCCGGTATCGTTGCCGGCGGCGATCAGCTTCAGCCGGTGCCGCCGGATCTCTATAAGGGCCAGCGGGTCCAAGGTCAGCCCGATCACTGGGCACACCGGCGCCGCCAGCCCCGGCGGGTCCGGCGTGCCCGGCACCAGCGGCACGTTCGCCGCCTTGATCCCGCGGTTCGCCAGGTAGAACGAGGTCGGAGTCTTGCTGCTGCGCGACACCCCCACCATCACGACATCCGCCTCGGCGATCCCCGCCTGTGCCTGGCCGTCGTCATGCGCCAGCACATAGTGCATGGCGTCAATCCGCCGGAAGTAGTCGGCATCCAGCACATACTGGCGCCCCGGCCGCGACTGCGCCTGGGTGCCGATATGCGCTTGCAGCATCTCCATCGCCGGGTCCAGCACGTTCACGACCTGCACGCCCAGACGCAGGCAGGTGGTCTCCAAGTCGTTGCGCAACGCCTTGTCTATGACGGTGGACAGCACCGGCCCTGGCTCGGCCTCGATCCCCTCCAGCACGCGGTGCAGTTGGAAGCGGGTCCGGATCAGGCTCCAGCGGTGATACACGATCTCCGGCTGCTCGAACTGCGAAACCGTCGCGCGGGCGATGCTGTTCAGCGTCTCCCCCGTAGCGTCCGAAACCAAATGCAGGTTCATGGGCGTCCTCCGGCATGACTCACGGTTGACGTGTGAGTCGGGGATAACCCCGAGTCCCGAGTTTACGGCGCGCGGGCCAGGTGGGTCAGCGGGGATAACATGCCGGAATCCTGGTACGGGGGATAGTACGCGCCTGCAACCTGTACGAGTCGCGGGTACCCCGTTGACCCGCAGCCGGAATCAATGGCTTGCCGAGGTTCAAGGGGCTGGACAGATGGTGGATAACTCGGGGAGAACCGGGTACCACATGACTCACACCCCCTACGACTCCCACTACCATCTTAAGAATCTTATCTTCTCTTTTAAGAAGGGCACACACCGCCGATGACCAAGCCGCTGCTGCGCGTCCTGAAGGGCGAGGCTGTCTGGCCCCCGCCGATGTGGCTGATGCGCCAGGCCGGACGCTACCTGCCGGAATACCGCGAATTACGGCAGCAGGCCGGCGACTTCATCAGCCTGTGCACGACGCCGCGGCTGGCGTCGGAGGTGACTCTGCAGCCGATCCGCCGCTACGGCTTCGACGCCGCCATCCTGTTCAGCGACATCCTGATGCTGCCCTGGGCGCTCGGCTACGGACTCGCGTTCAAGGAAGGCGAAGGCCCAGTGCTGCCCCGGCTCACCGAGGCCAGCCAGGTCGCAGCGCTCGACCCGTCGAGAGTCGGCGCGGCCATCGCCCCGATCCTGGAAACCGTGCAGCGCACGAAGGCCGGGCTGGACGAGGGAACGGCGCTGATCGGCTTCGCCGGCAGCCCCTTCACCGTCGCCTGCTACATGGTGGAGGGTGGCGGCTCCAAGGACTTCGCCCGCATCCGCGGCATGGCGCATGGTGACCCCGCGCTGTTCGGCAGCCTGATTGACGTGCTGGTGGACTCGACCGTCGAATACACCTCCGCCCAGGTGGACGCCGGCGCCGACGCCATCATGCTGTTCGACTCCTGGGCCGGCGTGCTGTCACCGTTGCTGTTCGCCCGTTATGTCACCGAGCCGACCCGGCGCATCGTGCAGGCATTGCGGGAACGCCATCCCAGCCTGCCGATCATCGGTTTCCCGCGGCTGGCTGGCGTCCAGGTCGGTGCCTATGCCGCAGCGACGGGCGTGGACGCGGTGGCGCTGGACACCGGCGCGGAGCTGCACGTCGCCACAGGCCTGGTGCCGGGCAACGTCACCACCCAGGGCAACCTGGACCCCCTGGCCCTGGTCGCCGGCGGTGCTGCGCTGCATGCAGAAGCGCAAGGCGTGCTGGATGCGGTGCGAGGACGGCCGCACATCTTCAACCTCGGCCATGGGATCGTACCACAGACTCCACCGGAGCATGTGGCGGCGCTGGTGGCGCAGGTAAGGGCGGCGTAGGTCCTATGAATAGGCGACAACACGCCTGCTTGACCTCGCACCCGGATTGGCCACTTTGAGCATCATGTACAAGCCCAAAGTCGCCATCGTCCTGTTCAATCTCGGCGGCCCGGACAAGCCATCGTCCGTCCGGCCCTTCCTGGTCAACCTGTTCAAAGACCCCGCCATCCTGCGAGTGCCGTTCTTCGTGCGCCCGATCCTCGCCCGCGTCATCGCTTACGCCCGCACCAAGGCCGCCAGCGCCAACTACGCCATCCTCGGCGGCAAGTCCCCGCTGCTGGAACTCACGCTGGATCAGGCCACCGCGCTGGAAGCCGCGCTGCCCGACCTGGATGCCAAATGCTTCGTCGCCATGCGCTACTGGCATCCCTTCAGCCTCGCCACTGCCCGTGAGGTGAAGGCCTGGGACCCCGATGAGGTCGTGCTGGTCCCGCTTTACCCGCAATATTCCACCACCACGACCGGCAGCAGCCTGTCCGCCTGGCGGGAGGCCGCGGCGCAGGCCGGGCTGATGAAGCCGGTGACGACCCTGTGCTGCTACCACAGCGACCCCGGCTACCTCCGCGCCACCGCCGCCGAGGTCCGCCGCAGCTACGACAAGGCCCGCGCCGAGCTGGACCCCGCCATCCCGCTGCGCATCCTGTTCAGCGCCCACGGCTTGCCGGAAAGCATCGTCAAGGCCGGCGACCCCTACCAATTCCAGGTCGAGCGCACGGTGGCCGGCGTCGTCCGCGCCCTCGACATGCCCGGCCTCGACTACATCACCTGCTTCCAGTCCCGCGCCACGCCGCAGAAGTGGATCGACCCCAGCACCGAAGCCCAGATCGAGCGTGCCGCCCACGACAAGACCGCCGTCCTGGTCGTGCCCATCGCCTTCGTGTCCGAGCACTCGGAGACCCTTGTGGAGCTGGACGTGGAATACCGGGAGATCGCGGAGAAGGAAGGCGTACCCGGATACTTCCGCTGCCCCGCCCAGAACAGCGACCCCGGCTTCATCGAGGCCCTGGCCGAGCTGGTCCGCGCCAGCATGGGCCGCGGCCCCGGCCTGTGCAGCTTCGTCGGCGGGCGCACCTGTCCCAAGCCCTACAAGGACTGCCCGCACGCCCGCGCCGGCGCCAAGGTTCCCGCGGCGGAGCGCGTGCTGGGCGAAGTCGCTTGACGCCTCAGCCGCTGCGTCTCGTCATCTGGGACTGCGACGGCGTGCTGGTGGACAGCGAAGGCCCGTCCGCCCGCGTCACCGCCGCCGAATGCACCCGCCTGGGCTGGGCCATGACGCCCGACGACGCCCTGCACCTATTCACCGGCATCCGCTTGTCCGACATGCCGCCGCTGCTGGAGGCGCAGACGGGCCGCCCCGTGCCGCCGGGCTGGGTGGAGCATGTGCGCGCCCAATTGATCGAGACCCTCGGTCGCGACCTCGAACTCATGCCCGGCGCCGCCGAAGCCCTGCGCGCCACGTCGGCGCTGGGCCTGCCCTACCGCGTCGCGTCCAACTCCTCGCACGAGGAGATGGCGGCGAAGTTCGCCCGCACCGGCTTGATCCCCCTCGTCGAGGGTCGCCTCCACAGTGCCCGCGACGTGCCTCGCGGCAAGCCAGCCCCCGACGTGTTCCTGGCCGCCGCCGCCGCCGAAGGCATCCCTCCCGGTGCCTGCATCGTAGTCGAGGACAGCTTCCCCGGCATCGCCGCCGCCCGTGCCGCCGGCATGGCCGTCCTAGGCCTGGACCCGCATGGCAACGGTGCCGCCGTGCGTGCCGCCGGCGCCCGTCCGATCCATGCCCTGTCCGAGTGCCCGGCGCTGTTCCGCGCCGCCATGCGCGCTGCGGCCTGAGCCGCGCCGCATGGACCCCGGTCTATGACCATCGCGGCGCTCGGGTATGTTTATCCCTGGACCAAGGCACTGCACGTCATCAGCGTGATCGCCTGGATGGCCGGCATCTTCTACCTGCCGCGCCTGTTCGTGTATCATTGCGACCTACAGCGCGGGTCCGTCGAAAGCGAGCGGTTCAAGGTCATGGAGCGCCGCCTGCTCAAGCAGATCATGCTGCCGGCGATGCTGGCGACTTGGTTCTTCGGCGCGCTGCTGGTGCTGACGCCAGGCATCGTGGACTGGTCCGGGTTCAACTGGTGGCACGTCAAGTTCGTGGCCGTCCTGGCGATGACCGGCTTCCAGGGCGCCGCCGGCAAGTGGCGCCGTCAGTTCTTGGAAGACCGGAATGCGAAGCCGCACCGTTACTATCGGATTGCCAACGAGGTGCCGACGCTGCTGATGGTGGCCGCGGTCATCATGGTGATCGTGAAGCCGGTGTTCTTCTGACAGGCGCGTGACGGATAGAGGACGCGGTCCCATCCGCCTTACGGCCGCGCCTCAAGGATCATGCTGAACGGTGTTTCCGTCGCCTTGCGGACCCGGTCGAAGCCACCCTCATGAATGGCTTCCGACAGCTTGGTGAAGCCCGCCTGCGCGCCCAATGCCGCCCCGACAGGCTGATCGAGCGAGGTCGGCACGCAGATCATCGTCGAGGCCGCGTAGTAGAGCCGGCTCACTGGGTTGAAGTTGTCCTCCAACCGGTCGCCCGCCGCAGGCTCGACGATCATCCAGTGCCCATCCGGCTTCAACGCCTGCCGTGCATGCCGTGCCGCGCCGACTGGATCGCCCATGTCGTGCAGGCAGTCGAAGAAGGTCACCACGTCCAGGTCACGCCCGGGGAACTCGCCTGCCAGCCCAACCTCGAACCGGGTGTTCGCCGCCACCCCATGCTGATGGGCATGCTTCCGCGCCTGCTCTACCGACCCCGGATGGAAGTCGTAGCCGACGAATGTCGAGTTCGGAAACGCCTTGGCCATCATGACGGTCGAGAAGCCATGCCCGCACCCGACGTCGGCCACCGCCGCACCGCGCTCCAGCTTTTCGACGGCGCCGTCCAGCGCCGGCAGCCACGACTTCACCAGGCTGTTGTGGTAGCCGGGACGGAAGAAGCGCCCGGTGGCGCAGAACAGGCATTGCGACTGGTCGCCCCAGCCGACGCCCGTGCCGGTCCGGAACGCAAGCTCGACCAGCGCCTGGTTCTCCATCATCGCCGCAGCCACGTCGAAGGCACCCTGCATGTAGGCGGGGCTTTCAGGCTCGGCGAACACCATCGCCTGTTCGGGGGGCAGGGTGAACCTGCCGTTGCCGGGGTCATAGGACAGGTAGCCCGACGCAGCCTGGTGCGACAGCCACTCCCGCGTGTAGCGCTCGGCCACGCCGGCCTTCGCCGCCAGCTCGCCAGGCGTCATCGGCCCGTCGAGGTGGAGCGCCTTGTACAGCCCCAGCCGGTCGCCGATGCGCACCAGGGCGACGCCGAATGCACCTCCCAGGTCGGCCAGCATCTGGCCGATGAACTGGTTGAGCCGGGTTTCATCCAGCATCGCCGTTCCTCCACTAGGGAGCTGCCTTGTTCCTTGCAGGACGAAGCCGGTACGCCTGTCGCTCCCAGGCAAGCGGGGCCGCGTCTGCGGAGTGGCGCCGGAGGATAGCCCAAGGATGTACGGGGCGGGCACCATCGCCAAGCCACGCGTGATGATGGCCCTTTCCGCCCGCCGCTGCAAGTCATTTGCGTATCGTATCGTCTAGGGGTGCTTCAGCGCAGCCGGACCGCAAGGCTGGCGCTTTGTGCCGCTTGACAGGTTCCTGCACCGGGCCGCATGGTTCTGCTGAGGGGACAGCCGCGATCTCCCCGTGAGGCTTCGGCCCAAGCATCGCGTCCAATGCTCCAACCGGAGTGGACGCCCATGTCATCCCCGGACACCATCACCTCAGCTCAACTGGCCCGTTTGATTGGGCTACCCGATGCCCCCGTCTTGCTCGATGTCCGGACGGACGACGACTTCGCTGCAGACCCTCGCCTGCTGCCCGGTGCCGTCCGCCGCAACTGGCAGGCCGCTCCCGAATGGGCCGCCAACTATGCCAACCGCAACGTCGTCGTCACCTGCCAGCGCGGCCTGAAGCTCGCCCAAGGCGCCGCAGCCTGGCTCCGCCACTCCGGCGCCCGGGCCGAGGTCCTCGAAGGCGGCTTCGAAGCCTGGGCCGCCGCCGGCAGTCCCCTCATACGCGCCGACGCCCTCCCGCCACGCGACGCCAGGGGACGCACCGTCTGGGTCACGCGTGCGCGCCCCAAGGTGGACCGCATCGCCTGCCCCTGGCTGATCCGCCGCTTCCTGGACCCCGGCGCCGTGTTCCTGTTCGTGGCGCCGGCCGAGGTTCCCGCCGTCGCCGAGCGCTTCGCCGCCACCCCCTTCGACGTGGAGGGCGTGTTCTGGAGCCATCGCATACCCCGGCCTTGGACCGCCTCGCCCTGATCGTCCGCAGCGCCGACACCGCCCAGCCCAGCCTGGCGCCGGAGGCGGCCGGGCTGCTCGCGGCGTCGCTCGGCCTGTCGCGCATGTATCGGGACGACCTGCAGCAGCTCGACGCCGGGCTGGCGCTGTATGACGCCTTCTATCGCTGGGCACGCGACGCCACCGCCGAAACCCACAACTGGCCGGCACCTGCCCCGCGCGTGCCAGAGGCCGCGGCATGAGCACCAGCCTGGACACGGCGGCTCTCTCCGCCACCCATCCGCCCCCGGCCTTGCCCACGCTGCGCGAAGCCACCGCCGTTTGGGCGCGCATCGGCTGCCTGTCCTTCGGCGGCCCCGCCGCCCAGATCGCCCTCCTGCACCGCGAGGCCGTCGAGCAGCGGTCCTGGGTCAGCGACCGCCGCTTCCTGCACGCCCTCAACTTCTGCACCCTGCTGCCGGGGCCAGAGGCGATGCAGCTTGCCGCCTATCTCGGCTGGCTGATGCACGGCGTGCGCGGCGGGCTGATGGCGGGGCTGCTGTTCATCCTGCCCGGCGCCGCGGTCATGCTGGCCTTGTCGCTGCTCTACACGGGCTACGGCGCCATCCCCGCTGTCGCCGCGGCGTTCTTCGGCCTGAAATGTGCCGTACTGGTGCTGGTCGCCGACGCGCTGCGCCGGGTAGCCCGGCGGGCATTGCTGACGCGGGCGGCCTGGGCGGCGGCGGCGGCGGCATTCGTGGCGCTGTTCGCCTTCGGTGCGCCGTTCCCGGCGGTGGTGCTGGCGGCGGGCCTGCTGGGCTGGGCGCTGCCGGGAGCGTTCGCGGGCGCCGGGCTCGGAGCGGCCGGAGGAGGGCCGCTGGCGGCGCTGGACGCCGTGCTGGCAGCCGATCCCGGGCGGCCCGCGCGCATGGCTGCGGGTGCGCGCCGGGCCGGGCTGGCGGCACTGGTGG
>JAABUS010005807.1_pt1 | contig 15742 bp, 11 predicted proteins | sample 5560161 | NCBI WGS metagenome assembly JAABUS01 (sample SAMN10711885, study PRJNA513376) | rock metagenome | isolation source: Antarctica rocks | place: Antarctica: Victoria Land, Trio Nunatak nord | collected 2016-01-04
CGGAGACGACAGAGCCCGGCGGCCTAGCTAGCTAGCCAGAAGAATTGGAGCTCGCGCGACCGCTTTCTGGCCATTCATGGGTCAGTTGAGGGGCGGCGCGGGAGGGCTTTTCCAGCCCTCTGCAAGTATGCCGATGAGGCTATGAGTGTATGATGACGCTCTTGAGAGCGTGAGAGGGTGGACTGGGTCCCAAGAGGGAGGACCCAGTGCAGGACAGGGAGGACCCAGTGCAGGACAGGGAGGTCGCAGCGCAGGACAGGGAGGTCGCAGCGCAGGACAGGGAGGTCGAGGACAGACCTCCGTTGACTGCGGAGGTCGATGGCGCGTCCGCGCGCCCGGGCCTGTCCCGGCTGGTGAACACCCTCCTCGAGGATCGTGGCTGGCCGTTGCTCAAGCTGGCAAGCGACGCGCTGTTGCTCACGGTAGGAATCCTCGCGGCCCTGGCGGGCGCGCCGGCGGACCTGGGCTCGGACGGGCGCTTCCTCGTGTGGCTCTTTCCGCCTCTCACCCTCGCTCTGCTCGCGGCTCGAAAGAGCTACCGCGCGCGGTTTCAGGTGCAGATCTTCGAGGGGGTGGGCGGGACGGTCGGCGCGATGTCCGTCGTTGCCTCCTTCCTCATCGCCGTGGCCGCGTGGTTGGAGCCCGACTCGGACCCCGCCCAGCTGATGTCCCGCGCTTGGGTGTTCAGCACAGGCTACGTGATCGCCGGCAGGATCCTGCTGGCGATCGTTCAGCGCCGGGCGCGCACGGAAGGACTGATCGCCCGTCGCACGCTGGTGGTGGGGGCCGGACAGGTCGGCGCTCAGGTCGAGCGCAGGCTGCGCGAGCAGCCCCAGCTCGGCCTGCGGCTCGCGGGCTTCCTCGACGGCGATCCGCCGCCCGAGGAGATGGTCCCGGGCCGGAAAGCTCCGGTGCTCGGAGGCCCGGGCGACCTGCCCCGGATCCTCGAGGAGGAGCGAATCGAGCACGTGGTGCTGGGCTTCACCAACGAGCCGGACAGCTCCCTCTACCCCGTGATCCGACACTGCGAGGCCCGCGGTGTGGAGGTCACCCTCGTGCCGCGGCTGTTCGAGGGAGTGAACATGCAGGTCGAGCTCAGGCACATCGGGGGGCTGCCCCTGTTCGGCCTGCGCTCGGTCGACCCGAGGGGCTGGCGATTCTCGCTCAAGCACGGCATGGACCGCGTGGTGGCCGGTTTCCTGCTGCTGCTCCTCTCGCCGGTCCTGCTGATCGCCGCCGTCCTTGTGCGGCTGAGCTCGCCCGGGCCGGTGCTCTTCCGCCAGCTGCGGATGGGCCGCGACGGCCGGCCGTTCGAGATGCTCAAGTTCCGCTCGATGCGCCCGCTGGACCCGCGGGCGAACCTGCCAGACGAGTGGATCGTCGCCGGCCGGGACACTGCGCCCGGAGGCATCGAGGGGGACGATCGCCGCTCGAGGGTGGGCAAGTTCCTGCGGGCCACCTCGCTCGACGAGCTGCCCCAGCTGATCAACGTGGCGAAGGGCGAGATGAGCCTCGTCGGCCCGCGCCCGGAGCGGCCCGAGTTCGTCGAGCTCTTCGAGGAACAGGTCCACCGCTACGGCGACCGCGTGCGGGTGAAGGCCGGTATGACCGGCTGGGCGCAGGTGCACGGGCTGCGCGGAAAGACATCCCTGACCGACCGGGTCGAGTGGGACCTCTACTACATCGAGAACTGGTCGCTCGGCCTCGATCTGAAGATCCTTGCCATGACCTTCGGTACCCTGTTCCACCGCGCGGAGTAGCGCTCTCGCGGCCACCGGCCGTCTCTCCGGCTAGATCCGCACCACGCGGGGCATACCCGAGTCGAGCACGATCCGGAGGCGGGCCTTCCCGACCGGACGCAGACGGACCCTGTAGCTCGCGGCGGGCATCTCGTCGAAGGCGGTGGCGAAGCGGCCGCCAGCGCGGGCACGGACGGACCTCCTGGCCACCTTCACCCAGCGGCCGGGCCGGCGGCGCTCCAGCACGATCCGCACCCGGATGCGCTTCACGCGGGGGGAGCCGGCCCTGCGAACCGCACGCCCGCGCACCTTGACGCGCAGGAGTGAGTCGCTCGCCGCGACCTCCACGGTACCCACGGGTCCACCGGTGGGGGGAGTCGTGTCGGACGGCGAGGGGGCGCCCATTGCCAGCGCCGCGGTGCGGAAGGCCGTGAAGGCGGGCTTGTCGGCGCCCGCGTAGTTGACGAGGCCAAAGTTGTCGACACGGCTGCCGAGGTTCGAGCTGGTGTCCTGCAGGTTGAACCAGACGCCGACGGGGACGTAGGTGAAGGCTCGCATCTGCTGATAGGCGAGCCGAAGGTAGTCGGCCTGCACGGCCGGGTCCACGCAGTTGCGGTAGGCCTCGAGGCCGCGGACGTTGCAGGTGCTCCAGCCGAACTCGGTGAGCCACAGCGGCTTGTCATCACCGTGGCGGAGCATCGTGTCCCGCACGGCCGGCACGCCGGCGATGAAGCTCTTCTTGGTCCATCCGGCGATGCCAGGGTCAAGGGGCGAGCGATCCTCGCTGTAGGGATGCACCGACCAGGCGTCGAAGCTTCCCTTGACTCCCTGCCCGTAGAGCGCCTCGGTGAAGTCGAAGTCGGCGTCGGCCAGAGAGCCGGCGATGATCGTGGCGCCCGGGTCGGCGGCCTTCGCCGCCGGGTAGGCGGCCTTCACGAGGGCGGCGTAGCTGGCCACGGGATCGGATGCCTTGAAGTAGTCCGCGTGGTTGGGCTCGTTCCAGAGCTCCCAGGCGGCGACCCTGCGGCCATACCGCCTGGCGAGGTAGGCGAGAGCGTCGCCGAAGTCCGATGGGTTGGCCGGGGGGTAACGCTGCACACCGCGATCCCACCAGGCGCCCGTACAGCTCTGCTTGAGGTCCTCGGGCGCGGTCGAGGCCCAGCACGGCGTCTCCCAGAAGGTGAAGAGCACTCGGATGCCGCGCGCCTCGGCCTGGTTCACCACGTTGTCGATCTTCTCGAGATACCAGGGGTTGTACTGGCCCTTGCCCACCTGCTCGAGGCTGGACCAGCCGAGGTCGACCCGCACCATGCCGGCGCCGGCATCCCTGACCTTGTCGAGCTGCCTAGCCACCGCCGCGTCGTCGTAACGGGACCACAGCAGGTGGGCCTGGACCGCTGCTGTCTGGGAGGCGCTCGCACGGGCGGGAAGCGCCACGGTAAGCAGAAAGAGTGCCGCCAGCAGCGCGAGGGCGGCGCGCAGGGGGAAAGGGCGTTTGTTCGCAGTTGACATGGATACTGTTGTCAGCCCGCAAAGGCCTCTAAGGGCAGCATCCGGTGGCCACCCCGGACGTCTGTTTGAGGCCCCGGCCCGGTCCGGGGCCCGGTCCGGCCCTGACCTATAGTAGCCGCCGTGCGCGGCGCGGTCCTCCAGGTGTGCCAGCCGGAGGATGGCGGTGTGGCGGAGCACGTGCTGGAGCTCTCCAGCGGCCTCGTGCAGCGCGGCTGGACGGTCGAGGCCGCCGTATCGCCGGCCAGCACGATCGCCTCCGGTCTGGCCCATGCGGGCGTGGTCGTCCACGAGCTCCCGCTGACGCGCGAGGCCGGGCCGGGAGACCTTCGTGCGGCCCGGGCGCTGAGGGCACTCGACCGCGAGCGACGCTACGCCATCGTGCACGGTCACAGCTCGAAGGCCGGCGCGCTCGTGCGGGGCGTCCTGCCGCGCCGGCGCCGGCTCGTATACACGCCGCACTGCTTCGCCTTCGCGGCCGCCTTCGGGAGCGCGCGCCGGGTCGCCTACACGGCGGTCGAGCAGGCGCTCCTGCCGCGCTGCGGCGCCATCGTGGCCGTATGTGCGTGGGAGCGGGGGCTCGCCCTGCGCCACCTGCGCGGCGCCGGCTCGCGCACCCGCGTGATCTACAATGGAGTGCCCGACCCCCGGCCCGCCGAGCCCTCCCGCGAGCTGCTCGCATTCCGCGGCGGGGAGCCGCTCGCGGGGCTCGTGACCGTGCTCAGGCCGCAAAAGGACCCCCTCCTCGCGGTGCGTGCCGCGGCCTCGTTGGCGCGCGAGGGGCGCTTGGCGGGCCGGCTGGCGATCGTCGGAAACGGCGAGCTGCGCGACCAGCTGCGCGATGAGATCGCGCGGCTGGGCGTGGGGGAGCGGGTGCGCTGGTTTCCCTTCGAGGGCCGAGCGGGCGCCTACCTGGGTGCGCTCGACGTGCTCGTGCTCCCGTCGGCCTGGGAGGCGCTGCCGCTGGCGGTGCTCGAGGCGATGAGCTGCGGGGTTGCCGTGCTGGCCACGAGCGTGGGCGGGGTGCCCGAGGCGGTGGAGGACGGCGTGACCGGCCGCGTGGTGGCGCCGGGTGACGCGCCGGCGCTGGCCGCCGCGCTGTCGGAGATGCTCGGGGCCCCGGACTTGCGCCGCCGCTTCGGTGAGGCCGGCCGGGTGGCGTTCGAGCAGCGCTTCCGGGTGGCGCCGATGGTGGACTCGGTGGTTGAGCTCTACGCCGAGCTCATGGCGGCGAGATGAGCGCGGAGAGCCACGCGTCGGGCGAGCTGCCAACGGTCGGGGCGCTGCGGCTGTCGGCCATCATCGCCACGAAGGGCCGCCCGGACGACCTGGCGGCCACGCTCCAGAGCCTCTCTCGCTGCGATCCCGCGCCAGCCGAGGTGGTAGTGGTCGACGGCGACGAGGGCCGCTCGGCGGAGCGCGTGGTGCAGGCCGCCCGTGAGCACGCCGATGCCGCTCCGCTGCGCTACGTCGCGAGCCCCGCGGGCCTCACCCTCCAGCGCAACCGGGGGGTGCGCGAGGCGAAGGGAGACGTCGTCGTGTTCTTCGACGACGACGTCGACGTCGGCCCGCAGCTGTTCGCCGTGCTCGAGCGCGCCTACCGGGACCCGGCGGTGGTCGGCGCCACCGGCCTCGTGATCGAGGGCGGCGAGCGCCGACTCGGCAACAAGCGCTCAGCCGCGCGGAGGCTCCTGTTCGGCGGCGCGGAGGGCACGATGACGCGCTTCGGCTACCCGCGGCGCCTCCAGGACCTCCAGCGCGAGCGCGATGTGGAGTTCATGCAGGGCTGCCTGATGAGCGGTCGCCGCGAGATCGTGCAGCAGGTGGGCTTTGACGAGCGGCTCCCCGGCTATGCGCTGGCCGAGGACGAGGACTTCTCCTACCGCCTCTCGCGGGTCGGGCGCGTGCGATACCTCCCGGATGCCGTCGTCGACCACAAGAACACCGGCTTTCGCTCCACCGGCACGCGCCGCTTCAACCGCGACGTCGTGGTCAACCGCACCTACCTCTTTCGCAAGAGCTTCAGGCGCACGCCACTCGCCCGGCTGCAGTTCGCCGGCCTGATCGCGGTGCTGGTTGCACACAGGGCACTCAACCGCGAGTGGGACGGGGTGCGCGGGCTGCTCGAGGGCTCTCTCGAGACATGGCGCACGCCGCCCCCAACGCGGGTCGGGGTCAGCTTCGTCTCCTCGCACGCGCTCGGGGGAGGCTCGGAGCGCTACCTGGAGCTGCTGCTCGAGAGCCTCGGGCAGGACTGGGTGCGCGGGGTGCTCTGCCTCCAGGACGGTCCCTTCGCCGAGCGGTTGCGCTCCCTCGGGCACCCCGTCGAGGTCGTGCCCACCCCCGCGCGTGCGGGCATGGTGCCGGCCGCGTGGCGCCTGCGGCGGACGCTGCGACGCCAGGCGCCCGCGGTGGTGCACGCCAACGGCGTGAAGGCGGCGCTCGCCGCGGTGCTCGCCACCATCGGCACGGGAGTCCCGGTGCTCTGGGTCAAGCACGACTTCAGCTGGGACGGCCCCCTGGCGCGCGTCATTGCCTGGCGTTGCCGGCGCGTCGTGGCGGTCAGTGGTGCGATCACCACCACCTTTGGTCCGCGCCTGGGGCGGCGTGTGCGGGTGGTGCCCAACGGCATCCCGGAATACAAACGCGACCGCGCAGGCGGGCGGGCGGTGCTGGCCGAGCTGACCGGGTCCGCGGATGCGCCGGTGGTGCTGCTGGTGGGGCGGCTGCACCCGGCGAAGGGCCAGATCGAGCTGGTCGAGGCGGCCCCGCGGGTGCTGGAGCGCCGGCCCGACGCGCGCTTCGTGCTGCTGGGAGACGAGGACCCGACCCAGCCTGCCTACGCCGAGGGTCTCAGGCGGCGGGTGACCGAGCTCGGCATCGAGGCGGCCGTGACCTTCGCGGGCCATCGCACGGACCCGATGCGGGTGATGAGCGGCAGCGACGTGTTGGTGGTGCCGAGCGTGCCCGACGAGCGCGGGGCCGGCAAGGAGGCGTGCCCGTTCGCCCTGCTCGAGGCGATGGCGGTGGAGACCCCGGTGGTGGCCTACGCGGCCGGCGGCATCCCGGAGGTCCTCGGTGACTGCGGGCGGCTCGTGGGCGAGGGCGACCGGCCGGCGCTCGCGGACGCGATCGTCGTGATGCTGGCGGGGGAGGACGAGCGTGAACGCGCGGCGGCCTGTGGGCGGGAGCGGGTACGCACGCGCCACTCGCTGGCGGCAACCGTCGAGTCGATGGAACGGCTCTACACCGAGGCTGGAGGCGACTGAGCGTCGCCGCCCGGGGCAGCGGGCGCGCCGTGCCGGCCCAGCACCACGGCGCAGCCCGCCAGCACGAAAATTGCCGCCACGATCACGTTCGAGCGGAGCGTGTAGTCGACCATCCCCTGAAGCGCGATGCCGACAAAGGCAGCGGCCACGGCGAGCAGCATCCCGCGGTGCTCGGGTTCGACGCGGCGAAACCCGCGCGCGATCACGCCGGTGAGCGCCACGACCAGCCACACCAGCACGGCCAGCCCGGCGAACCCGAGCTCGACGGTGATCGTGAGCGGGATGTTGTGTGCGTGCTCGAAGGTGCTCAGCGAATCCGGGCCGAGCAGCCCGTAGCGCTGCGCGATGCGCGGGAAGGCATTCTCGCCGATTCCGAACACCGGGTGGTCGGCGATGATCCTCGGGGTGATCTGCCAGACCACGAAGCGGGGATCGACGCCCTCGGCCGAGTAGGTGATCGACTCGAAGCGCTGGCTGACCACCCGCACCTGCTGCGTGTCGCCGAAGACGTTGAAGCCGCCGGCCGTGAGTGCGACGCCGATGAGAGCGACGGCGATCACCGGGCGCCGGAAGGGCGCCCAGGCAAGCATCATCCCGAGGGCGCCCACCACCGCGAGAAAGCCGCCGCGGGAGAGCGAGAGGGCCAGCGCGGCGAAGATCACGGCAAATGACGCCAAGGCCGCGGGCCGGATCCCGGAGGGACCCCTCAGGCCGAGCGCGAGGACGCCCGGCAGGGCGAGCGCCTCGAAGGTCGCGAGCGTGTTGGGGTGACCGAACGAGCCCTGGGCACGCCCGGTGGCGGTATCGCCAAGGCCCTTGAGCTCCGGCGCCGCGCCGCCCGACTTGACTATGGCGATCAGCCCCACGACGGCGGCTGACAGCCCCAGCACGAGCAGGAGGTTGCGCACGGTGTCAGGGCGCCCTTCGATCACGATCATCTCGTAGAGGAGCAGGAAGCTTCCCCACATCAGAAGGACCTTGATCACGGCGGCCGGCTCCGGTGCGATGGCTATGCCCGGCACGAGCGCCAGCACCAGGAGGGTGAGAGGCTTGCCCAGCGGCGAGGGCGCGAAGGGGGCCTGGCCGCGCAGCAGTCGGGACACGGCCCACCCGAGTCCCGTGACCGCCAGCAGCACCTCCGCCGGTGAGACCGCCGCGGCGCCCAGGCTGAACGACAGCAGCTCGAGCGGCGCAAGCGCGATGGCCGCGTAGAGGGACAGCATCGGCCGTGCCACGGCGAGGATCACCATCGCCAGGGCGCCCCCCACAGCCAGCGGCACAACCGGTTGGGTGAGGTAGGCGAGCTCGCTGATCGCCGCGCCCGTGAGGGCTCCGAGGAGGAGCAGGGCGGGCAGCTCCAGCCTACGGAGGGATGTGGCCATGGCGGTCAAGGGGAGTGGCGCCGAATCTAGCGCCCTCTGCGGCAGGGCGGACCGGCCACCGACCACCGGGCACGGGGCTAGGATGCCGGGCATGTTGGATGCCACGAGCCCCCTGACGGCCCTCGCCCGACGGAAGTGGATCGTGATCGCCACCTTCCTGGTCGTGGTGCTGCCCGCAGCCGGGGTCTCGCAGATGCTCGACAAGGTCTACACCACGAGCACCACCCTGCTCGTGGCCCTGCGCTCGGACAACAACCAGAGCTTTGACACCGTGCAGGCCAGCCAGGCCATCGCACGTTCCTATGCGGACATCATCGACAGTCCCAACATCGCCGACGGCGTGGTGCGCCGACTCGGCGGTCGCACCACCAAGAAGGAGATCGAGGGCGCGACAACCTTCGAGCCGCTGCCCGAGACCCAGCTCCTCAGGATCAACGCCGACGCGGCCTCGCCGGAACGGGCCAAGAAGATCGCCGACGCCTACGCCGCCGTGTTCATCGACTATGCGCGCGCCAACCTTGCGGACGCCACTCAGGCCACGATCATCCTCGCCGACTCAGCCCCGCTGGCGCGGTCGCCCTCCCGGCCCAAGCCCAAGCTCTACGTGCTGGTGGCCGCGATCCTCGGCCTTGTGCTCGGGCTCGCCCTGGCTCTGCTGCGCGACCGCCTTGACCGGCGCCTGCGCAGCGCGGAGGAAGTGGAGGCACACTTCAACGTCCCGGTGCTCGCGCGCGTGCCGCGGCGCGGACGCAGCGAGAGAGATGTGTCGGCGTTCACCGAGGCCAACCGCATCCTGCGCACGAACCTTCAGTTCGCCAAGGCTGATGGCCCGTTGCGCTCGATCGCCATCACCAGCGCGGGCGAGGGCGAGGGCAAGACCACGATCGCCGCCAACCTCGCGGTCACCAGTGCCGAGACCGGCCTCGAGGTCATCGCCGTGGAGGCCGACCTGCGCCGGCCCGCCCTGCAGAACGAGCTCTTGCGCGAGCCGCGCGAGCCACTGCGGCCGGGGTTCAGCAACTACCTCGTCGACGGCTCGACCCTCGACGAGTGCCTCGCCGAGATCGGCCGGCCTGGCGTGCGCCTGATGCCCGCCGGCCCGCTGCCGCCGAGCCCGTCGGCGTTGCTCGAATCTCGGCTTGCGCGCGGCGCCGTGGCTGCGCTTGTGGAGAAGGGCGATCTCGTGATCTTCGACTGTCCGCCGCTCACGGTCGGCGCGGACGCGTCGATCATCGCCGAGCGGGTCGACGGGGTGGTGCTGGTGGTCGACCTTCAGGCCTCGACCATCAACTCGGTCCGCCAGGCGCTGGGGCGTCTGAAGGCCGTGAAGGCTCCTTTGCTCGGGCTCCTGATCAACAGCGACCGCACCGCGGCGTCGAGCAGCTACAGCCTCGACAAGCGGATGCCGGCCGCCACGCTGACCGGCGCGGAGAGGAAGCGCGAGAAGGTCTGACGCCTGTCCTTCCGGGGGGCAGTCATTCCTGGGTCGCGGTCGCTACGTCGGTGACCCGCCGACGTAGCCGGGCCGGCAGGCGGCCCTTCAGCATGGCGGCCACGAAGGCGAGGTCGCCGGGGCTGATCCTGCGCTCGAGTAGCACGAACGCCGCCACGTAGACGGCGAGGCCGGTCGCGAGGGAGGCCACTGGCAGTCCGACGAGCAGGATCATCGCCGGCAGCATTGCGATCCCGGCGGTGAGGGGCGCCGCCAGCATCACCGCCCAGCGGAGGCCCCCGACCTCGTCCGACGCTACGCGCATTGCCACGCCGACGAAGGCGATCTCGGTGATCAGCATCGCCAGAGCCGCTCCCCGCTCCTCCAGTGACGGGATGAGGCTGACGTTGAGCAGCACGTTCAGGAGCACCATCGACGCGGTCATGCGAACCATGGTCCTCGGGCTGCGACGGGAGATGATCAGCGAGGAGCTGAGCGTGACCAGGCAGAGCCCGAGCACGACCGGCGAGAGCAGCCGCAGCGCCGGTGCCGCCGCCACGAAGTCGCTGCCGAACGATAGCCGGCAGATCGGCTCGGCCAGCACGCCCATCACCACCGCACAGGGGGTGAGCAGCACAAGCGCGACCTTGATCGAACGCTCGTACACCGAGCCGACGGTGGGATCGGTGTCTCGGCCCAGGTACGCGTACATGGCCCCGAAGGCGCCGTTCAGCGCCCAGCCGATGAATAGCGTCGCCTCGAGCAGCCGGTAGGCGGCGCCGTAGCGGCCGACAGCGGCCTCGGCGGCCATAAAGGACAGGATCACCGCGTCGAGCTTGAAGAGCAGCACGGTGAACACGTCCTGGATCGCGAAGGGGAGGCTGGTGGCGGCCAGGGTGCGCCACCCGTGGCGATCGAAGGCCCGCCGCGGCATCCCGACGTGGCGGTGCATCAGGAACACGCATGCAGCCAGCCCGAGCGCCGCGCCCACCGAGTAGAGCGCCGCTACGGTCACCACCCCGTATCCGAGCGTCAGCGCCGTAACTCCCAGCGCGGCTGTGACCACCCGCTGCAGGATCAGCGGTACAGCGTGCAGATGGCCGCGCTCGGTGGCGTCGAAGATGCTGTGGAAGGTCTTCGCAAAAAGGTCGAGCAGCAGCCCGACCGAGAGCAGGTAGACCGTGGTACGCGCCGTTGTGTCATAGCCCAGCAGCGACACCGCCACGAGGCTCACCGCGAGGACCGGGCCGGCGAGGACCAGCTTGAGGCCGATGATGCTGAAGAAGAGGCGGTCGGCGGCGGAGCGGTCCTTGGCCACCTGGCGCAGCAGGTAGCTGTCGCATCCGAAGCCGACCGGCATCAGGCAGATCTGCAGGAAGGCGAACGCGAACACGAAAACGCCGACGCCGGTCTGGCCGGCCCCGCGGGCGAGGGCGGCGAACAGCACGAAGGTCGCGAGCTTGCCGATCACCTCCGCCGCGGCTCTCACGACCGTGGTCTTGGCCGCCCGCTTGCCCGCCCCTTCGGCCCCGTGGTGGCGGGCGGTGACCGGCTTAGGCACCTGCGGGGCCTCAGCCACCTGCGGGTCTCCAGGCGCGCAGCCGCCCGCGCGCAAAGCGCGTGCCGGAGCGAAGGAGCCGGCCCGGCGCGCTGTCGAACAGCGGCTGGTAGGCGTCTGTGACCTTGAGCAGGAAGCTCGCGGATCCGTCCTTGCCGGTGATGATGGCCCGCTTCAGCTCGAGCGGCGTCCACCCTCCCCGCCCCTCGCCGGTCACCGCGGCAATGAACCCGGCGTCGGCGGCCGCCGCCACCGCAGCGGCGCCATAGCGGCAGAACGGATAGGCGAAGGTGCTGACCTCGGCCCCGGTCAGCCGCTCAAGCGCCCCACGGCTGTCGACCATCTCGCGCAGGCAGGCCTCGCGATCGAGGGTGGACAGGTCGGGATGGCTCACGGTGTGGGCGCCCAGCTCGACCCCTGCCCCGGCCAGCTCGCGCAGCTCGCCCGCGGTCATCATGCGCGCCCCCGAGCTCTCGGCCAGCCACGGGTTGGGTTGCCCGATGAGCCCCGTGGTCACGTATACAGTCCCGCCTATCCCGAGCTCCTTGAGTATCGGAAGCAGCACGGAGTGGTTGTCCTCCATGCCGTCATCGAAGCTCAGTGCGACCAGGCCGGACGGGGGCGGGCCGCCGTCCATGCGCTCGGCGAGCTCCCTCACCGTCACGAACCGGAATCCGGCGTCGCCCAGGAGCGCGACCTGCGCCCTGAAGCGCTCCGGAGGCACGCGCAGATTGTGGGGGTCCTCCGCGGGGCTCGAGGGAGCCACGCCGTGGTAGCCGAGGATCACCGAGCGGCGAGAGCGCACCACCGAGAGTGCGCGGACGAGCGCCAAGGAGGCCATCTCCCTAGCCCCTGCGGCAGCGGACCGTGGACGAGTCGAGCACGGCTCGGCACGGACTGCCATGGCGGGGGGACACCGCTCCATGGTGGCAAACGCTGCCGTCGATCCGCGGGGGGTAGGGTTCCCCGGTGAAGGCACTGGTCACGGACGCCCACCACCGCAACGCCCTCGCCGGGATAAGGGGTCTCGGCCAGGCGCGCCACGATGTGCTGGCTCTCGGGCCGCGACGGACCGCGGGGGGCCTCTGGTCCCGCCACGCGAGCGCTCGCTCAGTGCATCGATCCGGCGGCCCCGGAGCGCTAGCGGCACGCGTGGCCGAGTGTGCCTCCGAGCACGGGCCGGTCGTGGTCTACCCGGGAGCGGAGAGCTCGATCGACGCGCTGGTGGGCGCCGATCCGCCGCTGCCCGCCACGGCGGTCCTGCCCTATCCCGACGCCGGGGCGCTCGAGCTGCTGCGCGACAAGCGCGGGCTGGCCGCCCTGGCCGCGGAGGTGGGCCTCGCGACCCCCGCCACGCTGGTGGAGGCCACCGCGGCCGAGCTGCGCGGATGGGACCCGCCCGCCCCCTGCGTGGTCAAGCCCGCGGCGCCGTGCGGGGCGCTGCCGACCGCCCGCGCGGTGGGCTCCGGCGAAGAGCTGCGCGCGCTGCTGGCGACGCTGCCCACCGGTGAGCCGCTGCTCGTGCAGGAGCGGGCGCGCCCCCCGCTGGTCTCACTCGCCGTGGTGATGGGGCGCGGGGGCGAGCTCGTGGCGCGCTTCCAGCAGGAGGCCCGGCGCACCTGGCCCCCGGACGCGGGGATGAGCAGCCTGGCGGTGAGCGTCACGCCCGACGGGCGGCTCACCGAGCAGACGGCGGCGATGCTCCGCGACGCCCGCTTCGGCGGTCTCGCCCAGCTCCAGTTCGTCCAGGTCGACCGCGGGCCGGCGCTGATCGACGTGAACCCGCGCTTCTACGGGTCGATGGCCCTCGCCCTTGCGTGCGGGGTCAACCTGCCCGCGGCGTGGCACGCCGCAGTCACCGGGGAGCGGGCGGGCGGGCCCGCGAGCTACCGAGTCGGAGTGAGCTACCGCTGGCTCGAGGGCGAGCTGCTCACGGCCGTGCGGGGCGCCTCGGGACCGGCGCAGGCGCTGCGGCGCTCCGCGGCGGTGCTGGCGCACCCGCCTCCCCGGCCCCGTACCGGCGCGATCTGGGCGGGACAGGACCCACTGCCGGGCGTGCTGATGGCGGCTGAGCTGATCGGCGGCATCGCCGCGCGCCGCCTAGGCCGCGGGACGGTCTGATGTCAGGAAGCGTTGCGCCTCAGTTGCCCTCGCCGGCTTCGCCGGCGAGCCGGGGCGGGTGAAAATCGCCCACGGTCCTGCCCTGGTGTCGCAGGGCGACCCTAGAACGGGACGGTGCCCGGAATCCGAGGCTATTCTCCCTTTAGAGAGGGCGCTGGAAGGCCCAGACCGAGCTGGTGTTGAGGTCGCTGGGGGAGCCCGGACCCTCGGCAATCAGCCTGAGGCGTCCGTCGGCGTCGCGGAGGGCGTTTGGCCAGGCCAGCCGACCGCCGGCGCCGGCGCCCACCTCCACGCGGTCGGAGCCGCTCCAGCCCGCCGAGGGCGAGTAGCTCCTCGACACGATAAGGCCGTCGCTCTGGCGTACGCCCACCATCCACGCGCTCTCCGTCGATCGAGGGCCGGAGGCTGCTGAGCGTCAGGCATCTGAACTTCTCTAGGAACGATCGGTCTCCGTCGCCAACGCCGGGCTTATCAACCTGACAGCAGCGCGTCCACGATCGCCGAGATCGTGGCCTCGATCTCTGCTCGGGGGCGGCGGCTGTCGATCCTCACCAGCCCCTCCTCGCGAGCGCGCTGCGCGTAGAGCGGCTCCATCCCGGCTAGCACGTGCTCGGCCTGGTCGCCGGGCTTGCGGGCGGCGGCGGTTTGGGCGTCGATCTCGAGCAGGACCCCAAGGTCGCGGCTGGGGGACAGGCGGCGCAGAGCCGCCTCTGCCACGCGATGGCGGCCGTAGCGCAGCTCGAGGTCGACGAAGGCGTCGGTGGCCCAGCGGTCGCAGATCACGTGCGTGCCGCGGCGGCGCCCGGCCGCGGCGCGGCGGTAGGAGCGGGCGTTGGCCACCGCCACGATCACGATCCACACCCATGACACGAGCCGCCGGCGCCCCTGCGACTCGCGCGGGTCCTGCACCTTCCGGATATCGGGCCCGCCGGCGGCCACGGGGTCGGCCACCGTGCCGCCGCGTCCGAGCACCCGCTTCACCGGCGTCGCCAGGCGGTCGAGCAGCTCCGACTCGCCGCCGATCCGCGCCCAGACGATCTCTGCGGGCAGGCCGGCAGCCCGCAGCCGGGACCCGATCAGCTCGGCGGCCGTGGACTTGCCGGCGCCGTCCATCCCGCTGACGGTCACGAGCAGGGGCTTGCACGGCGCTGCCCTCCTGGCGCCGCCGACGGCTCGCCGGCCGGCCAATCCCCTGAGGCGCCCGGACAGCCGGGCGACCAGCGCGGCGCGGGCGGCCCGCGATCGGAGCGCGAGCGCCGCGGCCCTCGGGTAGGGAAGCCGGCCCCGGCGGGCGAGGCCCGCCAGGGCGGCGGGGCCCTCGACCAACGCGGCGAACTCCTCGAGGTTCTCGGCGGCGGCCACCTGGCGTAGCACGGCGGCGGTGTCGGGAGCCGCGAGCAGCGGGCCGAGCCGGCGCACGACCTTTTCCAGCGGTCGCCCGGCCACCGCCTCCGCCGCAAAGATCAGCGCGCGGTCGGCCCCCGCCGTGATCGGCGGCCCCAGCTCGCTCTCTCGCAGGCGGCTCATCACGCCCGGCAGCCCGGGGTAGTACGTCGGCCACGCGGAGAAGAGCAGCACGTCGAGCGGCGGGTCGTCCCGGGTGGGGGAGGCCCAGACGGTGTGCCCGGGGTCCCCCGGACCTGGCCGAAAGCCCGCCTCAGCAAGCACGGCGGCGAGCTCGCCCTGGGCGCTGTCGAGCACGAGCAGATCGACGTCGGCGGCGTCTGCATCCGCCCCCCGCCAAAGGATCGCCCGGTGGCCCAACCGCTCGCCCAGGCGTGCCAGCACCGCCCGCGTCTCGCCGCCGCTCACCTCGGACGGGACCCTCGCAGTACCCTCGGGAGGCACCGGACCAGACCGCTGCTGCGGCTGAGGCGTGTCACTCTGGGGAAATGGGAACGATTGGGAAAAGGGAGTTGCTGAGCGCCAGGGGGCAACCGAGGGAGAACAGTCGCGCACGCGTGCACGCGTAAGGTTAGCCCCCTCACCGGGGCGCGCAACGAGCGGCCGCTCGGCCCTCGTCTGCGTCGTGTGGCCGTGGCGACTGCGATTACCGCCGGCCCGGCCTCGCGGACGAGGCTCTCGCCTCGCGGATCGCCTCGGAGGTGATGGAGGCCTATGTCAACGGCGTGTCAACACGCAAGGTCGACCGGCTGGTCGAGCAGATGGGCATCCATGGGATGACCAAGGACCGTGTCTCGGCGTTGTGTGGAGCGCTCGATGATCAGGTCGACGCGTTCCGTCACCGGCCGCTTGAGGGCGCGCACCCCTACCTGTGGCTAGACGCCAAGGTCGTCCGGGTGCGCGACCGCGGCCATGTCTATCCCAAGGCGCTGGTGATCGCCTACTCGGTGCATGAGAGCGGGCGGCGCGAGGTGATCGGCCTGGATATCGGTGAGATCGAGACCGAGGCGTTCTGGGTCGCGTTCTTGCGCTCGCTGCGCGAGCGCGGCCTCGCGGGGGTGCGGCTGTGTGTCTCTGATGAGCACCTCGGGCTCAAGAACGCGATCGCCAGGGTGCTGGCGTGCCCGTGGCAGCGCTGCACGGTCCATTTCGTCAGAGACATGCTGCGCCACTGCCGCCCATCGCAGCGCGGGATGGTCTCAGCAGCGCTGCGCGAGGTCTTCAACGCCGAGGGCCACCACCAGGCCACCGACCGCTGCGGCGAGGTGATCGCGCGGCTGAGCGGCCCGGCGGCGAAGGTCTCAGAGCTGCTCGAGCAGGCCGAGGAG
>JAABUS010005808.1_pt1 | contig 15739 bp, 18 predicted proteins | sample 5560161 | NCBI WGS metagenome assembly JAABUS01 (sample SAMN10711885, study PRJNA513376) | rock metagenome | isolation source: Antarctica rocks | place: Antarctica: Victoria Land, Trio Nunatak nord | collected 2016-01-04
CAATCTCTCTACCAAACGCCCTACCAAATTCCCTACCAAACGCCCTACCAAATTCCCTACCAAACGCCCTATCGAATTCCCTGCCAAATTCCCTACCAAACGCCCTACCAAACTCTCTACCAAACTCCCTACCAAACTCTCTACCAAACGCTCTACCAAACTTCCTACCAAACGCTCTATCAAATGCGTCGGTCGAACGCATAAAACACGTCAAACAGTGCTTTAAACAATGCTTTCTACATGGCTTGAGAACAGTACTGTTATCTCTGTGGTTAGTAATCTTCGCTTTCAGCCGAAGACCGACGCTAGGAAATTCAGGAGATTCAGAGTATTTACTTCTTCCCACTTCTTTCTTCCTTCGTAGAACAGTTTCTACTTTCTATTTTGTACGAAATAATGCTAACTGACTCAATAGAACGCACTCTTCATGACTCGATATCGAACTTCCTACTGACCTTTCTGCTGAGCTTTCTACTGACCTTTCTACTGACCTTTCTACTGACCTTTCTACTGACCTTTCTACTGATCTTTCGATTGAGCTTTCTACTGACCTTTCAATCGAGCTTTCTACTGACCTTTCTACTGACCTTTCTACTGACCTTTCTACTACTGAGCTTTCTACTGAGCTTTTCATCGAGCTTTCGACTGAGCTTTCTACTGAGCTTTCTACTGAGCTACCGACTGAGCTTTCTACTGAGCTTCTCATCGAGCTTTCCATCGAGCTTTTCACTGACCTTTCGACTGAGCTTTCTACTGAGCTTTCTACTGACCTTCCGACCGACCTTTCGACTGATCATCCTACTGACCACCCTACTCACCACTCTACTCGCCATTCTACTCGCCATTCTACTCGTCATTCTACTCGTCACCCTACTCACCATCCTACTCGTCATCCTACATGCTCACCATCTACTCGCTCATCTACTCGCTATCTACTCGCTCATCTACTCGCTATCTACTCGCTCACTTAAATTCCCTATCAAACGCTCTATCAAACTCTCTATCAAACGCTCTACCAAACTTTCTATCAAACGCTCTATCAAACTCTCTACCAAACGCTCTACCAAACTTTCTATCAAACGCTCTATCAAATTCCCTATCAAACGCTCTATCAAACGTTCTATCAAACTTCCTACCAAACGCTCTACCAAATTCCCTACCAAACGCCCTACCAAATTCCCTACCAAACTCCCTATCAAATTCCCTATCAGACTCTCAACCAAACGCTCTATCGAACTTTCTACCAAATTCCCTACCGAACTCTCTACCAAACGCTCTATCAAACTCTCTACCAAACTGAGCTTTCTACTGAGCTTTCTACTGAGCTATCGACTGAGCTATCGACTGAGCTTTCTACTGAGCTTTCTACTGAGCTATCTACTGATCTTTCTACTGACCTTTCTACTGATCTTTCTACTGACCTTCCGATCGAGCTTTCTACTGACCTATCTACTGACCTTTCTACCGACCTTTCGACTGACCATCCTACTGACCACCCTACTGACCACCCTACTCGCCACCCTACTCACCACCCTACTCACCATTCTACTCACCATTCAAGGATCAAATTTGTTCCCTATCGAGCATCAAATATGACTCTATCGAACAGCCTTCATGATTTCTACATGACTCCCTACATGGCTTCCTACATGACTCTCTACATGACTCCCTACATGACTCCCTACCAAGCTTCGAATTGCTTCGCAATCAAGGATCAAATTTGATTTCTACCGAGCATTCAATATGAGCTCTACCGTACACCCTACGTGACTCCCTATCGAACATTCTACATGACTCTCTACCGAACATCCTACATGGTTCCTTTCATGACTCCCTTCATGACTCCCTACCTCATTAGTTTATCCATTAACTTCCCCATTAACTTCCCCGTTGACTTCCCCATTGACTTTCCCAGCGCATATATATTAAATTGTGTAAATAGCTATTATTTAGTTAGTCAAATTAATTAGTAATTAACCTATTATACGATCGCAATAACCAATAAGTTCTGAGTCAGCAATAGCTGAAAACTGCGTTGCTTTCCATTGGTAACAGACTTGCTCGGGCAGCCAACGAACCTAGTAGTTAATCCGACGCCGCCTTGGCATTATTGGCATCACAATCCGGGATGATTTACCTCTCACACTGTAATTAGTATGATAATGACAATGGCTTCTCCGCCACCCTTACCGTCGCCTATCCTGTCTACCTCGCATTCTCGATATGGCAGACACCTTATACCTACTGAAAGAAGTCAGCCTACACATCCTACAGCCATGTCCATTATCAAACGTTCCACCAAAGGCCGTAAGCCCAAAGCCGCCGTCCTTTTACCCACTGCCTCTGCTCTGGCAATTGTCGAGGGAGAAGATATCAAGGAAGCTTTGAATGAAGCAGTGACGACGGTGAAACCAGTGAAGGTTGTCAATGAGATACAAATTCAAAAGCCCCAGAGGGGTACGCAGGCCACAATCACAGTCAGCAAGACAGTCAGATCTGAAGAATTTAAAGAAGAAGGTAGATAAGATCAAAAAATACTCCAAAGACCTCACTATCGAGTAATTTCGGGCTGAAGTATGATAGTATCTGACGTGCAGACAGTGATCTTTGACGCGCTGTCTACAGACGTTGAGATGAAGGTCAGACCACCGTCAGCTTTTTAGCAATATCAATTCTTCTAATTCATATGCGTTGTTCTCTTTATTTTGATCTGAAATTTAATGAAAAGTCATAGCAGACAACATTAATCTGGCACTACGTCATCTTGCAGAATCATGTCTTTAATTCTGCAAAGCTTGAATGATATTTAACTGTTAAATCAATCACAGTGAATTTTATGTTTCTGCTCTTTAATTTTACGATAATAATAATAAAATTAACTTGAATTCATAATTAGTTAAAATTTAAGAATTAAAAGAAACATATATGCATATGTAGACAGTAGAACCATAGAATTGAACTATTTTAAAAAGTTATGGCGGAAGAAGTGAAAGATGAAAACTTTGAATCCTCTAGCGCCAGCCCTACAGGGCTCGAAGTGGAGATTACCAACCACAGGGGTAGCAGTACTGTTCTCTATATTCAACATTAACAAGTTTTAAGAGCTCAGTATTGAGGCTGGCCGTGGGAGCCCAGGGCCATCCCAGGGCTTTCAGGGCCGGCTGGGCTCGCTGGGCCATGCACTTTTCTCGGGCCGGCTCAGAAATCGCCGATGCTGTCAATGCTTTAGTAGAAAGTTGAATAGCAAGCTGAATAGAAAGATTAATACAAAGACCGGTAGAAAGGCTGGTAATGGGGCTGATAAAGAAGTTGATTCGCGAGCTGATAGATGGTGATAGATATTTATGGTGGTAATTCTGGTGGTAGTAGGTAGGGTTATCTACTTCCTACTTCTCCTACTTCTCCCTCTTTACCCCATCCTCTGTATACAATACACATTATATACTTTGCCACCTGAGATTCCTCGCTCAAAGGTCAACCCAGCTCTAGACCGAACCCTACCCATTTGCTGGATCGCCCAACCCAACCCGTTGCGCGGCGTAAGGTCAACGAGTAGATTAAGCGGTCGACGTGGCTACCTTCTCATCTTCATGCTGTATCGTTGCCTGTTGATAGTAAGTTAGAGTTGATATTGAAAATTATGAAAACTCACCATCCGATAAAAGCGTCCCCGGCGGCTCATGAGATTGTCGTACGCACCAAGCTCAACAATTCTTCCCTGGTCTAGAACAGCTATGAGGTCGAAATTCCGGATTGTCGAGAACCGCTGGCAGCAACAACATTTGTGTCAGCGCATACCGATGAATGACGCTAGCCAAAGCAAATTCACGACGCCCACTGAAGCTCTCTAATAGACATAGATGATTGATGGTATGAAATAAGGAAAACGTACATGGGCAACAGCCACAACGGTCACATCCTGCGGAAGAAGCAGCAAAGCCTCCGTGAACAACCGTTCGCTCTCGACGTCAAGAGCGGAAGTTGCCTCGTCAAGCAATAGGATCTGAGGCTTCCGCACAAGCGCGCGCGCAATGATAAGACGTTGCCGCTGGCCTCCAGAAAAGGCGACACCTCCATTGCCACCACATGCGGTGCTAAGACCTGTAACAAGTGAGCAATGGTCGAAGTCCAAGACCACAACAAGCTACCTTCAGGCAACGAATGGATGAATCCGTAGATCGCGGCTACTTCACATGCTTCCTGAAGCTCGGTGTCTGATACTGACCGGTTGAGACCAAGGCAGAGATTTTCTCGTATGGTGCCTGGGTCTTGTAAGCTTGTTCTGTGGAAAGGAATTATCTTCTCGGTCTTACCTCGGTACAGAAAGTGGTCCTGAGGGACGATGGCCATCTGCCGCCGGGTTTGCTCGATATCTAAGTCAGATATACGCGCTCCCCCAATACGGATCTCACCGGCATCCGGGTCGTAGAATCTGCATTTTGTGAGCCACTTCTAAAGGCTAGACCAAGAGAGTAGCCAACCTTTGCAAAAGTGACAAAACGGTAGACTAACACTTGTGTCAGACTGATTAAAGAAATGTCAAGTATACAACTTACCTTTCCGCAACCTGAGGGCCCAACCAATGCAACTCTCTGACCTCTTCCGATCTAGTGCAATGATTATCAGTCATGAGGCACAATGTTTTGAAGAGGTGATGTTCATCTGACTAACCTCAATAGTCAAATCATTCAAGATCCGCACGTCACGAGTCGGGTATTTGAAAGACACATTCTGAAATGCGATTGTACCTTCCTTCTCAGTATCAGTCGACAAGTTTATTGAAGACACCTTTCTGGGCTCTTCTGATTTGCCGAGGTTTAATATGTGATTTGCTGCAAACTTGGCCTTGGTGAAGCCTAAGCAATGTTACTGAGAAACCTTTCAACCACGCACGTTCGAGATACGCACTGTGAGAAAAAGCGAATAATTTCGAGGTAGCCTGTCCGCCAAATATTACGGCTGCAAATATCGTGAAGAATTGAGCCAGACTATATTGTCTACCAGTCAAAACAGTACCTCCGTACCTGTGAGATATTAGCTGTGCTCATGTTGCAAGCCGGAGCAAGGCTTGTCTTGCTTACCAGAACGATAACGCCATACCACCTATCTCAAGCGAGTCCGCGAGCGCGAGAAAGACCATGGTGTATAATGTCATTCGCTTCGCACCATGCAAAGGGCCTTTGAGTAGCGTGCGATATTCTGACAGAAGCGTATTCTCCAGGCAAAGTGAGGTCACTGTTCGCATAGATCCTATGAATTCTGCTGCAAATCCAGAACTCTCGAAGTAAAGACGCTGATTTTCTTCTTCGCGTGCGTTCTGCAGATGTACACGCACAAGCCCCGCCACGCAGATTGGTGGAAGAGACCCGAACACTGCTACTAAGCCAAATTTCCAACCAGTAGCGATTGCGAGTATCGAGCAGGAGACGATATTGACCAAGATAATTATTATCAGAGCGACATTCATGCCGAGCAGGTCTTGCAGTTGAGTTGGATGTTGCGTCAGCTTGGCCGTCAAGATCTCCGCAGAATTTTTTGGATCATCGAAGAATGTTATAGGCTGCCGTAACATGTTTTGAAGATACTGCAAGCGATAGACTCTGCTCAATTTCTGGTTACCAGGATGTAAGTATATAGCGGCACTAAGGCAGATGTATCATCAATTCTTTCGACTTACATAAGTCAATACTGTCCCGTTGAAACCGATGAGACCATAAATTAGGACGGTTGCCAGAGCAAGAACGAAAAACATTAGGGCCCAGAAATTGGTTGCGTTGTGCACCAATGCCACAGGCCCGACAAAATTATTTACCATTTCTCCGAAAAGAAAGGCTTCGGCCGCGAATAGCAAGCCTGTTATACTGTCTTAATTTCGAGGCAGACAGTAAGGAATGAGAATTCTTACCGCCGAAGAAGCAGGGAACAAAAACTGCTGCCATCCAAGGCCAGTACTGTCTTTGTCCGTAGAATATGATTAATACGCATTGAAGTAATGAGAGATCCCTGGGCTCAGTTCGGCTGCTGCGGAAGTCTTCATGATCAACGACCCGGCCTTCTTTGATTAGTACGTCATGTGGGGCAAAATCGTCCACAAGAGTCTCTACAGATGAATTCTTCGTTTGAGCTTGTGATGATGTTGCGGTCGCCTGAAACTTTGCGTACAAGCCTCCTAATTCGATTAGTGCTTCAGGAAATCCTTGCTCCCCAATTCCATCTAGGGTGAAAACGATAACATGATCAGCTCTCTTTGAGGTCGCTGCTTTGTGAGTGATACAGATGATTGTTCTGTTCACTGATGCGTTGTCGAGAGCAGTCTGAACAGCTTCCTCACTATATGCATCTAAAGCTGCTGTTGCCTCGTCGAGAATCAAGATCTTGGGATTCCCGACGACGGCACGACTTTAAGAAGAAGATTCTATTAGCTATGTACTTCAAGCGTCTTGATCTTTGGAAGGTAGGAAAACACCGACGCTATAGCTATTCTCTGCTTCTGGCCCTCAGATAGAAGCGTACCGCGCCCACCAGTTCATGTATTGTAGGTCTAGAGAACCGGATCAGTCGCCTCGACCGTCAACCGAGAAAAAGGTTACACAATTTACTTCTGGTAATATCGAGATGAAGTCCTTTGCATTTGCTAGCTCACAGACCATCTTTACAAGTGACAGCTTTTCCTCGTATGGTTTGTGCTCGTAGATGGTACCTACTAGACCACGTGCGACGTTGTTAAAAATCGAACCTCGAAAGAGCGTCGATTCCTTTTCTCATAACACGTTAGCACATGTCCTTATCGTGTGTTTGTGAGGCTGGGATTGTATCAACATACTTGCTCGACTAGACCGATCTGTTTTCTCAGCCAATGAACATCAAGGCGCCGAATGTTCACACCGTCGAGGGATATCCTGCCGCCAACTATGTCATACCAGCGCTCAAGCAAGGCAACAATTGTACCTTTATAAAGTACTTTTCATCAGCTTTGTTGCGAAATTGACCCTGTGCCGTAAAAAGGAGTAATGTCTGCGAAAAGATGTAAAGCATACTTTTGCCACAACCCGAAGCCCCAATAATGGCGGTTGTTTTACCCGCAGAAATCTCCAGTGTCATGTGATTGTAGATGCGCACATCGGATCGAGCTGAATAGCTGAAATCGACGTCATCTAATTTTATGAATCCTTGAACATCGTCGAGGATGATGTTGTCCTCTTGACCCGAAGGCAAAGATGGCCGAGATGCTTCTGTTATTTCGAAGATGCTCTTTGCCGCTGCATATCCGTTGCTTAGTGCTGCGACCTGAACGAAAATACCAGTCATACAGCTGTTCGCGAACGTAACACAGAAGAAGACTCTAAGACACGTAAGGTGAGATATTCAGAATTTAGAGAACATGCATCGTGTCAACAGCTTTTGAATACTCGATGACAGGCATGAAAAGAGAAACGTGGAAAACTACGTACGTTATAATACTCCCAATAGACACACCACCTCTGCTATAGAGCATCGAGCCATACCAGAAGGCCAAGGAATAGCCGCAGCAGAGGAAGAATAGCTCAAAGGAGTATTGAAATGCGACCGCAGAGGCCTTCTTATACCCCAGCTTATTCGCTTGTAAAAGTAGTTGATCATATTGCGCGAAGATGCTAGCTTCAGCTGTAGACGCAAAAATGTCTCTAATGTTTCCCAAGACATCTTTAGCGATGTTCGACGTCGCTTCATAAATTTCCAAAATCCTTCGCTCCAGGCGCACGTCGATGATCACGAAGACGGCTACTGTAAGAACGATGAGGGAAATCATAGTGAAGACTACGAGCGTCAACTTCCAGTGCCTAGAGCAAGATGTCAGCCAATGCTCATTGATGCACTGAGAGATTATATGATGACCTGACGAATGCAATGATAAATGCCGACACAATGACTGAGATGAGCTGCACAGCTTGACCAAGTTGATCACCTAGTCCAATTTCCACCGTAGAAATAGTGTTTATCACTTCCGTAGCGCCTCCGATAGATTTTGAATTGATCCCGTCGAGAGTCGAGATGTCTTGCTCAAGTACGACACGGACAAATCTGACTCTGAGGTTGAAGCCTATGTCCGCTGCTGTGACAGTGTATAGAACCATGTAGATGTAGCTTAGCTATCAACAGTTGATGATGACTCAAGAAGCAGATTTATTACTAGTAAAAGTTATGCATTGACTTACGACGAATTTCCCAATGAAAAAATAAACGATTTGAAGCCTGCCAAATATCAACTACCAGCACCGAAGCTGCCGCAGAATTCGCCCACCCACGAATTTTTGTTGATCTCATGCTGGAAGTCCGCCGAAGTAAAGGTAGAATCTCGCCGCGCAAACCGCAAAAAGGAATTTGCCAGCTCTCCCCACAGCAAAAGAACCAGAGGAACCATGGTGCCTGCTCCTCAGGCGGCCACCGTTGCGATTATTTGAAGACATCGGCCCCTAGTTGAACCGTACTGAAGAATGCGCTGAAAAGAGCGTCGTCAGCTTTTGCGACGACGTGCATACGATGAAGCGGACGCAGCACTTACTCGATAAGTGTGAATAACTCCAGCTTGACCGTCTTTTAAGCCATTGACAGAGACCATCCCGACGGGCACCAGACGATCAATCGAAGACTCACGTGACCTTTTTGATAGAAAGATTGCGAAGTTTTGTGATGAGTTGTATCAGCGATGTGAACGCAGTAGGGTGAGCTGAGCACAATACACAATGCACAATGCACAATGCGTAATGCATAATTCATTGCTACAGGGCAATGTCTACCTTACTCCGTACCTTACTTCCCTTGCTCGTACCGCCAATTTCCTCATGACGCGAACGCGGACGCGGAGGCCGAGCACGAGCCCGAGCCAAAGTACTTCCCAAATTCGAGCAGCATCCACGGAATCGCTGAAGATGACTGTGCATCCAACAGGCGTCACAGTGTTCCATCTCATCAGATCATAGAACAAGAGTGTTTTTGATAAACCTTTGTTTCCTATTATTGAGTGACAAGCCTGCAGGTGATACTGATACGTGACCTGTACTGTTACTGCTACTGATATTGATCAACGCGTAATCTTCAAATTATTTCGCTACAAAAGACTTAGGTCGTACCGAGGGGACGATTGATTATGTGCGCGTCCATATCGCAGAGTCTGCCTATCGAAATCCCGCCTCACGAACCACCACACAATCGTGGCAAACCAACCGATAACAACGTCATACATGCCATGATGCCTGAGACTGAGTCCACGCATGTTATTCAATAGCAGCTGGCCCTCAAAATTCACCGTAGTAAAGAACTCTCCAGCCTCGAGACCGCTCACGCACTTCTGCGCGACGCTCGTCACGCTCTCCGTTCTCTTCCTTAGCTCCTCCAACGGCGCATTGCTCTTCTCCATGATCTTCGTCAACTCCGCCTTATTCTGCTGCTCCTGCACGAAGAAGTCCGTCAAAAAGATGCCTGAAAAGAAGCAGTGAACTTGATACGCGTCTTTATCGCCGTAAAGAAGCAGCTCTTGCCGCAGCGTGTCTGCTACTGCGCGAATGACGGTCTTGGTCGAAGTGTACGCGATATAGCCTGGCAGGCTTACAAAGGCGGCGATAGAGAACGTGAAGACAATGTGTCGTGTGGATGTGCTCTGAGACGCAGCTAGCCAGAGTTTCAGACAGCTTTGCGCGATGAAGATTGCTGTGTAATAGTTCAGTTCGAGGCAGAACTTGATGACGTCGAGTTCGATGTCAGCAAGAAAGCCACCTTGAATCGATGATTCGCCAGCAGTGCATATCAGGACGTCTGAAAGAATGCCATATTTCTTCAAGACGAGATTCACCTAGAAACACCACTGTCAATGCGTTCAATAGCCCTCGGCAAGCCCTGATATACAGAAGAGAATTTCCTCCACTTACCTCTTCTGAAACGATGAGGTCCACCGAGATAGCATCTACCAACTGTTTGTTCGATTTGCGCACCAGAAATATCTCTTCCCCGACAGCATCCAAAGTGCTCTGTGTCCTCGCCAAAACCAGTAAATTCGCGCCTTCCACCAGTGTCAATTAAATTCAAAGAACGTCGCTCTGACACAATTAGACTCGCTGCTCACCTTTTGCTGCAAGCTCTAGCCCCAAGACCTTCCCCAAACCTTTAGAGCCGCCGACAATGACGACTAGCTGTCGAATGTGTGAGCTTCTTGCGTCCTTGATGCGCTTCACAAAAATGTACAAACCTTGCCATCCACATCGTACTTTGTCATTATTTTAGTGTCTATACGAGAAGTTCTATCGCAAAAGCATGGCACAGGCGACATGCTTCCAATATAATGAGCAGCTGACAGCTCGACCTCGGCAGCCGAACCTCCGCAGAATATTGAGATACTGCGAGACCGCCTCATTGCGGTTTTACTTTGAAATCCATTTACAATAAGCAAGTTTAGTCTTTCCCATGCCTACCGAGCATTTGTGAACAAGCTCATGTCCGAAACTTCTGTTGGACCAAAACGTCGTCGCCAGATGATCATCGCAGTACCAGCATGAGACCACCCTACGTACGACCTGATATGTCTGCATTGTCTGACATCTCATGAATGACTAGAGATGTTTTGAATCCATGTTAAGATAGACAAAGACTGCAGCCAGAAGAAGCCGATAAAGCGTATCATGTGACTATCAGCTCAAGTCAATGAATCTCTATACAGGCGAGATGTCTAATGATAGATCTTCGTGAAAAGCAGAGAATACATAACTCCGACCGTGAAACGTCCCACGCCTTGTCCGCACCGTACAATAGCCAGAGCACAAAATAGATGACGAATTTGATCACTTGTCACTGCTCAAACCGGCACATAAATCTTATCAGTCTGCTCGCCAACAGCCGTCGTCCTGATCCAAGCCTCCGCTTTTCACCAGAACTAATTTCAGTCCTTCCGCTGTCGAAGCATTTCATTTGATGTTTTGCTCAGAACAGGATTTTTATCGTGATCAACAGCTACTCCATCACGCATCTTCTTCTTGACCGCTTTCTTTGCCACCAAAGGCCTCGTTCCTTGATACATGATGCGATCCCAGAACGTGAAGTACAATGCAAAGTTCTTCTTCAAATCACCCCATTAGCAGCTACACATGCGATCAAAGTGAGCCAGATTCACTCACCTTTAAACCCCATGACTGATGATGCACGTTGTGAAAGTAAAGCTCATTCCCAGTCAGGTAGCCAAAGATCCTGATCGAGTCTCATGAGAGGTCGTACCCGCAATGATCGCTGGTTCCTTTCACGGTTGCAAGCGTGAAAAAGAATGTGACTTCTCGATGAGAAAGGTCAGCCGCACTCTTGCCGACGTAGGCGCTCACGATGTCGAGATAGAAGCCTTCGAGAGGATGATTGTATAGTGTGCCCCACGAATATGGGTTGTAGAGATGGTGATGCACGAAGTGTATGTTTCCTAGATCTCGCATCAGCTTCCACGCAGCGATATCAAGCTGACTATCGGGCATCGCCTTCGTTTGAACGAATATATATTATATGTGTTTGGGCAAACCCGGCGGCCCCTGACGGTCTCCAGAGCTAAAATTTGCCCCGAAAGCCGTCCTGAGATGTCAAGCACTTCCTCTATCTAAGCGACTGAGTCTATGAAGTGAGTGAATGAAGCAAAAGCGCGTTTCTGACTGAATTCTAAGGAATGAAGAAACAGAAAGAGATGATGAAAGAAACAGAAGAAAAAATGATCTATTTATTCTCTTTTCTCTGCTTAATCTTCTTGTTCTTTAGCGATCGACATTGATCGAGTCAAGTCAACTAGTCATCTTCGCTTGTCAATAGTCTTCAGTCAAGCTGAATCTTCTATTGAGCATCATCTTTGTTTGAATAAATATATATTATATGTGTTTGAGCAAACTTGATGATCTTTGATGATCTTCAGAACTAAAATTTGTCTTGAAAGCTGCTCTGAGATGTCAAGCACTTTCAAATCTCAGAAACGTCGATATAAAGTATTGAGATCAACAAGAGCTAATTCTAGTCAACTGATCGAAAGTGACTATCTTTGATATCTTCTAGAGACATTTAGTATGTAGCTAAAGTGAGCTTCAATGTATAAATGATAGCTGTTGAACTTTCATCTTTCTAGCAGCTAAATTTCATTCTTTGAAAGCTTTGCTTGACGAGCTGAGATAGCAGCATCTCGATGAAAGAAGTGATCTGAATAGCAATCTTTTATGCTCAATGTGACTAGCATTCTACACAGAATCTTGATGACATGAGTTTGCATGTATGAATATTCTAAATCAAACAGAGACATCAGCAAAGATGCAGAAAACTTTGAAAATAAATTAATGAGTGAGTTTTTAACACATGCTTCGTTGTCGATGATAGCAATGATCAATGTCATCTCACATCTGAAAGAGTCAATTTTGAAGTTTGATAAAATAAGTTGCAAAAAGTTATTCTGAAAAATAATCAAACTTCTGATTAAATGTTACTGTTTGAAGTCAGATGTTTTATTCAATTGACTTCATGTAAACTCACTTATGCACAGAATGCTTGCAAACATCAGACAGAATGATGCATGTCATGTTGTTTCTTCAATAATAAATTGATCAAATTGATGTAACAATAATAACAGTAAATTTTGTGTTATAAATCTTTGCTTGCAAGTCTGATCATTATCTTGAAATCTTTAAATTTCAACTATGATTCGCTGTAATATAGAATGATAAAATGTTTTGATCTTGATATTTAAATATTCAACATTAATGTGATGTGATCATAAATTAATAAAATAAGTTTTAATGATTTTGACTTTGATCATCTTGTTCTTTAAATTTGCTGATTAATTGATCAGATTTGAGATTGAAGTTGAATATTTGACTTTAATAATCAAGAAGCAGAACATGAAATAGCTTCTTTTAATCATATCATAGATATCTTTGATGAACATCACTAAATCTCATCAAAGATATCTGACTGCTGAGCAATCAAGAAGAATCTCGCTGTATCAGAAGTTTGATGACTTGCATTGATTAATTGAAGTGTAACTAGTTGAGAAAACTCATCAGTAATAGTACTGAACTTCGCTCAAGAAAGCAAATCAGCTAGATAATTTTCATGAATTGAAATTCACAAAGCATGTATGCAAATATCTGTTGCAAGCGTGCACTTCAAGTTAATCTAACATAAATCATGTCAAACTATCATAGACTAGTATAGAGCTGATGTTGACACGCTAGCAACCTAGCGTGCCTTCGTGAATAAAACTCATGACGTGTTGCATCTTCTTTCTTCTTCAGCTTTGAACTTCTAGTTAGAATACACTCATATGATTCGCTTTATGCAGACTCATAACATTAGTTCAAAGATCATTAATCTTACTATCAACGTGTAGATGATATAAAAACAAGCTACACAACTCAAATCAGAAGTTGAATTCAGAAATTTCAACAGCAAAATCAGAACTTGAACTCAGAAAGCTTAATAGAAATCAGAAATTTCTAAAGAAGAATCTTGATTTGAAATCAGAAATTTTGATAGAATTAGAATTGAAGAATACAAACGCGTTGCTTTTGATTAACTCTTTATTGAGTTCATTATCAGAAATCAGAAATTTCAGCAGTACTTGAACTCAGAAAGTTTGATAAAGTACTAGTCATTGCTTGAACTCAGAAAGTTTGATAAAGTAACATCGAAATCTCGATCAGCAATTTTCTATTCATACAATGATTAGAAGCTCAGAATCAGTGAGCATTGCTCATTATGAACTTCAAAATGTTAGAAGAGAATCACTTCTATCACAGAATTGAACAGCATCAGAAGAAAAAGACACGAATGCATCATTGAATACAGAAGAAAAGAACATGAACGCGTTGCTTTTTGATCACGAAATGATCAAGATCAGCATCAGCACTGAACTGAATGCTTGAATAAGCACTCATGAAGCAGACAACATCGTTGTCTTTATTATGTACATGTGTCAACAGCACGACATTGAAATCAAGATTCACAATGACATGATTCAGATGTTAGAAAATGTCAACGAGATAAACATCACATTGAAGATTATGCAGACGCGTCTGCAGAAAGAGAATAGAAACAAGAACGTGATTATACATCATTTAAAAGCTGCATCAAGTCAACAAAGCACTTCAACTTCTGAAGATTGATTCTTGAAGTCAATCAAGCTATCTGACTCACTTGTGTTTAAAGATTCGAGACAGAATGTGAATAATTGATTGTTTTGAATGTGAAACAAGCTGAAGATGAACAAGAATCATTTTTCTATCAAAGAATTGAAGATTGCATATGTGAAAAGTTAAGTCGATGAAACGATGATCAAACACATAGCATCTCAAATGAGAAACATGATCACGAACTCATTTTTAGAAGCAGAAAAGATGTTGTCGATCATAAACAAGATGTACGATGATTTCAATCAATGTCACACAACTCAACAACAGTACTTGAAGCTGTATTAGAACAAGATCTTCTTTCATGAATTTTGAATGAAATTTCAAAGATTTAGCGCAGAACTAGAATACAATAACAAGATTTTACTAGATGATTTGCAGCATAAGATTAGTTCAGATCTTCAGCGAGCAACGCTCAATGAACAAATCACGAATTTGAATGAGTTTATCAACATCTGCATACAAGTCAATGTTAGATTAACTGAATTGAACGTTCGATCAGTCATCAAAGCATCAGCAATTCAAGCTGCTCGCTCTGTCTCTAGCACATCAACTGCTCGACTCACGTCATCAGTCTCTTCATGAAAGAAGCTCAAAAGATCAAATCTTGACTCTATTCAGAAAGAGTTGTTTAAGAAAAAACTCTGCTTCAAATGCAAGAAGTCAGAACATAAAGCATATGACTGTCTTAAGACGACTTAAGTGCACAAGATCGTTGCAAGTTTGAAAAATGATCTGCTTTTGTCAAAGTAGTGACTGAGAGCAATATACTTATATTCTGTTTCATCAGCATGTCTGATGATTTATTTAATTTCAAGTCGTTTACTGTTGATGTCATCTTAAGTAGTCTAGAAAAGATATTCAGATCTCTCGCTCTGATAAATATTGAAGTCACTGATATGACTTTCATTGATGAATCTTTGATGTCAGAGCTATGTAAATGCTTTGATATTCAGTCAATATCGCTGTCAAAATCAAAGTTGATTCAATCATATGATGAAATCTCTGAGCGAAAGTCAATTACACATGCTCTGTATACATTGATTATGATTCAAGAACACAAGAATGAAATAATGCTTTTATTAATAACTTGTTTAGATCAGCACAAGATAATCATTGAAAATCTCTGGTTGAAAAGAAATCAAATTTTAATAGATTCTGCAAACAATCAATTAATATTCTCATTGAATATTTGAACATTGAAATTTGTCGTTTTAAAGATAAGCAGTCAATCAGCATTTTACAGATCTGACTCAAGCGAAATCTGTGAAATGAAATGAAAGAACTTGAATTTAATGATTACGTCAATAATCATCTTGAAGTGACTCACAAATCAGAAACTAGTGAATCAGTTCATTGAATTTGTTCAATTCATTGAATCTGTACTCATATGAAAGCAAAGCATTCAAGTTGATCTTGATCAACTTCGCTTCTTTCAGTCAACTGAGAAAAAGAGACTCGTCAATATTGTCATGATCAAAGTCGCTGCATATTGATCTCTAGTCAAGAATAAGAAGATCAAGATCTTTTTCTTGATCATTAGTGAAATCAACAAAGCATTTAGCTCA
>JAABUS010005809.1_pt1 | contig 15734 bp, 11 predicted proteins | sample 5560161 | NCBI WGS metagenome assembly JAABUS01 (sample SAMN10711885, study PRJNA513376) | rock metagenome | isolation source: Antarctica rocks | place: Antarctica: Victoria Land, Trio Nunatak nord | collected 2016-01-04
ATTTTTATTATTATTCAACCACCATTCATAGAATCAAATTGCAATTAATATAGAGAGTTGTCGATATCTATATGAAGCTTCCAAGCTATAAGAATTAATCATCAAATCGCTTAGAAGCTTTGAATTGTCTTTCAGCTCGCGTAGACCTGATTTGACTAGATCTTCTTTTCATCTTCTCAATAGCAACAAAATCAGTGAATTGCTGTACTTTCATCTCTTTAGACTTCTTCTTTTGCTCTTTCTGAAGCTCTTTAGCCTTCAGCTTTTGCTTCTGAACTAGACGTCGTTGCTTCAATTTCTTCGCTCGTAGCTTCTTTTTTCGCTTCACTTTCTTCTTTCATTTCGTCTTCTTTTTTTCCCGTTTCATCTTTCTTTCAGCTATTAAACGCTGTTTCTCTAGCTTTCTAAGCTTTCTTTGTTTCTTTTCTTCAGTCTTTTGAATAGCAGCTTGCTGTTTCTCTTCGATTCTTTGAATTTGACAATCACAAGTCATCTGAATCTTATTAGAACTAAAAAACATCTTTTTTGTCTCATCATTAATTTCTAAATCGTCAAATAAAGACTTTTCACGTCGTTTGCGACTTTTTTCAATACGTATTGTTCATCAAAGATTTTTATTTTCTGCTTTTAAAAGAGCAACATCTGTAGTAAGCTTTTTCATTGTATTGTTCAACTTACGAACTTTCAAATCAATTACTTCTTCTACAACTGACTTCATTAATTGTTGAATTTTTCTTCAATCAGCTTCTGACAATGCTGAAGAAAAAGAATGACTTGAAACAGATTTAGCATTCAATTTAATTTGCTTTATGATCTGTGATGAATTAAAAGACAACAATTCTGTCTTTTCTCATTCACTTTTTATATTGACATGCATGAAAACAGCTTGATATGCAGATCAAAACAGATCAAAGAAGTCTCTTTTTAATATTCAAGAAAGTTCTTGACTTTTAAAGATTCAGTTGTTCAGATTTTGTGAGTAGTAATTGATCAAAGAGTTGAATAAGCTCACATTTAAAGATTGAAGATGATGCATAAAATGAGAAGAATATAAAGTCACGAGTATCTTGTTCTGCTCATATTAGTTAAGAAACTTCATGTTGATATAACTGTCATGCTCATCAACAAATAAAAGATAATAATTTCGTGAATTTCTGACTTTTGATCTCGTATTTCAATCAAATACGATAGTGAGTCAAAAGTAAATCAATTCATCGTTGATTCAATCAGTAATGAAGAAAGCAAAGAAGCAGAATTGCTTTTTGAAATTATCATGATTCTAGTCTTGTCAAACTCAGTCTTTTAATCTTGTTAAATTTATTCTCACTTTGTCATCTTGACTAGTTTCTATTAAGTTTAGCATTGACTGAGAAACATACATATGTAGTCAGTCTCTTTTCTGTAGCTATCTTTCTTTCTTAGCATTTATCTTCTAGTTAAATGATACTCATATTGACTCGCTTTATGCTAATCTCTAACATTAGATAAATGCTCATCAACTACTCTGCTATCAATGAATAAATGATATAAAACAATTTATTTAATAAGAAAAATTTGCAAGAAATTCTTCAAATTTGCATCATCATTTTAAATTGCAAGAAATTCTTTAATTCTACACTCATTTTCATCATTTTATTCACAAGAGATTCTTTAAATAAAGCACTCAATTATTATTTGAAATTCACAAGAAATTCTTTGAATTTTCACTCATTAAAAAACATCAATTCAAAACATCAATTCTTTATTTACTTTTATCTCAACAACTTCTATCTTCTTTCATCATGATATACAACATTGAGTCAGTTGAGCTTTGAACAACTCATCTGCTTAGAAGCATTGTCAATAAAAGAGTTTCACTTCTACTCATTGATGCTTCAGTTGAAGCTGAGAAAGCTGTCATTGCATGAAACATAAACATTGAAGAACAACTGTTTCATTGAGTCAGTAATTAACTCAGTGAAGTCATCAATATGCTGCATGAGCTTCAAAGTCAGTGAGACTTAACTCTACAACTTAATGAACATTGACTTCTCATACAAAATGATTACAAAAAGAGAGCAAAACAACTAGAAGTCACTTTTGATAAGAATGATGAGCTAGAGAAAAAGATTAATCAGTTACAAGATGAGCAATTGAACTTCAGAGCAAAACAACGTCAAGCTGATCAATTTATGCTTCATTAAAATACTCAGTCAGCTGAGTAACAAGTCAATCAGAAAGTTGAATGAAGCTTGACTTTCAAAGCTTGCTCTCAATGAGAATCTTCTACTTTATCTGAAAACAAGAATTGTTAGAGATCAGCATAGAATGAGTCAATATGAGTATCATTTAACTAGAAGATAAATGCTAAGAAAGAAAGATAGTTACAGAAAAGAAGCTGACTACATATGTGTGTTTCTCAGTCGACGCTAGACTCAATAGAAACTAGTCAAGATGATGAAGTGAGAATAGATCTGACAAGACTAGAATCATGACATTATTTTTCTCTTCAACAATTCATGTTTGCATGAATGTATTTTCTGCTCAACTCAATTGATTGCTCAATCTAAATCATGATTGGTTGAATTGTTGATTAGCGCGATTTGTTCAAGTATTAAATATGAAAATCATCAATGATCTTCTGAGTGTTCATAAATTCGTCGTCATCAGCGTTGTATCAATTGAGATCATTGTCATAGTCATTTCATTTGACTCTATACTGAAGTTGTCTTCGATATCAACGAGAATTCAATATATCATCGATTTTTCACTCATCTTCGTCGTTTATCACTATTAAATCTGAGAGTTCATTCTTTTGATCAGACAAGAGATCATCGATGACAGAGCGAAGCAGATCAGAATGAAATACATCATGAACATGCATAGACTCTGATAATTTCAGTTTATATGAAGAGTCAACGAGATCTAAATTGATGAAAGAATCAAGCATTTTGTCATTTAGCTTCTTGAAAGATCTCGCTGTAACAATGTTTCTTTCATTCAGAAACATCTTTGATTCAATCTTGTAATCAACTTCTTTTCTATGCTTATTGACTTGTTTCATCATTTGTTCTCATGTTTTGACTAGCGACTCGCGAGCAAACTTCAGTGTTTTGTTCATATGTTCAGATATATTCTCGACTTTAGTCATCTGCAAGCGTTTTCAAGAACTTTCATATTCAATAACATTGAGTTCAAAGTTCATATGAGAATGAAAGTCTTTGTTTAGAAAGAAAGAAATCAAGAAGATGACTGAGAACAGAGCATTATTGTTAATGAACTTGATCATGAGTAGTAGCTTAGCTCAGTCATTCTGCATGTACAAACAGAAAAATCAAAGATATCTTTCAATGTTCTGATTGACTTGTTCACTTTGATCATCAATCTGAGAGTGATAAACTGTAAAAAGTCAAAGATTAATGTCTAGTCTTTTGCAAAGCGACTTTCATAGAATGAAGATAAATTGAGAGTCTCGATTTGAAACAATGAAATCGAGTAAATCATGTATTTGATATATTCACTGAAGCATTAGCTCAGCTGTTTTTTCTGCTGTGATTTTCTCGTCATCAATGAAGCAAGAAATATAATGTCGTTTCTTTGTTAATTTATATATCACTATTAGTATGATGTTTTTATCTTCTGAAAGAGATAAGTCAATGATGAAATTCATGACTATGTTCTTTCATTACTGTTCAAGTATGAGTAGAGAATGTAGTAGTTCATTGAATTTATCTTGAGAAGTCTTTGATCGCTGACAAATGTAGCAGTTTTGAATATATCTATCTATTGTCTTTTGCATTGAAGATCAATAGTAGTATCTTCTTATGATCTTCATCGTTCTGAGAATTTCGAAATGATCAATAGAAGATTGATCATGAACTTCTTGAATTAACTTCATTTGAAGATGCTCATTGAAGAGAACTCATAGAAGATCACTTTGATATAGTATTTCGTTCTGAACTCGACAATTTCTTAATTTAGTATCTTCATATTAAGCTTCATCTCTTGCTATTGCTTCGCGAAGTAACGTACAATTCTCGTCGATCTCATGAGTCTCAAGAATCTGTTTATAGATTGATTCATCAATGTTCTTCTCTAGATCAGCAATTTTCATTCAATTCGACGTGAGAATTGTAGTTCACTGATAGCAACATTGTTCATTCTCAAGACTTCTAGAAACTGAATTGACTTGACGAGTCAATGCATCGACTTTGATGTTTTATTTGTCTGAGCGATACATGATTTTGAAGTTGAAGTCAACAAGCTTTTGTACTCAGCGCATTTAACGTCTACTTAGCTCTTTATCTTTCATTAATGATGTTAAAGCTTGATGATCAGTGAACATCTTGATGAGTAGCTCAGTCAATTTCAGCTCAAATCATCAATGCTTGAAGACATAAATGATTGCTAGTAGTTTCTTGTCATAGATTTTGTAATTGCACTCAGCGAAGCTCAGATTCTTGCTGTAGTAAATCATTAAATGCAATGTTTCTTCGTTATCATACTGAGAAAGTATGTCATCGTTGACGTAGTTGAATGAGTCTGTTTCAAGAATAGTCTCTTTATTCTGATCAAAATGACGAAGAATAAAGACTTCAGTCATTCATTTCTTCATATGATCAAAGATCATTTGACAAGCTTAATCTCATTCAAATATCATCTTTTTTTGAGTTAGTTGAATCAGAGAATGAACAATCTTCGAAAAGTTCTTTATAAAACGTTGATAGAAATTGCAGAAGTCAATGAAGAACTGCATCTAAGTGAGATTTGTAGAAGTAGATTATTCAACTACTGCTTGTACTTTTCTGAGATTCATCTTTAGTTCTTCAATGAATAGCAATAGTTTCAGAAAGAAGATCTTCTGAACATGAAACTTGCATTTATTTATATTCATCTGAAGATCAGTCTCTTGTAGTCTATGTAGAACTAATCATACATGTCGCTTATGTTTCTTCAGTGTTTTGCTGTAGATAATAATGTCATCTAGATAGATCTGACAAAACTGATGAAGATAGTCAAATAGCACGTCGTTCATATAGTGTTGATAGAAAGTCGAGTCGTTAATTAATTCAAAAGACATCACGTGATATTTGTAGAAGTCAAAAAATATAATAAAGATAGTCAAATCTTCGCTCTTTGAATGCATGCGTAGTTTGTTGAAGATGATTATTATATTCAATCGAGTCAGATACTTGCTATCTTGAATACAAGCGAAAGTTTCGTCTATTAAGAATAAAAAGTAGCGATTTCGTTTGATCAAAGCATTGAGCTTTCTATAATCAATGCAGAAACGCAGACTATCGTCTTTCTTTTTGATGAATAGTATGAGTGAAGCATATGAGATTGAGCTGAAAGATATAAAGCTCTTATTCAGATGTTCAATCAGGTAATTCTTCATCTTTTGAAGCTTGTAGTCAGACATATGATAGAGATGACTTTGAGAAGATGTTTTCTCGTCTGTCAACTTAATTTTGTGATCATAGAGATGATGAGAAAGTAGTTGATCAGTCATAGCTCGATCAAACATGTTTAGATAGTCATGATATTTCAAAGAAAGCTTAGCTTTGACTTCTTTCAAGATTTCTTCATGTGAAAGCTCTTGTAGATCTACATCTTCAAGTTTATTTCTAGCTGTTTTTAGAAGTCGATCGATTTTCGTGATGATGATCGCGAAAGTAGTCACATTCAATTGTTTGACTAGTGATTTATATGCTGCAGCTTCTATCATTGCTATGTTCATTGAATCGAAAGATGAAGTGAAGTTGACTGAATTAGATGATTTTATGATTTTACTGAATGAAGATGACTTCTCGCTGAGTCAAGTGATGACAGAAGAGATAGATCTTTTTAGTATTTGAGTAAAGATTGAACTCTTCTGTTCTATCGCGATTTTCTTGATGACAGAAAGAAAGATTGAGCTAGCATCAATATGAGTCTTTAAATCAGAAAATTGAAGATGATCATCTTTCATATCAATTGTTATCTCAATCTTATTCATTTATGTTTTTTCAAGAATCATCTGATGCTGATTCAATCAAGTAATCAGCATAGAGATGAAACGTTTCATATGATCTTGAACAGTCAGATTCAGATAAATTGCATGAGTAATGAGCTTTTTTGCATAATGATCATCGAATCTTCTTATTGACTTGAGCTTGATTAAAGATAATGATTCAATTTGCAAATAATCATAAACATTCTGCGCGATTAATTCATCAATGAATGAATAGTCAGCTGCTTCAATGTCAATCAATGATTTTAATGAGTAACTAATTTCATTGCTAGATAGTACACATTCAGTAGTCAAAGATTTCAAGACAAAGAGATCATCTGATGAACTTATTGTTGAAGAAATTAACACATCTTTCATCGCGTCTTTGATGAAAGTCACTAGTTTTTTGCCTCATTCTTCAATTTCTTTGTAAATAATTTCTTCTTTTCTTTTGACATGATGATCTCATTAAGACGAGAAATGAATGCATGAGATGTTAAAGTACTAGTCTTCAGCTGAGAACAATTCTTTGAAAGATGACTCGATACTTTGCAGTTGAAGCAGATGATTGACATTCTTGATCATTCAGATTCAAGAATGAAAAAAGTAGCAAGTTGAACATAGCTAGTAATTGAGATTAAAGCTGATGTTGACGAAGTAACAAAATGTTTTTTTGAAGCTGCTATTGATTTGACTGTTCATTGCTTGTCACGTAGCTGATAATTAACTCATTGTTTATTATTTACATTTTGAAGAAAGATCTTGAGCTTATCAAGTGAGCTAAACTCTATGAGACAAACTGACAACGCGTTCTGAAGATGATTGTTGATTTTATTCTGAATGTTGTTCATCAGAGTGATATCATCGTAGTTCAGAAAGCTGAATATTCTAGTGAATTCTGAATAGAAAGAGCTGAAAGACTTGTTGAGCTGCTTCAGAGCAACGTATTTGCAATGACACTTTTGAATCAGATTCTGATCTTCGTAAATTTCTTTCAGATATTTCAGTAGCTCTGATAGTGACTGATAGAATGAGAAAGCATCAACATGATGCTTTGCATAAATTTGCTGATCAGCATTGTCTTCTAGTCTGAAAATCACATAGACAATATGAATCTTTTCAGTAGAGTAATGATTTACGTTGACATCGAGCTTGTCAGCTATTTTGATGTTTCATGTCTTTCAGATAGAATCATCTGTTTCGATAAAGATGAGTGAATTCGAAAGCTTGATGAACTTTTGATGATCATTCTCGTTTTCAGATAGAGTAAAAGATTCTTGTTGAGAGCGAGCTTTGAAAGTTGAGCTTCATTCAACTTTCTGATTGACTCGTTGCTCAGCTGACTGAGTATCTTGATGAGACATAGATCGATCAGCTTGATGTTGTTTCACTCTGAAGTTCAATCACTCATCTTATAACTGATTGATCTTTTTCTTTAACTCATCATTCTTGTCAAAAGTAACTTCTAGTTGTTTTGCTCTCTTTTTGTGATTGTCTTGTACAAGAAATCAATGTTCATTGAGTTGTAGAGTTAAGTCTTGCTAACTTTGAAGCTCGTTTAGCATATTGATGACTTTGCTGAATTGATTGCTGACTCAATGAAACAGTTGTTCTTTGATGTTTATGTTTCATGCAATGACAGCTTTCTCAGCTTTGACTGAAGCATTGATGAGTAGAAGTGAAACTCTTTTATTGACAGTGCTTTTAAGCAAATGAGTTGTTCAAGACTCAACTGACTTAACGTTGCATGTCATGATGAGAGAAGATAGAAGTTGTTGAGATAAGAGTAAATGAGAAATTGATGTTTTGAATTGATGTTTTTTAATGAGTGAAAATTCAAAGAATTTCTTGTGAATTTCAGATAATAATTGAGTGCTTTATTCAAAGAATCTCTTGCAAATAGAATGATGAAAATGAATGTAGAATTGAAGAATTTCTTGTGATTTAAAATGATGATGCAAATTTGAAGAATTTCTTGCAAATTTTTCTTACTGAATAGATTGTTTCATATCATTTATTCGTTGATAGCAGAGTAGATGATGAGCATTTATCTAATGTTAGAAGTCAGCATAGAGTGAGTCAATATGAGTGTCATTTAACTAGAAGATAAATGCTAAGAAAGAAAGATAGCTACAGAAAAGAAGTTGACTACATATGTGTGTTTCTCAGTCGACGTTAGACTCAATAAAGACTAGTCAAGATGATGAAGCAAAAATAGATCTGACAAGACTAGAATCATGACAAGAATGATCATCACAAGTTCATTAAGCTTTTGAATTCACTCATCTTCATCAAAACAAATGATTCTATCTGAAAGACATGAAACATCAAAATAACTGACAAGCTCAATATCAACGTGAATCATTATTCTACTAAAAAGATTCATATTGTCTATGTGATTTTCAGACTAGAAGATGATGCTGATCAGCAAATTTATGCAAAGCATCATGTTGATGCTTTCTCATTCTATCAATCACTATCAAAGTTACTGAAACATCTGAAAGAAATTTATAAAGATTAAAATTTAATTCAAAAGTGTTGTTGTAAATACGCTGCTCTGAAGCAGCTCAACAAGTCTTTCAGCTCTTTCTATTCAGAATTCACTAGAATATTCAGCTTTTTGAACTACAATGATATCACTTTGATGAACAACATTCAAAATAAAATCAACAATCATTTTCAGAATGTGTTGTCAGTTTATCTTATAAAGTTTAGCTTACTTGATAAGCTTAAGATCTTTCTTCAAGATGTGAATAATAAACAATGAGTCAATTATCAGCTACATGATGAGCAATGAACAGTCAAATCAATAGCAGCTTTGAAAAAATGTTTTATTTCTTCATTGATATCAACTTCAATCTCAACTACTAGCTATGTTTAACTTATTACTTTTTTCACTCTTGAATCTGAATGATCAAGAATGTCAATCATCTGCTTCAACTGCAAAGTATTAAGTCATCTTTCAAAGAACTGCTCTTAACTGAAAACTAGTACTTTGACATCTTGTGCATTCATCTCTTGTCTCAATGAGATCATCATGTCAAAAGAAAAGAAGAAATTATTTACAAAGAAATCAAAGAATGAGACAAAAAACTAGTGACTTTCATCAAAAACATGATGAAAGATGTGTTAATTTCTTCAACAATGAGTAGCTTAAATGATCTTTTTGCTTCAAAATCTTTGACTACTGAATGTGTATTATTTAGCAATAAAATTAGTTACTCATTAAAATCATTGATTGACATTAAAGCAGCTGACTATTCATTCATTGATGAATTAATCGCGCAGAATGTTTATGATCATTTGCAAATTGAATCATTATTTTTAATCAAGCTCAAGTCAATAAGAAGATTTAATGATTATTATGCAAAAAAGCTCATTACTCATGCAATTTATTTGAATCTGTCTGTTCAAGATCATATGAAATGTTTCATCTTTATGTTGATTACTTGATTGTATCAGCATCAGATGATTCTTGAAAAAACATGAATGAACAAGATCAAAGTGATTATTAATATGAAAGATGATCATCTTCAATTTTCTAGTTTTGAAACTCATATCAAAGCTTTTATCAAAGCTCATTCAACTGTTCTTTCAAGCAAGAAAATCGCGATAGAACAGAAGAGTTCAATCTTTACTCAAATACTAAAGAGATTTATATCTTCTGTTATCACTCAACTCAGTAAGAAGTCATCTTCATTCAATAAAATCATGAAATCATTTAATTCAGTTAATCTCGCTTTGTCTTTTGATTCAATGAACATAGCAATAATAAAGACTGCAGCATATAAATCACTAGTCAAATGATTGAATGTGACTACTTTTGCAATCATCATCACGAAAATCGATCAACTTTTACAAACAGCTAGAAATAAACTTGAAGATGTAAATCTACAAAAGCTTTCACATGAAGAAATCTTGAAAGAAGTCAAAGCTGTTACAATTCTAGCCTTCGTCTATTCTTCAACTAGTCTTCGTCTGATTTCATTCTAATCGAACCTAGCGAGAATCTGATTTAAAGATGATGTCATTGAGTCTCTGCATCATATGTGTAAGATGTCAACTCAATCGAGTCTAGCACAGAACTGAGAAACATACATATAAGAATTGAGTTCTTTTCTGTAGATACTTTTCTTTCTTAGCATTTATCTATTAGTTAAATGACACTCATATGACTCGCTCTATGCTGACTTCTAACAGTAGATAAATGCTAATCAACTACTCTGCTATTGACGTGTAGATGATACGAAATAATCTACTTCGTTCATTCAGAAAATTCGCAAGAAATTCTTTGAATTACTTTCATCAAAACATAAATCAATCACTCAATCTTATCATAATTTATTTACCTTCAATCTTTTATAATGACACGTGACTCTGAATCAGTCAGATCACGAACAGCTCGTCTGCTTAGAAGCATTGCTAGTAGACGAGTTTTTCTTATTTCTGTCGATGCTTCAGTGAAATCTCAGAATGTTGCTATCTCATGAAACATCAACATAAGTCAACAACTTCGTCAATGAGCTATTGATCAGTCAGACGAGATCATCAAGATGCTGATCGAGCTAAGAGATAAACGAAACATGATTTTGAAACTCAACGAGCAATGAATTGATGTTCAAGTCAATCACATCAAGAGACTTGATGAGCTAAAGATCAATCAAATGACAATAGACACTCAAGAAGAGACTATCATCAAACTATGAGAGAAAGTTTTGAGTCTAAAAAAGAGACAGCGTTTAGCGAATTAGTCTCGATCTCAACAGTCTACGAAATCTCAAGCTTCTATCAAGAATTATACTTGACGAGAGTTGTTTACTCTATTCGACAATGATCATCACAAGTTCTTCAAGTTTTTGAACTCATCTATATTCACTGATGAAGATGAATCAACATAAAACAGCTGAAGAGTCAAGATAGATGACAAGCTTCAGACAAATGTTGATCACTTCGATAATGAGAATATCTGTATTGTTTATGTGATATCTAAACTAGAAGATGATGCTGCTGAGCACATCTTCACTTGATGTCAACATGATGCTTCGCATTTATACATCTCGATCGACGAGCTATTTGAGTATCTGAAAGAAATATACAATGAACTGAATAGAAATCGAAAGTGTCGTCGCAAGTACAACATTCTGAGATAAGCAGAAAAGTCTTTCAATGTCTTCTACTTCAACTTTATAAAGCTATTCAGCTATCTTGAATACGATGATCACACTCTGATGAACGATCTTCAGAATAAAATCAATAATCGCTTGCAGAATGCTTTATAAGTCTGTTCAGAGAATTTTACTTCGCTCACTCACTTAAGAATCTTTCTTCAAGATGTGAATAATAAACAGCGAGTCAACTATCAGCTACGCAGTCAGTTTTGCACTGTCATCATCAAAGTCACTGTTATATCTGATAAACGTGCTGCTACTTCATCATCAATGACGACTTTGATAATCAATTATGTTAAGTCTATCTTCTCTTCTATCTCTGAATCAGCAAGATTGTCTATCATCTGCTATACTTGCAAGATCTCAAGTTATTTGTTCAAGAATTGTTCTCAGAACAAGATTGATACTTCTGCATCTTATGCATTCATCTCTCATCTACATGAGATCATCATTTCGAAGAACAAGAAGAATGAGAAAATGTCTTCTTTTGAAGATAACGAGGCAAAAAACTAGTGACTTTCATCAAAGACGTGATGAAAAAGATGTTAATTTCTTCAACAACAAGCATGTCAGATGATTCTTTTGCTTCTGAATCTTTGACTACTGAATGTGTACTTTCTAGCAATGAAATTAGTTACTCATTGAAGTCATTGATTGACATCAAAGCTGCTGACTATTCGTTCATTGATGAAGTGATTACGCAGATTGTTTATGATCAGTTGCAAATCGAGCTTCTGACTTTGATCAAAGTGAAGTCAATTCGAGAATTTGACGATCATTATGCTAAAAAACTCATTACTCATGTTATTTATTCGAATCTGACTGTTCAAGATCATACGATTGACACAGCTTCTATGTTGATCACTCGATTAGATCAACATCAAATGATTCTTGAAAAAACATGAATGAACAAAATTGATTTAGTAATTGATATGCAAATCGATTTTCTTCGATTTTCTAATTTCATTCTCAATTTGAAATCAATTGTTCTACTTACAAGCAACAAGACAATTACGAAGCAAAAGAGTTTGACTTCTACTCATATATTGAAGAGATCTTTCACTACTTCTCAACTCAGTCTGAAATCATTCTTTTTCAGTCAGTTCAATGAGAAGTCAGTTAAACTAATTGAACAGTTAAAATCGCGTGACGTGACTTTAACTAGCGTCAAAAATTCTAAATCAACGTTCAATCTGAATTCATTCTCTTTCAGTTCAATGAACATAGCAATGATAAAGACAGCAACATATAGAATGTTAGTCAAATGATCAGATGTCAAGATCTTTGCTGTTATCATCTTGAAAATCGATCGACTCATAACTACAGTTAAAAACAAGTCTGAAGAAGTGAATCTGCATGAGCTTTCTTACGCTGAAGTTCTTGAGCAAGTCAAAGTCAAGCTTCTTTCTGAATATCACGACTATCTAGACATCTTCGATCGAGCAATGATTGATCAGCTATCATTGCATTGTTTCTATGATCACAAAATTGAGTTGATCAATAAAGAAATGTCTTCTCAAAGCAAACTATATCAGATGTTCAATCACAAGCTTCAGAAGATAAAGAAGTATCTGATTGAACATCTGAACAAAGAGTTCATTTTCTTCAGCTTTGCATCATACATCTCACTCATCTTGTTCATCAAAAAGAAAGACGATAGTCTGCGTTTCTGCATCAATTACAGAAAGCTCAATGCTTTAATCAAACGAAATCGCTATTCTTTGTCATTGATAGACGAGACTCTCGCTCATATACAAGAAAGCAAATATCTGATTCGATTGAACATCATTGTCGCGTTCAATAAACTACACATGCACTCAGATAACGAAGATTTGACTATCTTTATTATCTTCTTCGACTCATACAAATATCATGTAATGCTCTTTAAATTAATCAATGAATCGACGTTCTATCAACATTATATGAACAACGTGTTGTTCAAATATCTACATCAGTTTTGTCAGATCTATCTAGATGACATTATCATCTATAGCAAGATCTTGAAGAAACACAAGCAACATGTACGATTGATCTTGAATAAACTATGAGAAGCTGATCTACAGATAAACATTGATAAATGCAAGTTTCATGTTCAGAAAATCATCTTTTTAGAACTTTTGATGTCAATCGAGAAACTTAAGATGAATTCACAAAAGATGCAAGCAGTCGTTGATTGATCTACACTCAATAATCTCACTCAGATGCAATTCTTCATTGACTTTTGCAATTTCTATTGATGCTTCATCAAGAACTTTTCGAAGATTGTTTGTTCAATGATTCAACTCACTCAAAAGAAGATCATATTTGAATGAAATGAAGTCTGTTAAACTGCATTCAATCACATGAAGAGATGTATGACTAAAACTTCTATACTTCGTCACTTTGATTAGACTTGTGATTTCATTCTTGAAATTGACTCATTCGACTACGTCAACGATGAAGTTTTGTCTCAATATGATGATGAAGAAGTACTACATTCAATTGCTTTTTATAGCAAGAACATGTCTTCTACTGAGTGCAACTACGAGATATACGATAAGAAATTGCTGATCATAATTCGAGCTTTTGAACATTGATGACTTGAACTGAAGCTGATTGACATTTCTATCAAGATGTTCATCGATTATCAAGCACTCATTTCATTGATGAAAGACAAAAAGCTGAGCAGATATCAGATGCGTTGAGTTCAGAAGCTAGCTGACTTCAACTTCAAGATAATGTATCAATCTGACAAACAGAACATTAAGATCAATGCATTAACTTGTTGAGCTGACTTCATGCTCAGAGATTTTGATGATGAACGCGTTTGCTATCAATGAATCACTATTCTGACGTTGAATTGAATGAAGATTGCTGATCTAAAGAAGAATGTCAGCGAGTCAATTTATAAACAAGTTCTTGACGTGAATGAAATCGACGAGAATTGTACTCTACTTCGTGAAGCAAAGATCAGAGACGAAGCACAATGCAAAGACATCAAGCTGAAGAATTGTTGAATTCAGAATGAAATCTTATACAAAGACAGTCAGCTATGAGTTTCATTCAATGAACTTCTGCAAATGAATCTGATTCGTGAGATGCATGATCAACTCTCAATAGATCACTTTGATATTCTTAGAACGATGAAAATCATCAAACGAAACTACTATTGATTGTTCATGCAAAAGACAGTAGATCAATATATTCAAAACTGCTATGTTTGTCAATGATCAAAGACATCTAGAGATAAATCAAATGACTTGCTTCAATCTCTATTGATATTTGAACAGCGATGACAAAACATAGTCATGAACTTCATTATCAATCTATCTGATTCGTATGACTACAACGCTATTCTGACTGTCATTTGCAGATTGTTGAAAGAAAGACATTATATTTCTTGCATCACTGATGATGAAGATACTACAGTTGAAAAGACAGCTGAAATGTTGCTTCAATGAGTATATTGAACTCATGATTTATCAAGCTTCATTGTATTCAATCGAGATTCTCAGTTCATCTTCATTCTCTAAAAGTTTCTTTGCAAATGACTGAGCATTTCTCTTCAATTGTTCATCGTCTATCACTTTCAGATCAACGATCAAAGCGAACGAGTTAATCAGAATGTCGAGCGATATCTTCATTCTTTCTGTTCATATATGCAGAATGATGTTATGAGTCTGCATAGAGCGAATCATATGAGTGTATTCTAACTAGAAGTTCAAAGTCGAAGAAGAAAGAAGATGCAACACGTCGTGAGTTTTACTCACGAAGGCACGCTAGATTGCTAGCGTGTCAACATCAGCTCTATACTAGTTTATGATAGTCTGACACGATCTATGTTAGGCTAACTCGAAGTGCACAATCGCAACATTACTTCTTCTCTTCATCTAGCAATGTTCTCATTGCTGCAGTTTGATCGATCTTTCTTAAGTCGATTTCTATCTTGACTTGTTTGAATATCGTTCATGAAAGTCATTTACAATCTTCAAGCATTCTTCGAATTCACTTTCATCGACGTTGTATCAATGTAGATCGACGTCGTATTCTTTTCAATTGACACGATATTGTAGTCGTTTATCTCTTTCGTAGTGTCTGAAATTCAGTATTTTCTTCATCTTTCATTCATCTTCGTCGTCGATCACTATAAAGTCAGACGATTCATTTCGTTGTTCGTTCAGAGAATTCTTTGAATCTAGTCGCAGCAGATTTGATGCGAACTTCGAATGTATCTTCATAGTCGATGATAGTTTCAGTCGATAAGCATGTTCAATCTCGATCAGAATCTTGAAGAATTCTAGCATTTTATCGTCTAGCTTCTTTGATGATCGTAAGATCATTATGTTTCTAGAATTCAGAAACATCATGTCATCTATCTTGTAGATCATTTTCTTTCGATGCTTGTCAATCTGTTTCTTCATTGTGACTCTGACTCTTGTCAAGACTTGCTTGATTAATGCTAGTGATCATTTCATGTGTTTGAATATATTCTTTTGTAACGGTTGTCCCTTTAACAACACAAGGTATATACAGAGACCAAACAGTAATCACTATTACTAGACTTGAGGTCTGGAGATAGCTGAGACAATAATATGTATTGACTACTTACATGAGTT
>JAABUS010005810.1_pt1 | contig 15732 bp, 13 predicted proteins | sample 5560161 | NCBI WGS metagenome assembly JAABUS01 (sample SAMN10711885, study PRJNA513376) | rock metagenome | isolation source: Antarctica rocks | place: Antarctica: Victoria Land, Trio Nunatak nord | collected 2016-01-04
CACCCCAACACAAACACCCACGTCGAATCTGGCGTCCCTCTCGGTACCACCCAGCCCAAGCAAGACACCTATACCCAGCAACAACCCACCTACGCCCCCGCAGCAGCCGTGCAGCCACAGCCAATATATGGTGGTCCGGAAATGCAGTCGCAGCCGGCATATGGACAGCCAGCGCCAGAGTATCCGGTGCATGTGGGACCGGCGCATTGAGAATTGATTTTGTTGAAACACTGGGATATGAGTGACTCAAGTTACGATGCGATTACCCCGACTACTGTTCATGAACTCAGCGCTGAGCCCAATTTTTACTCATGTCATCCATCACGTTAATGAAAGTACTGAGCTGCGTAATTCCGCTCCTGTGATACCGTTATGTAAGATGCTAGGGCTAATTGAATGAAATCTGCTTTTCCACAACATCTAGCTTTCTGAATATGAACTTCCGTGATCTACCCAGTTACAAACAAGCATGTCTATTTTTCGTTCAGCAAGAATTTCCCGAAAACCCAAGTCCTCAAACTCACCAATGCCGTCTCCCAAAAACCCCCCTTGTCCCAAACCCCCCGTGGAAATCGGAACTTCACTCCCTACCTCGACATGCTTTGAAGTATCTACGAAACGAAACGAATTCTAGAAATCAGCCACACCTTATCCTACCTACCTTACCTACCTACCTACCTGCCTCCAACATAAAAAACTCCACAGCCGTCAATGAACACAAGCAACGAATCACCGACCATGAAACCCGGAGAGAGATAGAGAGAGAGCATAAACACCATAAACATCATAAACACCACAAACACCGTCGGACCTACTTCACTCGCTACGACCGCTTGCGAATAAGTGTACTGCTATTTATTGCAGAAATACTCCTGGAGTTTGGGAAGCGGCACAGTACGTCGATTTCGGAGACCCTAAGAGGCTTCGATGCATGAAGCGGAATCTGAGCGATGGGTTTGCAGCGGGCCTTTGTGACTGTCGTTGATGGTTCTGTGGTGCTATTATGGAGCCGCGCACGCATAGAATTTTGGTTGTCGAGAATATCTTGGCTGGGGTAGGTACTGATGGCCTGTTTACATGTTTGTCATCTGACGGGTAGCTCAACTTTGGAGGACATTTACGGCCTTGAACGTTGAAGGCCGTCTTGTCGATTAGGTCCGACGAGATGTAATTGTGGGTTTTTGGTTGTGACGAGAACATCCTCTCCTTCTATTTCTTTCCAATTCCTTTTTCTTTTGTTTTCTGTTCGTTCTTGAAATCCAAGCTGGCTCGAGGACATGGCTCGTATGTCAAGTCTGTGTCAGCGGGCTTCAGCATGGTACAGAAAGCCTTGAGGGGAAAAAAAGGTTCGATGAGCTTGGTCTTCCGCTATTTCTCGTCCATTCGTATATACAGCCTTCCTTCGGCACCAATTTCGTGGAATCTTTTTTCCCTCCCCGTCGCAAGGGAGCCTTCTGTAGCTCTTTTTCTATGGCGTTTCACAAATTGTGCTATAGTCTTATTTTACTTCACATCTACGGGGAAGTCGTATTTCTTGCTCAGTCACCACACCTTCCACTATAATATATTCGCTATGACCCAATCCCCCTACTTAACCTCACGTCCATTTTTCAATTCCCAATATGATGCTTGTCACTCGTATTAAAACGGTTTATCCAATAAGAAATCTTCGACAAGTAAAAACGGTTGACGAAGACGAAAGAGCTATAATCGCTAGATAATAGGTTATAAACATATCATTCTGTGGAAGTGCGGTCTTTTTTTTCCTATCCATTTTCTCACCAAGGAAAACTACTGAACCATTGTTAGCACAATTTTAAAAACGTTGCTACTTGACGGGTCTGTAATCATTACCTACTTTCCGCCTCGCATCGTCCGGAGCGTAGCATAAACCTCCGTCGTGGCCCTCGAGAATCCCCGGGTCCAATATCAAGCTATAAAATATACGGGATATTCCCCAACACAACGTGAGCTTCTCGGATATCTCCTGCCACTCCAACACATTCCCGATCAGTCAACGCCTCCTTAAGTCGAATTCCAGTATTTCGTAACACCAATATTTTCCCCCGTCACCTTTTTTAAACCCAACACAGGCTTTCACCCTGGGTTACAAGAGCTTTTCACAGCACCCAACTTTTCTTCCTTCTTACAACATCTCGAAAAGACTTGAACCAAGATCCACATTGCTTCTCCACATACGACTATTGCTTCCTCTACTTACAATCACGGCTTACACATATCTTGTTCATCCAACATCTCTTAGAGGCTCGAGTCAAGATCCATACTGCTTCTCCACGTATCATCGATACTCCCAGATAGCTTTGTGTTCCAAGGTCGTCAAGAGACTCAAAGCAGGACCCTCGTTGCTTCTCCACATACCATCACGGCTTCACACACACTCTTCTACCAATATCATCAAAGGATCCGAACCAAGACATACACTGCTTCCCCACGTACCATCACCGCTTCACACACCCTTTTGCTCGAGCATCTTCCCGAGACTCCAACCAAGATCCACATTGATTTCCCACATACAATCACGCCACTTACACACTTTTTCTTCTTCCAACATCTCTAAGAGACTCGAACCAAGACCTACACTACTTCCCCACATACGCTCACTACTCTCACACCTTGTATCAAGATACTTATTTTCAAAACACCTTTTCTGAAAACCAGCTTTTATCGACAGCAACTCGCTGTGCAAGCACTGTCTTGATTTATCGTTCGCGGTTGTCAAGCCACACCGTACGATATGGGTTACATGAGAAGAGGAGAAGGCGCCGACCTGAAGCAGAAGCAAAAGACTGCACTTGAAGAGATCCGCCAACGCCAGAAAGAGAAGGCAGATAAGGCCGAGGCCAAGAAGAATGGGACAACTGTCAAGGTATTGCTTCATCACGTAAGATCTATATAGTCACTAAGCAAGCACAGATCGATGTACACAGAGATGAGAAGAGTGCATCCCCAGAGGACAGTGACAAGTCAACTGGAGATGCAACACAATACATGACGACGTCCGATATTTTTAAATTGAGACCGGCAAAGAGACCCATAGGCGACGTCGAAGATGGTGAGATACCGGCGGCCAAACAGGCGAAGGTACAACATTCCGCAAGCAAAGTAGAGCTCGATATAATCAACATAAGCTAACGGGAAATTCACATAGATTGGCGCCTTCAGCGACAGGGCGCTAAGGCCAAGGACTACTAGGACTCAGGTTCCTACAAAACCCTCACATAAAGGGACGAAAAGGCCTACGGCCGGTCAAAAGGCCGCTCCATATAAGGGGCCTGCCAGACCGCCTGTAGACCGAAAGCCGGCTCCCTACGAAAGGATTGCCAGCCCACCTGTAGGCCCACAGACGGCTCCTGACAAGGGGACTGCCAGGCCGTCTGTAGGCCCACAGAAGATTTCGCAATTGGGGCCTACTAGCCCAAGTATAGACCCAAAGAAGCCATCAGATACGTTAACCGGAAGACCATCGATGCAGACAGGGTCTGTCAAAAGCATTGGATCTGCGAAGCCAGGGCAGGACTCAGAGGTCCTCGGTCCTGGTAAATCTTTGAAGAGAAAGGCGGAAGAAGAGCCCGCTGGAGCACCAAACAGCAAAGCGCGGAAGGTACGATAACACCTCTTCTGATATGATTAAACAAAAACTGAACAAGTTGTGCAGACTAGTCCGAGCGCACTAAATGCACCTACTAAGATGCCTAGGAAGCCGGCTGACCAGAAACCGTCAGAACACGAGTCAGAAGGTGCGGAACCCTCCGATAAGAATACTTCAGGGGAGGAAAATACCCTAAAGGACAATCCTCGAGAGGAGAACGGGGAAAAGAAGCAAGCGTCTGACAGCGAATCGGACGACAAGCCATTATGCAAAAAAAGAAAGGCAGAGGACGATGCTGGGGGCCAGACAAAGAAGAATAAGTCTGGACAGCGGCTCAAACAGGCCACGAGGCCTGGAACAGGTCCCAATTCCACCGAAGCGCCACAGAAGCCAGCTGTTCCGATCGGCTTGGACAACTTTGGCTTTGCTTGCTTCGCAAATGCAGTAGTGCAATGTCTCGACGGCATACCTGAGCTAGTCGATTTCTATCGTACCAAGGCCAAGGACACGGTGAAGACGGAGCCCAATTGCATCCTCACTGAGGCTGAGAGGAAGCAGTTTCACAGGACAAGACACAGGCGAATGCTTGCGTCCAAAAAACTTGTCAGAGATGCGTTCAGCAAGGTCAAGGACTCTGTGTAAGTGAGTCTCAATGCCATGAGGCCCACGGCTAATCGAATGATAGCCAGGTCCAAGCGTATCTCGGTGAGCTCTTCGAGCGTATGCATACTGCTGCCTCATCTGAGTCGTCTGTTTCGCCCTTTGCTTTCTTACAAGCATTGGGTGTTCTCGTGAAAGACGGCGATGGAAGGCCCCTAGATGGGGAGATGCAGACAGATGCAGATGAATTCTACAATAGCTTACTTCACCGCCTTGAAACAGAGGAGATGAATAGCCGAGATTCATATAAGGATCCAACAGTAGTGCAGAATCTCCTCGGTTGCGCAACCGCGTATATAGTAAGTAATTCCAGAGGTTGGGAGCTCTTCCTCGTGCTCGCTGCCTTCAAGTTTAGCTGTTCTCTCTGTGGTCACAAATGCATGAGTGTCCCGGACTCTGCCTTGTCTGTTATTATCGACATTCCTCAAGGCGCTAAAGCGACTACTTTGTCGCAATGCCTTGACGCCTTCGTCAAAGGCGAAGTCATGGAAGACTACAAGTGCGAAAGCTGCGAGAAGACGGGTGGTGTCACAAGATCTAGTCGTGTACAGCACTTAGCGGAGTATGCGGTGATCAAACTGACCCGTGCGGCGGAGCGGGACGGGTTGAAGGCAAAGATTTCCACGAGCGTACCAATCCCGACAAGTGAGTTGGACTTGGCGCCGTGGTTTGCCTACCCAGACACTGGGAACGGACACTACTACGAGGTTTTGGGGGTGGTAGAACACTTTGGCAACTCGTAGGCTCAACCCTGCAATCCTAGCTTTGCACTTCTCGATGACTGACGGAGAGATGTAGATTAAAGAATGGCCATTGGTTGGCATGCAGAAAGATTGACGGAGAGTGGTGGCGCTACAGCGACGACAATGTTTCGTGCCTAACGTCAGAAGAAGACATGGCCAAGAATCAGCTCGGATGCCTCTTCTTCCTCAAGAAAGTGGGATAGGCTCACCGGCTTCGACCGCAGTGAATAGTGATTTTTGGCGTTAATATACAGCTCCCCTAGGCTTTCTCTTTTTATTATGACAGCAGTTTGCTACTTGGGAGCCTCGCCGCTTACCATCTCAACAGTATCTTATTTTGACTAATCCTTGTGCACGTCCTGGCTGGGTTGTTTGAAGGGAAGAGGGTGGGGCGGACTGCTTCTGAGGAGATGGTGAGTGAAAGTGGAGATATGAAGGACCTGATGGAGGTGTAACCTGCCAGTTTGAAGAACACAAGAAAACATCGAAGGGTATCCTAGCTGCTGGGGCGTTTCACGAACAAATGCGACCTCGAAGGCAATTCGAGCAACAGATCCAGCCGAGTCAAGGATGATAAGCCAGGAGGATGAGGATGCGACATCCAATGGACGAAAGTGTCAAGAACTAGAAGAATACAGGCTTTGCTCGGGCAAAGGACAACAACCTTTTCATTGTATAAGTTTGTTCCGCATATCGTATAGCATTGTGATTTTTGGGAGTTGGAGGGGTACCTTAGCGCTTGAGTATTTGTATTCCGTATAATATTATGGAATCACGTGAAACCGTGATACACCACTTTCACGTCGCGTCTCCTATCATTGAACTAATCCATGTTGTACTTTGAACATCATCAACCCTTGGACCTAATGCATTCATGGACCCTATCCTCGAGGGTCTCAATGCGGCGCAGTACACGGCGGTTACTTCACCCTCTACGGTACTGCAGATACTTGCACCTCCGGGCTCTGGCAAGACCAAAACATTGGCGTCGCGTGTTGCCTATCTACTCTCCCACCGCGGCTACAAGCCGTGGAATATACTATGCCTTACGTTCACAATTAAGAGTGCGCGGGAGATGAAGGAGAGAGTTGCGAAACTAATTGGCGATGGCATGGAGGCAAGACTAATCCTGGGCACTTTCCACTCGGTTTGTCGACGATACCTCGTTTCCTATGGCCACCTCATTGGCATTCGCAAAGGGTTTGGCATTGCAGACAGCTCTGATACAGCAAGTATTATCAAAAGGATAATAAAACGATTGAATCTCAACATTGAGCCTAGGAAAGCTCAATCACGAATATCCTGTTCGAAGTCGCGGGGCATCGGTCATGCAGAATTAGCCCAACAAGAGGCGAAGAAGAAAAATGTGGACCATGAGGAATTCACACGAGTCTTTGAAGCATATGAGGACCAATTAGAGAAGTCGAATCTTCTCGACTACGACGACCTTCTTTTGCGGTGTGTTGACCTTCTCCGGCAACACCCAACGTGCGTTTCGAACGTAGAAGTGGTATTGATTGACGAGTTCCAAGACACCAACCTGGTTCAGTTTGATTTAATGAGGCTTTTCGCAGCCAAGAAAAAAAGTGTCACAACCGTTGGCGATCCAGATCAGAGTATCTATGGATGGCGTTCAGCAGAAATCAAAAACCTAAAGAGAATGCAAAAACAATATCCAGACACATTGGTCATAAACCTTGAAGACAATTATCGATCCTCCGGCGCCATAATACTCGCAGCCCGGGAAGTCATAGAGCAGGACGAGTCTCGGGTTTCGCGGCCCCTGTTGCCTACCCATTGTCCTGGTACGGTTCCTGTCCTCCGAAGATTACTATCGGCAGAGACCGAGGCGTCGTGGATTATCTCGGAGATTGTAAGATCAATTGGTATGAGTGGCGGTCTGCTTGCGTACTCTGACTTTGTTATACTTCTTCGGTCTGCATCGCTCTCACGAACCATAGAATCAGCGATGGGAAAGGCTGGCCTTCCATACCGTATGGTAGGTGGTCAGAGGTTCTTTGATCGGATTGAGATTAAAATACTTTTGGATTATCTAAGAGTTGTCAGTCAGCCGGAAAACAATGACGCGCTTGTTCGGATAATCAACGTGCCTCCTCGAGGCCTTGGAGCAACAACTGTAAAGGCATTGCTCGAGGAAGCAGAAGCGAAAGGAAGGTCACTTTGGACCCTCGCAAGAGATGCGATCCAAGGACATACAATACCAAAGACCAGAATGTCAAAAACAGCCGAGCAAAGATTAAGCTCCCTTATAAATATCATTCTCACAGCACGGCGGAAGATGTTGGAAACAACGACTCGTTTCTCTCCGGAAGAGCTTCTCAAATATATCATCAAAAAGCTTGACTTGAAAGCATATTTGGAAAAAGCTCATGAGAACGATCATGAAGCTCGATGGGCAAATGTGGAAGAGTTGCTTGCTCAGGCATCAGAAAATGCTATAACCGTCGACGAAGAAAGCGTGGATTTTGGGGGCGGCGAAGAGTTGCTACCGCGCATTGAAGGCTTAGAACAGACACAAGGCAATGTGGCGGAAGAGACATTATCAAAGTTCCTAGCTAATGTAGCCCTCGCGACAGAACTGCAGCGAGAAGACGATTTAACAGAGGGGGGGACATCCAACGCTCGTATCATAATCTCCACAATTCACGCAGCCAAAGGGCTTGAATGGCCTGTGGTTTTTATTCCGTCTGCATATGAGGGTTCTTTGCCGCACTCGAGAGCAGAGGATACGAACGAAGAGCGGAGACTTCTCTATGTTGCGATGACACGAGCACAGGCTCTCCTCTACATGAGTTGCCCTACTAGAAATTCGCAGAGAGGTAAGGACCGCCTAGCTCCTGTTTTCGGGTTCAAGTGCAGTACTTATATATATCTTAGAGGAAACAACACTCTCACAATTCCTATCCTCCAAAAATGTTTCCAAATATCTTGTCAACAAGGGGCCTACGTTAGATCTCAGCACAGTGGACGATATTGCCAGGATTCTGCGCCGTGATTGCCCCAGGGAGGATTATATACTTGAGTGTTGTCGTACGTTACCAAATACTCACGACAACCTGTGGCCATTAGATGGAACCGAGGATCCAGAGGCGCTGCAGGCGAGATGGAATAAATGGAATGGAGATACTGGCGCCACATCCAAAATACCCATGTTCAAGCGGCGCAAGATCTCACACGAGGCAGACGAAAAGCTGTCCATCAACCACACTCGCTCCAAGGGCATTGCCATCACCAATACCGTCTGCTCTATCGGCAGTACAACAACGATGCAGAACAGCTCGCGCTTCACGCTCCACACAGAAAGTGGCTTCATTTCCGCAGCTGCACAATTACAAGAGGATGTGCAAGAACGTCAAAAGGACCAAGTAACAAAGATAACGTCGAAAGGGAAGAAGGGAAGTTTGGTTTCTGCTAAAGTTGGAAGAACGCCAATGGCTGCTCCTGGTGATTGCTTGAAAGCTAGTTATCACCCAAGCAGTCAAGGCAGCCTCATAAACTTCTTTGGTAAGGAAACGAGCGATCGTACGCCGCAAGGCGCTACGACAAAATCGGGTGGCGACCCTATAGAGCACCATGGTGATCGGGAACTGCCTGGACAGGGTACAACTTTGAGAGCGCGAGCAGCAGGACCAATTGAAAATATCCGTGATGCAGCTTCAAGGAGGCCTCTTGCATCTATACCTTCTGCGCTTGGGAACCACAAACTACGACCGACAAATAATATAGGCCGACCTTGCCGTCCCACCACCAACAATGATCAACCTTCCAAACCCTATGTATTCCTCTCGAGCTCACCTCCGCCTCTAGAGATTGTGATCGAAAAAGCAGAAGCAAAAAACGAGGATCAGTTGCATAGCATCGCCATCACCGGTAAAGCACAACTCAACGTGCAAATGGAGAACAAGAACAATCATGTCCGTTCAGCTGCGACATTCCATACGACAAGTGTTGCACAGGTACAGGCTGCGCCAAACATTCACAAGAAGACGCTCGGGGTTCGCAGAAGTATGACAGGCTGGGCGAACCGAGCAAAGAAAGGCTTCTCGGTTCTCAGCAAAGCCGATGATAAAACATAAGGTATAGTATTGACTCTGTGGAATAATGCCTCTCAAGGCTGTACATCCAAGTGGCAGGACACAACCTTCCAATCGATATTCACAGCGAAGAACTGTCCGGGCGAAGCGGTCAGGAGATCACCATACTAATAGAGGGCACGACATCACAAGTAGGGTGATTTGGATGTTACTCTGACAAAGTGAGGTGGCGAAAAAGGCTGACGGTGAACCCGAGAGTCTGATAACGAGTCAATTGAATCGTTTTTGTCATCAACAGAGATTGACATGCATAAACGGGAGCAGCACGTCAGGACTGTGATTTATCAGAGTCTTGATTGGGGGAGTATCGTTGTATTTTCCAATGGTCGTTCTGTCTTTTCAAGTGACAATTCTGCAGATCTGCAGAGTTCTCACTTCTGCTGTCCGAGGAGGGGGCAGTGTTTTCTCAGCCTCATAGTTTCACTGTGAGTTTGAAGTCTACCAGCTTCAGTCAAAGCACTCAAGCGGCCAGTATGTTTCTGAACTCGGCTTTTGAAAGAGCTTCTTGACATCTAATGCATTATCGGCGTTACTCGTTCTCAATGCTCGGGTTCTTGCAGGGGAAGGGTGTAGCAGGCACACTTGGTCGTTACCCGCATCCTGCAATTCTTGTGTTCAGCATAGAGCTGCGGACATACACGCGGTGGTTCAAGGGATCTTGCCAATCTTTAACGACAGTCTGTCATGCGACGCTTCGAAGAGACGTTTGGCAAAACATTAGGTTGAAACAAACGTTGAGTCATGCACCAGTATCGGGCCGGTGGGCTTCAATGACGGTATCAAAATGCTAACCCTCAAATAAAAGCTGTACATGAAGACATTGACCTACAAATATGCCTGCAACTCGCAAACGCTCCTCCCTCAAAGATCCGTAAACTTCTGTGCTGTAAGGTAACTGTTCGCCCTTGAGGTGCCAAGTCGAGGCCTCGAGGGAGCCTTGCCTCGTTACCGAGTACGCCTAGCTGAATTGAGTCTTAGCGCGCACAGCCGACGAGAACTTCAGCTTTCGCTCGTTTCGTCTATCGTCTTGCTCTTTTGTTCCACTTTCCACTCAGCAGCCTCGCGCTACAAGCTGGAGAATGGGCAGTGCACTCACGACATACCTCATTGCGCTTGATCTCTCGCCGCGTTAGCCTCACGGTTGCTGGCGCTGAAGTGGCTCAACTGAACGTTGTGGCTATGGGGTGGAGTCCAGTTCAAACCCGTGGGGGGTATGAGTCGTCATCCCAAGCGCTGCAGCCTTAGGGAAAAGGAAGATTCCTGGTCTGGTTGTATTCGTATGCCAATTGACGCCGATGACTGGCACAGTCCAGGCTGTAGGAACGTTATCTGTGCCAATCGTCATCCTTTCAACTAATCATAAGCCTCAATTCAGGCGCTGCCTGTTGGTGTGCCTTGCATGGCGCAACCCGCAGCGCGATACGCATTCGTCACTGATGAATGTTGAGCATTCTAGGGCCATCTTTTTGAGAGTCAGACTTAACATATGACTCTTACCCCCGACCAAATGGCTGTTCTTTCTCATTCTTTTCAGTGACCGGTTTCAGACGCTAAGGGTTCTGCCTGCGCTAATGCCATATTGGGACCTGTAGCCTTGACAGCCAGGGCATCTGACAAGCCCTGATACTTAGGCAGACATTTGGCAGTGCTCGAAGATATTGCTCATACTCGTATACAGTTGTATACTTAAGGCGTGCAGCTCTCTATTCTTTTCTTTTCTGTATCAGTCCAATCGTCATATTATCCGTCTATCAAGCATACCATTAAACCAATTCCGCTTTCCATAAAAACCTTTCGTCTCTACAGTCATTCAAGCCTAGGATATCTACAACCACCCACTGTCTTGGTCAAACGTCTCTCAAGACACACTATCATCACCTTTATCCACTCATACCTATTCCAATCACCTAGCCTTTACCATCACATCGATTGGTTCCACTGCGCCTCTACCCTTGTTTCTACGTCTTCAAATTCCCACAACAACACCATCATCCTCAACCACAATGCCTTCCAACAGCTACAACAACAGCTACTCGAACTCTGGCTCGAGGTCAAGCTCTGCATACGCCAAGCCTTTGCCCAAGTCATCATCATACGGTATATCTTCAATGAGTGATCCTTTACAGATTTCTCATCCTAACACTCAGGCAGAATCAAAATACACCAGTGCCTCCGGCTCTAAGTCATCACACAAGCCGGTTGTTGTGCACAACTACAACTCATCCTCACAAGATTCCTGCCGGCGGACGAAAGACAAGGACTCCGGATACTACTCATGATCTCAGCCACCGAGTCCTACAATTGGCGACGGTTCCTCGTGTACGATATCTAGGTGTTAGGTTTGCAGGATAGGGTTTCTGTCGGTTGGGCACGGCGTCATCGGCATGAATTGGCTATACACACAGGTTTCGGAATACCTTGGCATCTGCAAGCCTCTGCTATTTCTGCATTTGCAAGCTTCTCTTTTGTTTGCATTAGGGCATTAGACGGTGGTCCTCACGGATCAAATTGGCATTTGGGCGCGCATGGGGCTTTTTGGTTATCGGTTAGACTTTCGACAGAAGGATAGCGGGCTAGCGTAGGCGCTTTGGAAACATCAGAATAAATTTCTTTTCTATATTCTGAGTAAGACGGAACAATTCCCCGATCATGATTCGTCGTTCCTCCAGGCCACAGTTTATATTTGAAACATCTTGGCTTCGATCAAGAGAGTCCTGATACGGCTCTACATTTTTAGAAGCACCCAATTCAGGATACGAAAAGCCGCTCCGGGGGCCATAATGAGACGATCCCCTCATAACATCCATCCTCTGAGCTGTACAAAGGTGAAGCAACCAAGTCGTCAAAAAGACCAGCCGCAAATGGGTCCAGTCAACCAACAGCGACCTGTCGCACACCTGGAGGCTCCCAATCTGATTGACTAGAGGATTTAGCACTGTAGGGTATGTACTGTACCTCGGAAGGATTCTGGTGCCGGTAACCCAAGAGGCTGTACTCCGCACTCGAGCGACTTGGCGACGCCTCCCGCTGTAAGCTTATGGGAAGAAGCCCGACCGGCAGGCTTTGTTCGCGGATGTTGGATAAAGGGTCAGAACGGCACGATGTGATGTTGCAACCTACTTACCTTACCTACGAGTATTGCCATGCTTTGAGGAACGTGACATGACACGTGCATGATGTCCGAACACAATCACATATAAAACGATAGAGCAGTCTGTGGTACCTGTATACTTACTTCCCTTTCATGCTTTCTCGCCGACAGGCTTTTGGATGCGTCTCGGCAGTTGGGGGGCTTGGCAGACGCTCTTCCATTTTCCCGGAATTCGAATCCATCCGGCGGAAATGATCCACGCCGGGGGTTAAGTCCGGGGGTTGAATCCGGGGTAAGGAAGAACATCTTGAGGAGTTGTGAATGCATGCTTCATCTTGTACCAGGTCAAAGATAAGAGGGTTGAACACCAAGTCGGTGATTGTTGACGCAGGGTCGATTGGATTACACTGCTGTGTTCAATTGTACTTTGCATGGTTGTTATTCTACAGTATCTCCGAGACTGACAAAGTTACATAGGTGCTTGAAGCCGTTGGTTGTGGAGTAGGTAGGTAGAGTAGAGTGTCCGGAACCAGTCGAATTTCCAATATGGCATCATCGATTGGATCAGCCGACCTCGGCAGTCAGTCACGGATACACCCGACCTCCAATAGTCGACAGGTCGCTCATCACTGTACAATGTACAGCAATCTTTCTGGATTCCAGCATTCATCGTGTCGCATACTCGTAACGCGGAGATCACCGTTGCTCTCAACATCTGGGTATGAGGTACATCTGAAGTGGAGGTGAAGGACCCGAGTGAACGGTTCCACAGCACGAAAGGCGCATGGGAGATCTGGACACCTCACCACACCACGCACGACACACACGCACCATTACCAAGCACGGGGCACACGCCTAGACCACCGACTAGATCGCTGACTAAACATGCCTGTGTCGATCAGATCCGGTGCGCCATTGGACAATCAATGAATCAATCAATCAATGGATGATGAGGTGGTGAACAGTCATCCCTGCTGTCCATCCATCCCTCCAATCCGCTTTGATCCGCCAATTCCTGATCCAATGGCAATCAATGGCCATTGAGTCGTCGGATTCACCTACCCGGTGCTGTACTGAACTGTACTCGTACCTACTCGACTATTCCATGTTTCCACTGCTCCACTGCTCCACCGCTCATCATGTCACTGGATCGCTTCATTACTCACCATGTTCCTCCCTTCATTTCCCCGCATATCCATCCCCCGTTCGTTCGTTCCCTTCAACCTTTCTTCCATACTTAACTACCTCGTAATCTCCTCCCTTTTATCAAACCTCAAGAAAAGCCTACTGCTGTCCGTTAACCGACTTCCTTCCATCAAACTTCCGAGCCTGATCACCGTGACCCACTGACCACACACAAAATGTCCGCCGGCCCGAACCTCGAGTATTCCGTCCACAATGGCGGTGCCAATGGGCTCAACAAAGAGTACAGCTCCGGTGCCGACATGAGCAACCACGGTGTCCAGCGCGAAATGACCCACGAGGAGCACCAGACCGCCCAAGCAGCCGCCCGTTTCGGCTATGGCCCCCTCGCTCACACCCAAACCGATGGCTCCGCGCGCCTGCCAGCCTTTGGCGGAGAGTTCCAGCCTGGTACTTACCGTCAGGTCAAGGACCGTAAGCTTGCGAACCCGGCGCCGTTGGGACTGTGTGCTTTTGCCCTCACGACGTTTGTGCTGAGTTTGATCAATATGGGGACGAGGGGGGTTGCGGAGCCGAATATCGTGGTGGCTATCGCCTTTGGGTATGGTGGCTTGATTCAATTGCTTGCGGGCATGTGGTAAGTTTGGAGATGCTGTTGTACTTGAGCGACTTTTCTTTTCACCCCGTATTTGATGCTGATCACCTTTTTCAACAGGGAAATGGCCGTCGGAAACACCTTTGGTGCCACTGCTCTCTCCTCGTATGGTGGTTTCTGGATCGCTTTCGGCATCATCCTCACCCCCGGCGGTTTCCAAATCGCCTCCACCCTCGAAGGCAGCAAAGGCGGCCCAGCTACATTCTACGACTCCTTCGGCTTCTTCCTAATGGTGTTTCCCTGCCCCACCATCCCAAGCTCTTTTCCACTAATCTAACTCTTACAGGGCTGGTTCATCTTCACCACCATCCTTTTGGTCGCCACGCTCCGCTCCACCGTCGCATTCTTCACCCTCTTCTTCACTCTGGACATGGCGTTCCTCCTCCTCGGCATCGGATACCTGCACCGTAATTCCAAGGGCGCGCCAAATCCGCCGATTATCAAGGCGGGAGGGTTTTTCGGGCTGCTGGCGGCGTTTACGGCTTGGTATAACGCGTTGGCTGGTATTCTTGACGATTCCAACAGGTGAGCCAATGCCTTTTAGAATTCCATGTCGTTGATAGATACTGATTTCTTTTGAACAGCTTCTTTATCATCCCCGTCGCCCACTTCCCCTGGTCCGTCACCGGCATGGAAAAGCGCGGCAAGCAGAACAAAGCCACCGTCTAATTTGTCGCCTCTGATAAACCATTGGAAAATTATTACCTTTTAAACGCTTTGTTACAGCTGGGGGATGTCAGAGCGATAATCATTACAACGCTCTGGAGTCTTTCGGACGGATGAAGAAATGTTGTTGTTTGTGCAAGTCCAAGCAACCCTTGCATAGCCAATCTAACTGAAACTTTTTGAGCCTCATTTGATGATGAGGCACAGCGCAAAACACGTGGGATTGCGCAACCAACAATCTGAAGCATGCACCGTCCACTATTTACTCCATTTCCTTCCAAACCCAACCAACATGCCAACCTCAACCCCCTTTCCCCTATGCAAACCCCCAACTACCCACACGCACTCCAACCCATTACTCCAATCGACGCACTCTACCCTCCAACCTGCCCCGACCCCAACGCCCTCTTTAATCTTCACAAATACACACGTACCTACTCCACAGAAGCCCACAGACCACATCACGCACCCCTTCTATCTAATAACCATCCAATCCCATCCAATCCCATCTCTGGTCACCAACCCCAACCACTCAACCGCCCTCCTAACCCCCCCTTTCCCAAGCCAAAGAACAAAGCATCTCAACTCCGCATGGATTTCGTAGCTATGACAACCCACCCACTCACTCACTTACTCACCCACTCAGCCACTCACTCAGCCACTCAGCCACTCACTCACTCACCTACTCTCACTCCCACTCCCACTCCCACTCCCACTCCCACTCCCACCCCCATCAACGAAAGCATCGATAATACACCGCAAAACACCGAGTACCGAGTACAGAGTACAGAACTCAGCGATAGCGATGTGCGGACTAGTCAGCCAGTCAGTCAGTCAGTCCGCAGGGGTACAGAAGTAAGTTAGATAGATAGATAGATAGTTAGTTAGTTAGATAGATAGATAGATATGTAGATAGTTAGATAGATAGATAGATAGATAGACAGATAGATATAGTAGTCAAAGGGTTTTTGCCGAGCGCAACACTGCCAACGACCATGGATTCCTATCTACAGTATCTTATTCTCCACCGACCTTCTTTCTGTCATCCC
>JAABUS010005811.1_pt1 | contig 15731 bp, 22 predicted proteins | sample 5560161 | NCBI WGS metagenome assembly JAABUS01 (sample SAMN10711885, study PRJNA513376) | rock metagenome | isolation source: Antarctica rocks | place: Antarctica: Victoria Land, Trio Nunatak nord | collected 2016-01-04
GTCCAGCTGTCCACCCAGGGGTCGCCACACTGACTGTGGTATGTTACTGATAAGCTGACACTGCTGTGCAACAGCTTGAGGGATTCGTCCGACTCCAGTATTGATGGCAAGTAGTTACCCCCAAAGTCTAGATGCTGTACGTGCTTGGAAAGCTTGTTGACCAGAGGCACAAGTGCTTTCCATCATGGACACTGAATGCGGTTGAACGACAGGTCCAAAGCATAAATTGTGATGTGGGTCGTTGGCTGTTGCAGCCACTGGGCAAGCGCTTCGACGTGATGTAGGCCAAAGTTGTTGGAAAAGTCACAGACCAGACGCCTTGACGCTTCTGGGAAGATTTGAACGTGAATTGTGTAAAATTCCGCCAGTTCGAGCAGCGTAGGTCTCAAGGCCTCCCCAGGATCTTGCATCTGTAGGAGAGGTGGCAAGTTTTCATGCGCTCTGCGAAACACTTGAGCAGATACCATATCTGGTAGACGATGGGTGCGAGAATGCGTTTTTTTTAGTGTCACGCGAATCATGCAGGGTCTAGAGCTGTGAAATACACCCCGGTACTTCATGTACTGCGCACGAAGCTCGTCGGAATTCCATGTCTGTAAACAAATCGCATTGACTCTCTGTCAACCCACGTCCTGCGTCAGCAGAACTCTGCACGTTGCGCGTAATTATGTCGCCATCCAAATTGCGCCATATGGGCTATACCTGTGCAGAGTGCAGTCAACATGCATGCAGAGCAGCAAACATGACCATTGAGGTAGTGCCGGGCGCGCAGGATACACAAAGGCGATGATGGTGCACCTGGATTTCCTTCGGCACTTTTTACCTTGAAACCTTGACGAAACCGATCTTCCCTGCTCTGACCCCGTACTGGTTCGACTTTGCTCATAACCTCCGACATGGAGCACTCCAGCATCCGGCCTCCAGGAAATGACACATACATCGATCCTCCGGCAGGTGTCATGAGCCCGAACGGTAAAGCTACGGTCGCACCTTGTGGCTCTCCACGCTTCATACAAGTGGAACACCCGCCGAGCATATGCTTGCTGAGGTGCAGAGAACAATGCATTGTCGAAGGTCGTGAATCGGAGTGTCGAAGTCGACAATGAGGAGTGGGCAGGTTTGCACAAGCACTCTAAAAATCGTGCAAGGTCTCCTGTGGACCAAAAGCATAAACGCTTTGTGCAGAGGTGTGTGGTCTCGTTTGCAAGCACCGCTAAGGTCCCCAGGGTCATACACACGGTCCCCATGGTCATACACAAGGACCAACTCAACAGCGCATGTTCGATGAATGCATGCACAAATAAAGGACATAAAGGATGACACAAAGGACTGAGTCACAATCTGCAGGTCTTGGTGGTGGCGAAGGGGGGTGCCAGTCATCAATCCATATGACTCAATTTACAGTTGCTGGTGCTTCTATGTGTTGCTGACAGACGCCACATACACAGCATTCATTGTACCCATTGGAGTGGGATTTGACACCTCAGATGTGGCTTGGGACTGGGCTGGCTACTGTGACTTCATTGCAGGTCAGGCTTGTCATGTCAACACAATGTAGCACCTTTTGCCACCGCAATTGCACTATCCAGACGGCACACATTTGACCACAATGCCCGGTCTAGACAGCATGTACATAGCTCTCATGAGGTACATGCGTGCATTGTGAAACAGTGCATGTTCAATGCGCGTGTTAGCTTATTGTGTGTGCAGTGAGCCGCTGTCATTGGACACTTTTGAGAAGGGCTGCAGGGCCTACCTGAGTGTGTACATATAAAAACCGTATGACTCCAAGCAATTTTGTCTTGGCATATGCCATCACGTATAGCTGATGCCTCTGCCAGCTGCAGTCAGATCAGTGTGCAACAATCACTAAGCACTATGGGAGCATGCCAACAAAGGCAGCAGTTTGGTCATGTGCGTCGCCTGTTGTTTGCAGGCTGCACTTTTGCTATTGAGCTCTTCCTGGGTTGGAATGTTGCTTTTGTGGCAACCCATAATCTGCGCAAGCGAGTGGTGCTGAGGCGCCGCAAGATTTTCTGGTTCTATTTCTGGCACGGCAGCTTCATCTTTGACTTCATTTCCACCTGCGTTTTCATTGCCCAGGTGAAAATGCATTGGTGATGCACTTCTCAGTATACAGAAAGAGCAGCTCTTGCGCCAGCTCCACATGTGTCCCTGATGTTCACATGATCATGCATTAGCTCATGCACTGATGATTCCATCTTCATCATGCATCTGACTGAGCATTGCAATCTCAGACTCAGCTTCAGATCTGACCTTTGAAGCACTGAATCGGTATATCAACTTTTGAGGGCTGATGGGGTCAACTCTGTGTCTTAGTTGACAGGAGTATAACATGTCTCCCTGTGATTTGCTGGTCGATTTGCAAGCCAGCAAATCACAGGGGGTCATGTCACAGTCCTGGGGGCAGCCCCCAACATGCAGATGGGGTTGCTGTTGCACAGGACATTGCATAGGACAGTAGCCAGCCACACACAAGTACAGCAGTAGCATTCAAGGTGAACACAGCCTTCAGTAGCATTGAGCAAAATGTTGCCTTTTGCAGTGTGTGGGATACGGCATTGGGTTAGCTGGTCAGCAGGGAGGTACCACCATTCAGATAATCCAAATTGCTCGTGCTCTCAGGTGAAGGTCACCTTTCTTGACTCAAGTCCTTGGGTCCCTAGTGCTGTGCTGTGCTGTGCTGTGCTGTGCTGTGCTGTGCTGTGCTGTGCTGTGCTGTGCTCCGCTGCGCTGCGCCATGCCCTGCCTTGCCCTGTCCTGCCCTGCCCTGCCCTTGTCAGCAAATGTGGCTCATGTGCGAAACAGTGAGCTTGAGCTCAAAGGTATGTGTATGCATTGCAGGTTGCTGCGGCTGTTGAGTCTGCTGCAGCACATGTTTGTGATGTCTCTATCAGCGCCACAGGTCGTCATACCCATCATTCATAAAACCATTCCAATATGGCTCTCCTACTTTTGTCAGCTGGGCTACATCATAGCCCTGTTCATCAACTTCATGGCTTGCATCTGGTGAGCTCCTGTTACAGCTCCTGTCACTCCGTATGGCTTGCATTAATGCTGTCATCACCAACTTCACGTGCACTCGCCGTAGCCTTTGCTTGCAGCTTTTCAATCTTTGTGTCATTCCAGCCCAGGTGCTTGCTCTTCATAAGCTCGTGACATACGTTGAGTGACTTCTGTTGCTCTCAATGTCAGGTAAAGTCTGCTTTTCTCAGCTTGTTAGCGTTCGGCTAGGTGAACTCTGCTGTTCCTTGTTTGTTATGTGTATTCATTGGAGGCTGCTGTTCCCATCTGTGGGAAGCGTCGTAAGCACCACATGCCTTTCTCAGCTTGACTATGTATTGCGGTTGAATGTTGCTTCTCCCAGCCTCTGGAGTATGGTTGGACTACAACACAATGTGGGCTTATGCATGGGCGTGCAGGGTGTTTGTGGCGCAGCGTGAGGGCTACAACAACACCTGGATCAACACCTACACTCCCTTTGTGGATTTATATGCTGCCGATGACACAGAGTGCACCTCTCAGGAGGTGAGCCTCTGTTGTGAGCTTTTTCGGCACAATGCACAACCACCCTGCCCTTGTCATGTACCACATGGTGGCTGCTGTCATGCCTGTGTGGTGCCATGTGCAGCTGTGTATCTCCACGTAGCATGTGTGTTGAGGCTGCTGCCAGGCAGCATGCACAGTGCACAGTTGCACAGATACACACAACCACAATGTGCTATGTTGTGGTGCTCAGCATAGCTGCGCCCTCTGTGGATACACCAGTGGTAGTATCTGGCAGTCTGAATGATCTGAGAATGATCTGAATGATCTAAATGATCTAAGAATGAGTGTCACATGTGCATATCATGTGTACATGTCTGCGCAGCAAGCAAGGCAGCGTTCAGGTGGGCTCATTCATCATGGCTATTTGGTGTTGTTGCCAGGCAATTGAGACAGCTTTCTTCAATGTTGCCAATGAAAACCATAAGCCCCCCACTTGCTGACGCATTCAATTTGCAACTTCTTCAGATTTTGCCGACAGCAGCTGACCAGTCAATGCCCTTCTTCCTGTACTCACAGTCACCCCAGGCCGTGCCGCGATACTGTTTCAATGCATTCAATTCTGTGTCGCTCATGCTGCAGACAAGTTGGTTTCATGTATGCATGGAAGCACTGCATTTAGGTCAGTCGGTCTTAGCTGGCCCCTGCCATCTTTGGTTATGCTGACCATGTTCACTCACTCACTCACTCACTCACTCACTCACTCACTCACTCACTCACTCACTCACTCACTCACTCACTCACTCACTCACTCACTCACTCACTGTATAGGCGCACACCATTCCTGGTCCATCGGTATGGTTGGCAGCAGCTTACTGGTCCTTGACTATGTCTCAACCATTGGCTTCGGGGACATTCTGCCCAGGAGTGACGCAGAGCGCGCCATCATGCTGTTTTCTCAGCTCATGGGAGTGCTCTTCTTCGGCATTCTGTTGGGCTCCATCACCAGCCTACTACAGGCAAGCAGCTGACAAGCACCGTCTGTGCGTGTGTGTGAAGCTGCGCGTGTGCTCTTCGTACAGCAGGTTGTGGCTTGGCCTGTGAGACAGCATTTGTCGTGTGACAGATGCATGCGTGCCTGCAGACAGCTGACTATAGATGCAGACATTATGTCAAGAAAAGAGCATGTCCTCAGTGCATGCAAAGTCATGTGCAACGGTATCAAAGCAAAGAATGCCCAATCTTTTACACTATAGCAAGAGGCCTACATGCGAGAGCCTCAAGGTAACCAGACGCATGCATCAGAGAAGGGTGCAAGGACACGATGAAATACCTGTACTGCAGAGACGAAATGTGTTGTGTGTTTTGCAAAGATGAGTTGTATGCTGTGTACTGCAAAGATGGAATGGATGGTGTGTAGTGCAGAGATGAAATGGACTGTCTGTGCTGCAGAGATGCACTGGATTGTGTGTACTAGTAGTATAAAGTTGTATTGTTTAAACTGCAAAAATGAAATGGACTATCTGCACTGCAGAAATGACGTGTACCGTGTGTACTGCAAAGAGGAAATGTATTGTATGTACTGCAGAGGTGAAACGGACTGTCTGTGCTGCAGAGATGAAGTGTATTGCATGTACTACAAAGATGAAACGAACTATCTGTATTGCAAAAATGAAATGGATTATGTGCACTGCAAAATTGAAATGGATTGTGTGCACTGCAGAGAGCCAGCAAGGAGCTGCAGGACGCGCATATGTTTAGGGTTTACGGTGTATACTTAGGGTTTTGGGTTCAGGGTTGACACATGTGATGAAATGGACTGTGTGTATTGCAGAGAGCCAGCAAGGAGCTGCAGGAAGCTGAGATGTTCAGAGACAAGATGTCCAGTGTGCAGACATGGATGACTCGCCTGAAGCTGCCTCGGGACCTGCGTGCAAACATCAGGGCATACTATGCAGAGGTGCGCTCAGCTCATCACATGACTGTTGCTCTTCTAGTGTGGATCAAGGGCCAAGCATTGGCCTGAGCGTTATTTAGGCCATTTGTTTGTTGGCTGCTGAAGCCCCTACATTGCACGTTTTGGACATGTCATGGCACGTTTTGGACATGTTATGGCACGTTTTGGACATTTTATGGCAAGTTTTGGACGTGTTATGGCAAGTTTTGGACGTTTTATGACAAATTATCGACATGTCTTGGCAAAAGAAGTTGAGGTTACTGTGGCTCACGCCACGTGCAAGGGTCTCACACTGAATAGACGCTTGGTTCAGCTTCGCAGCAGCTTGAAAGGACTCAGCTTTACAGCGGCGGCCAACCTTGGTTTTGCTGTGAGCATGTCAAGTTGCAAGTGTGTGCTTTGCAACGGCCCAACGGTGCTGTGAGCCTGTCAGGCGACAGTGGACAGGTCGAATGTTTGTTGGGCCAATGCAGGTGTGGGTGCATGAGACACAAGCAGCAGATGATGTAGGATTGTTTGACGACTTGCCTCAACATCTGCGAGCACAGGTGGCTTGGCGCCAGAACAAAGCGCTCATGGGTGATATTCACACCTTCAGGGTGAGTCATCCATTGCCATCCCCCTGCATGTGGCTGTCTACCTTGCACTGTAAGTCATTATCAGTCGAAACAATTGTTACACCTGAAGTCCAACTTGTTGTTGAATTAGTAGACACTGGACAAGTTGTTGGTGGATCTGGATCCCCTGGCCAATTATGTACAATTTAAAACACACAAAAATATCACCTATCAGCTTTTGTAGCTCTTGCAGCTGAACTCAAGCTCTCCGTCGGTATACTGCCATGCAGTGGATGCTGTACTTCCCTGATGATACAACTTGATTTGTGTGGCTCGTCTGTGCTGGTTTAACTGCTCATGGGCGTGGTGAATCAGTAATTGAACAAGTCTGGCAGACTCATACTTTGTAGACATCTTGCATAGTCTGTGATGCCGTCCTTCATGTCATGTATTCAGTACACTGTCACATGGTGCAGGACTTGGATGAAGAAGTGCAGTTTCTGATTGCAGCACGTGGCACACCCCTTCAAGTCGCACCAGGTCATGAGCTGTGTGCCCAAGGAGATGCAGCTGACTGTGTATGGCTGTTGCATGAAGGTATGGGTGCCTTGTTCCTGTATCACGCATGCATATGCAGTGATCAGAACACAGAAGAAAAGAGCATCTTTGGCTGCTCACATGACCTTGGCTCAACTGTAGCATGGCTGGACTTTGGATTAATCAATGTCAAGAATGCACGAATGCAGAGCTTGTGTCTAGACTTTGTTGGTTCTGCTGTCTGTGCGTGCAGAGCTATGCTACACACTCACGCTTTACACCAGAATTGCTGATGCCCTGCCTGGCAGCAGATCATATGTGAAGATTTCTGACTGATCCTGATCAGTCAGACTAATCTGTGCAGGTGAGCTGGTAGCTACATACCATTACAGGGAAGCTGAGACAGAGAAGTCACCAGCCATTGTGGGCGCTACTGCATTGCTAGCTGGCTCAGAAACAGACTTTAGAGTCCGGCCATGTGGCTACAGGTCTGTGCTCATGTACATTCATGTCCTTTGTGTTGATACTGTTGACGTCTGCATGCATACTGTATAAAGTCCATGTACACATGGAAGACGTCCGTGTTGCGTCTGTACCCGTGTAAGTCTTTGTTATGTGGTTGACACGGTGTACATCTGTGAGGTACATCTGCATGCTAGCTTGGGGAAGCTTCTGGGTCTCACTCAGTAGCACTGAATTTGACAAACACATGTCAATAGCAATTATTTTGGAGCATTTTCACCATATTCTTTGGCATGCTGGGTCCCAGCCCCCCCTGCTGGGCTGCCCCCTGCATGTTCTGGCAAAATAGCATGCAGTATCTTCTTCTTTTGCTGTGATCCCAACAGATCAGAGTCTTCATGAGGCGCTTGCATCAGTTGTGGAGGCATCTGCAACTGGATGCCATGGCATTATGCCAGGGCTTTGCATCTTTCTGCAGCTACCTGCTGCATCAACCTTACAGCACGCATGCATCTTTAAATGCCTCAAATATGTGTTTTTACATCTTGCCCATCAGAGTTGTTGTTTGTGTGCCTGTTGACTGCCATGTTGCATGCTCAAGGTTGCCTGCATATAAGCTTGGCACATTCCTTATCTATGATTGTGAGGCAAGTATAGTCCTGCATTGCTGGCACACTCCTCTCCATTCGGCGCAGTTCATCAAGCAGTACTCGATCAACATTCCTCACCCTCAGGTTTTACTTGCCAACTAGTTGCCAAAAAGCGTACTCTGTTCTCGTCTTTTTCTCCATGGGAGGCTCTGATGCAATTCAGGGCGCTGACGACGTGCGTTCTGTGGGAGATCAGCATGCAGAACTTGCAGCCCATCATTGACTGGCGCAAGGAGGTTGCAGACACCCTGGTATGTTTCTGCATGTCACTGCATGCTGACCTGAACATGACTTGATCTGGTGACCTCAGCTATACATGTCCATGAGCTCCTTACAAGGACTGTGTAGCTCTGAACTGCTCTGTTACAGCACCGGTGGATGCTTGATGTTTGCTGGTTGTCATGTTTCTGTGCTGCAACCTTGCCAACCCCCATCCCCGCCCCCACCCCTCTCGACATCAGGACCTAGAGTTGACTGGTCATGCTTGCCTGCAGGAGAAGAGGGCGCGCGAGGAGATGCTGCAGAAGCAAAGCGTACGAGAGCAGATATGGAAAGAAGAAAGCCATAACAAGGTGCCAGTCTATGAACTTGGTCTTGTCTGCCTGGCTTGTAGGCTGCCTGTACAACAACAGCCTGTTCTGCATGTATCACGGTTCCTGGCCACAGGCAGAGCTTGGCACAGCACAGCACAGCATGGTACATCATGGCACAGCATGTCATGGCATAGCACAGCATGGCACAGCGTGGCACAGCATGGCACAGCATGGCACAGCATGATACAGCATGGCATAGCGTGGCACAGCATGGCACAGCATGACACAGCATGGCACAGCATGGCATAGCATGGCCTAACATGGCACATGAAGGCACAGTACTGCACATCATGGCGAGGTGGAACTATGGTGCAACACAGGCAACTATCAGCATGAAACATCACCATTTTTTCTGCTGTGCTGTCAGCTTGCTGTGCTGTCAGCTTGCTGTGCTGTCAGCTTGCTGTGCTGTCAGCTTGCTGTGCTGTTAGCTTGCTGTGCTCCAGCATGACCACGACAGCAAAACATCAAAGAGTCCTCAGCATAGCAGATGTTGACATGAAGTTGCCCACCAACATCTCATGCAGAGGTCTCATGCTTGTTCAGGATGATGATGGTGATGATCATCAATTTGATGATGATGATCACAGTGGTGAAGATGAAGAAGGGATCGACTCAGCAAACAGCAATGTCCAATATCCTTCTCCAAGGAAGAGCAGCTCACCTGCACAGCACTATGCAGGGTCCCCACATGGGTTTAGGGAATCCCCAGACAGGCTCAGGCCAGCCTCAGATTCTGGGGAATCTGGCCTTTTGGATTCTGCATCAACCAAGCAGTTGGTGACTCCTGCAACAAAGACTGGTGCAGCCAAACCAACAGTTCCAAGTCCAGGTGCTCTTTCCTCCCCTTGATGTGCAACTTTTTGGCCTCTCCTGATCCTTCTCTTCTCCTTCTTCGTAGTGGCTCATCAAAGCAAGATCAATTAGCCGTGCAGCAGAAAGGTTCAGCGTTTAGGGTTTAGTTTGAGGAAGTCAGAGTGTGTTCTGTCACAGCTGCCAGCTGCCCAATAGGAGAAAAAGAAGTCAAACCAACTAAACACCAAAAGTGTTGCTTGTGAAGTACAGCTTGTTGAAATACATGAAAGTTGCTTCCATTTCTGCCTTCATGTTGCCAGTATGATAAAGCAGCTTTGCATTGCATTGTTCAAGGCTGCTTTGACAGGCTTGGGGCGTTCTAGCAATACCTGTTGTCACTTAGCAAGTGTGATGACAGCCTACCTACAGCCCAATCCTCAGTGGCTATATTTTGATTACGAGGAAATTGACATGCAGAATGACAACATGCCATTTGGATAATGCAGGAGATAAGCAAAGCAAGAAGCCAGGAGGCGCTGCAAACCTGCAAGCTGGCGAGCAGCTGCTGAGCAGCGTCTTGATCAGCATGGAGGAGGAAGCTCATGTGGTCATTGCAATTCCTCAAGATGATGCAAATGATTACATGCAACAGGGTTCTGAGCAGCCAACCAATCAGCTTACTCAATCAGATGCTAATCAGCGTAGTGATCATGCTGACTCGCTCAGGTCCAGGGTTCAACCCCCACCTGATGCAGATGGGGTGTTGCAAAGTGAAGACGAAAATGGTTCTAAGATGCCGTCTGACCATGTGTCAGTGATCCACAAGGGAGGTGTACAGCAGCAGGGGAGGAAGACTGTGTTCATCACTGTGTCACCCCAGGGAGGCATCAGGATAGCCAGCAGCAATTCTCAGTTGACTTTGAGGCCTGACTTGAGTCATCAAGGAGAATGAATGTGAACGTTGCAAGCTGGCAACAAGAGAGATGAGTAGTACCAGTCAGCCCTCCATCAGACTGTGGGGTTGCAGTGAAGATGGATCGAGGGTATGCAGCAGTTTTGTAGTCAGCTCTTTGTACAACACGACCTTTTACTCCATTTTAAATCCGCGACGGAGTAAAAGAAATTTGCAATGAAGGGGAGTGAGTGTATCTGTCTTGCCATAATTGAAGACAGTGGACTGGCAAACTGGCAATATATTATGCAATACAGATGGTAGCGGGGCAGCAGTATGGCTGCAGCAGCGCGTTCTGTGTAGTGCCTCCACGTCGACATAATTTGATAGTTTTGCAAACAGGCAATGCAGGTTCATATATGCATGTGCATGTGGCATGGATGTATCTGCAGTTGCTTGGATTGCACTCAAGACCCCCTCAATCCTTGATGAGTATTTGTGTGTATTGTGATGTGATGTGATGTGTATGCTTAGCTTGAAACACGCCTTGATCATGCATGTGCTCAGGAAAGGCATCTGTCCATACTCAGCCTTCCCTGCTGCTGTTTCCAGTGTGAAGGGATTCAGCTTGCCGTATGCTGCTTCTTCCCATAGACATGATCTGTTGTTGCCATCAGGCAGGAACTCTTTGGCCATTGGCCTAGTAGCTTGGTCTTGCCTGGGACTAATAAGTTTTGCACATGTTGATGATTCCTCAGGCTCAATCAGCGCTTGTCCAACGTCTTTTTTGTGAACAGCTGTTAGATGCATTATATCTGTTTTGTCCATCTTAAAAAAAGGGGTCAACGTCTTGTTTATCTACTTCTGTTTTGTTGGTGTTCTGCAGGCATACCCTCAATGCAGCTCCCATATTTGCCAACTTTCCTTGCTGTCTTCAGCTGATGCTTGTGGAGGATTTCTTGATGCTGTCCTACAAGCATGCCAGGCTCTTGGTGTACTGACTTGCACAGATCAAACCATTCTGGGGTCTTCGGCTTGCCATCTCTGTGTCCTAGTGTCACCTGATGCAGGTATTTTTGCACCTTGCGCAAGCCCTTGACTTTGTGGTCGGTGCTTCTCTTTTCTAAGTCTGAGCCCAGTCTTGTTTCTTCTGATCATGTATTGCAGTGTGTCCTGTGGAGCAGGACTGATCTGCGACGTGATCTCTTGCAGTCCACATGCAAGCTCTTCCACAGTGTGTGAAACAGTTTTAATGCCTGCACCTGCCAGGGCTCTGTCCAGACCAGTGTTTGTTGGTGATGCATCTGAGACAGTGAGTGCCTATCAAAATATCTTGTCTAATTTACGGTCCAGTCTGGAGCCAGTCCTCTGACCAGAGGTTATCTTGAGTCTGTATAGGTCGTTCTGAAGACCTGGACAAACTTGCTATCTTCGACCTGGGCTCGCTGTGGGAGTAGGACTGCATCTGCGTCTGGCTTCACAAACTTGAAAGTGCAAAAGTGATATTTGACCAGTATGGGGTCATGATCTGCATCACCACACTGGATGCTGTTCAAGGTCTTGCAGGCCTTTCAGATGCCTTCCTGCTTCCATTGTGCATACGACCACCAACACGTCCTTGCAAACTGATATGGACAGACGATGTGTCATTTCAGCACAGCATCCCTCAACGTTCTCTGTTTGCATCTGAAGTGATGAATCAGATCCATGTGGCCAGGTGGGAGTGCACATGCTCACAGTTCCAATTTGTGCCATAGAGCACAATCTTTTGCTTATGTACAGGCACTCAGCACCCTGCTACAACAGGAGAAGCGATGCAAGTGGCAATCAAGACACCTGCAACCCAGCTGTGTGTTGGTCAAGCTTGCTGCACCCTTCATCAGAGCAGTGACGCTGCCTCTTCTGCCCTTAAGGTACATGCTGTCTTTGACATGCACTAATTGACAAAACAGCATACGCTGCTCATGAGCGATCACTGTTTGTTGCTGAAAGCTGTGTGCATGTGGTTATGTGCAACATGATGACTGGCTGAGACACATCGTGTCATGAGTCATCATGTTACATCATTCTGCTCTTTCATTTGCATAGCACTAGAGACCAATTCAGTTATGTTTGTTGCCCTCCAGGTGTTGTATAGCAAATTTGCCTGATGCAAGCCTTTTGCATTCCACACATGCTTGTCATGAAACAGATACTCAAAAGACTCACTGATGTCTATCTTGGAGTCAAAAGGATGCAACCTCACAGTTGCCTCACTCTTGACTTGGTGCATGTTTGCCAAACCAAAATGCACTCAGCATTCAAACCGTACACACTGATTTGACCAGCCTCATGGTCTATCACCCAGTAGCTTTGGATTCCAGCATCTTTGTAGCACAATGAACTGTGACCCACCAGAGATGTTTTTATGTCTTGTCTTTGGAGAGACCACCTCACAAACCCACTGAGGTGAGGACTTGATGACTGTGCTTGTCTGCTATTGTAGAATGCCGTTGGGTCGCCTCCAGCCAGCATAGTCAGGTTGGAAGCCATCAGATCCAAGAACAATGTGTGGCGCCTGGAGCAGTGACCACTTCCCACGCTCTGAGTGCAGCTGTAGTCCCAAGTTGGTTGTGACAAATGGATGCCGTGCAGAAAGATCTGCCCTTCATATAGCACCACTTTTAGGCCCCTCGTTAACCCTGCTTCTTGTATGTGTCAATAACGTCCAGGCCGTCTGGATCCACTCTGCTTCTGGACAGAGAGTCTCTCATATAACTCAGGGCCCCAACAAGACTTTTTTGGTGAGTCTGGGTTGAATGCAATGCAGAGCTGACAAAACATTTTTCGAATTGTAATGGGAAACGACTACGAGAACTGATCCCAGCGAAACGGCCAGTGCCCTTGACGGCGAGTTGCAGATTTGCGCAGGGTGGAAACCTCCATCGCAGGGTCCAGATGTGCCACCTGCCGACATACTGAGGACTTGCAAGGTAGTATCTCTATAGGCTGAAGCCCTACAGGCTCGCAGCCAAAAAATCCGCTAGAACTATGCTTTTTACAAAGGGACAAACTAACCGCTCACACCCGTTTGCTTTACGACCAATACTAAATGGAAGGTCAACATGCATGTGAGAGAACGCTGAGAATTTGAAACGGAACACCTCATCCAACGCTTCTCCGGAGCGCAGAAAGTTGACGTTGATAGAACTTACAGCAGCGCAATCGTCGGCTTTTGAGACGATTTTGGGAAACTGAAGTGAGGAAGATAGTGACGGAAGTTACAGCGGTAATCGAAACTTACAAAACTCAATAATCTGTCTAACCTGTCGTCAACCCTCAGTGTTCGGGCCGAAAGGGCAGCAGCCCCGGGCGATTGACGAATGGGCGAAAGGCGAGAGGCGAAAGCATGGCGAAAGGGCCAGACCTTTATTCATTTTCATCGGGAGTGGTGGCGATTGCAAGCGAATCACCCTCTTTCGCCGGGGCGAGACTTTCGCCTTTCTGCCAGAACACTGTCAGCACCATCTCTTGTCCGCTGTCTGTGCAACAATGGAAACGACTTCGAACGAATATCTTCAACGTCTGCGTGAGTGCATGCCTATACTGCTCTGCACATACTGGACACTGGCAGCAGGAGCAGCGGCCTTTGCTTTGCTTCCTGTAGATTTGGCGCCAGGTGTCAGGTGCTGCAACGCTTGCGTGCCTGACCACCTTTTGCTGCACAAACAAATAAAGCAACCAAAATGCGTTGCAGAAACGCAGTACAGCTCTCAGCAGCGAGAGGCAAGTTATGTGACAACAGCCCTCGAGCGCAGCTGGGCTGCCTCACCAACATCATGGTCCCACAGCAATGGTTTTTACATTTCTATGTTGCCGGATCAGTCTGCAACACCTGCTTGCTTTATTGTGTCCTGACCAGCTGGCCGCATTGTGATACATGCTCGCCACCAAAGCAGGTATGCAGCATTATGCAGTCGATTGCTGGATTTCTGCTGTCCTCTGGTGATGCCTGAGAGGCTTGGCACTCAATCAAGGCAAATGCATCCAGGCAATCAGCCTTGCAAGCCTTGTGCTGCTTGAAGTACATCTTGTCAGACGCATGGTGGAGACGGCTTGCATCATGAATTATCCAGCAGATGCCAAGATGCATCTTATAGCTTATGTCTTTGGTCTAAGGTGATTTGCAAGGCTGGATCATCCCCAAAGCTTGCAGTGGGCTGGGATGAGATACTGCTGATTCGGGTATTCTTGGGTTGCCACACATTGTAAAGCTCTGCTGAACTGGGTCGCGCCTGCCTGCAGCTACTATGTGGTGCTGCCGCTTTCGTGCCTTCCGATGGCCAGCTTTGCTGACTGGAAATATACATCAGACAGACAACCTGGGTCCATCAGCATGTGGACAGTGCTGGGCTTGATTGCATTGAAACAACGGCATCAATTGGTCAGCTCCTCTAACACCATGTCCGAGATGCGCTGCAGCATAGGCACACTGTAGCTGAAGCCTATTTTTGCATATGCAGGGGGTAGGTTTGTTTCTGGCAGGCAATGCATTACAAGGCTGGTCACATTGCATATTGGCCAATTTGCGCCATGACACTTCTCGAAATGTGATCAAGGAGAGGGACTTCTATCAAATACCCCAAGGTATACTATGGCAACTAGCGTAGGACATGTAGATCATTCAGCCTGTCAGCAGCAAACGCAAAACAACCTTTGTTGGATGCCTTACAGACATCCACATTTCGCTATGCTTGCTAGCAAATAGTAGACTGCTTCCATCAAGGCTAAAGAAAGACCTTTGGTCATGTCTGACAATAACTGTCATCAAGCATGCAGGCAGGTAACATTGCAACATCTAAGAGTACTGAACCATCTACAACTTTCAGGAGGTCCCTTCCACTGGGTTTCATGTCCCCACTACCTAGGCGAGATTGTAATCTACGCTGGCTTGGCATTGCTGGCTGGACAAGAACTGCCTTTGACGCTGCTGATTCTGTGCTGGGTGGTAAGCTCTGAACGCTGCCAAGCAGCACCTCGCCTTGCATTGCAGCCTGTGCACTTGAAGCAACCCAGGAAACATCAGTTGAACCATGCCCAGCCTGTGCACTTTTTGTAGCATGTCAACAACCGCCATTCAAGATCTCCTGTGAGGGCATGTCAATTCACCCACGCTGACCATGCTCATGAGCTGCAGGCAGCCAACCTGTTACTGGCAGCTCAGCCAACACATCAGTGGTATCAGCGGCGGTTTCCAGACTACCCCAAGAACAGAACTGCACTCATCCCCTATCTCTACTGATATACATCGGGCTGTCAAGTTCCTGCATTGTCAGCTGTACTATCAGGAAGCATGCAGGGAGCCATGAGCAGTGATACCTTATATCCTATGTCCAATTTAATCTTCCAGGTTGCCAGTAAATGCATGATTTGTTATTTCACAGATGACTGTACATATGAGACATTCGATGCTTGGTGAGCCCTGCAGCAGAGATTATGGCATGCATCTATTGCCTATGCAAGTTGTAATATCACCAGGAGACATGCATCGCTTAAGGGAAAACTCAGGTCGTCCGCAGAAGACCTCTCCTGCTGACTACCTTGATCCCCAACAAAGCCATGAAATGTGATGCATGTCTAACTAAAATCCGCATCTGTTGCCTGACACATTATTAGTGTGTCAGGCAACAGATGCTCTGAGACATGCAGCCTTGGCCGCTTGCTTGTAGTCTGAGCCTCAACACAGTATTGTTGTTGAACACCAACTGTTATTATGCCCCACAGTATTGCATGTCCTGGATG
>JAABUS010005812.1_pt1 | contig 15731 bp, 16 predicted proteins | sample 5560161 | NCBI WGS metagenome assembly JAABUS01 (sample SAMN10711885, study PRJNA513376) | rock metagenome | isolation source: Antarctica rocks | place: Antarctica: Victoria Land, Trio Nunatak nord | collected 2016-01-04
AACGGTCAGTGGTCGTCCTCGTGGCCTTCCACGTCGGCCGGAACGATCGTCGGCTTCGCCTTCGCCCATGCGGCGAACATGCCTGCGGCGACGATCATGCCGATCCCGGCCCACAGGTTGACGTTCATGCCGTCAGCGCGACTGAGCTCAGTGTCAGTTGCGTTGAAGAGGCCGAGCAGGACAAGCACGATGCCGTAGATGCCGATCAACGCCGCGATGATGTAGCGGATGTCGAAGGCTCCGGCGGTGTGCTTTTCACCGCTGGGTTCAGAAGAAGAGGAAGAAGAGGAAGAAGAGGAAGAACCAGGCATGTCACTCGTCCTTGTCAGAGGAACAGGAGGTTGAGGATGATGACCAGGACGAGCCCGATACCGGCGAGCTTGGTCGGGGACTGGTACCAGGCGTGCTGCTCGGACTTGTCGTCGGCGAGGGTCGCGCCGGGAGTTAAGGAGTACACCAGTCCTTCGAGCTCCTTCTCAACCCGCGGCGTCGTGACCATGCTGACGAGGATGCTCACCACGACGTCGACGACAAATGCAGCAGCGGCGGCAACGAAGCCGGCACCCTGACCGCCAATGCCGATCACCCCGGTGCTGAGACCACCGAGGGCGTCCTCGCTGAGGAAGGCCACCAGCACGGCAGCAGCCGTCCCGGACACGAGACCGATCCAGCCGGCTTTCGCGGTCATCCGTTTCCAGAACATACCGAGGATGAACGTCGCGAACAGCGGTGCGTTGAAGAACCCGAACAGCGTCTGCAGGTAGTCCATCAGGTTGCTGTAGCTCGAGGCGATCACCGCGGTGCCGATCGCGATCAGCGTGGCGGCGACGGTCGCAATCCGGCCTACACCGGTGTAGTAGGAGTCTTCTTTGTCCTTGACGATGTAGGTCTGCCACAGGTCGTAGCTGAAGACCGTGTTGAACGCGGAGATGTTTGCCGCCATGCCGGCCATGAACGACGCCAACAGCCCTGCGATCGCCACCCCGAGCATGCCGTTGGGCAGCAGGTCACGCATCAGCAACAAGATCGCGTCGTTGTATTTCACGCCGTCGCCAGATCCACCGGACTTCAAGCTCGACAGCTCCGGGACGATGATCGCCGCGATGATGCCCGGGATGACGACGATGAACGGAATGAACATCTTGGGGAACGCGCCGATGATCGGCGAGCGTCGGGAAGCCGAGACGGAGCTCGAGGCCATCGCCCGCTGCACCTCGACGAAGTTGGTCGTCCAGTAGCCGAAGCTGAGCACAAACCCGAGACCGAAGATCAGCCCGATGACGGAGAGCACCGGCGACTCGATGCCAGTCAGATCGGTCGCAGGCCAGGAAGACAGCTGCTCGGCGTTCGGCTGGACCCGCTCCTTCACCCCTTCCCAGCCGCCGACCTTGTGCAACGCCACGATCGTGAGGGGCAGCAGCGCTGCGACGATCACGAAGAACTGCAGCACCTCGTTGTAGATCGCCGCCGAGAGCCCGCCCAAGGCGGTGTAGCTCAGCACCACGGCCGCTGCCGTCAGGAGAGAGACCCACAGCGGCCAGCCAAGGAGGCGGTTGACGATCGTCGCCAGCAGGTAGAGGTTGATCCCGGCGATCAGGAGCTGGGCCACCGCGAAGCTGATCGCGTTGACCAGGTGTGCTCCGGTGCCGAAGCGTTTGCGCATAAACTCCGGCACGCTGCGGACGCCGGAGCCGTAGTAGAACGGCATCATCACGACGCCGAGGAAGAGCATCGCGGGCACGGCGCCGATCCAGAAGTAGTGCATGGTCGCCATGCCGTACTCAGCCCCGTTGGCCGACATGCCCATGATCTCGACCGCACCCAGGTTGGCGGCGATGAACGCCAAGCCCGTCACCCAGGCGGGAAGTGAGCGGCCTGAGAGAAAGAAGTCGATGCTCGTCGAGATCTGCCGCTTGGCCGCGAGCCCGATCCCCAAGACGAACGCGAAGTACAGCGCGATGAGCGAGTAGTCGAAGACGTTGGCGTCGAGCTTGAACGTGTCAGTTGCCGCCAGAAGCATTGCCGTTCCTCACGCTCAGTCGGACGCGCCCAACGGCGCGCACAGCATGCTACGACCCCCGGACACAATGTGCACGGACCAACACCGGCTGTCGGACGTGTCCCGGCTAGGGTGACCAGCGGGCGTCGCCTTGAGGGCTCGACGCCGCCACACTCCCGAGCGAGCCGCGCGTCGCATCTTGGAGCAAGTAGAAGGGGGACCGATGAGTACGGTCGCACCGCCAGCGACTGCACCCGCTCGACCGCGTCCACGCGAGCGCGGCGACGTGTGGTGGTACGCCGGTGCTGTCGTTGTCGGTGCCGTCCTCGATGTGGTGACGGCCATCAGACAGCCGTACAGCTACGACGAGATCCAACAGGTCTCCCCTTACGCCAGCGACAGCGTCACCGAGATCACCGGTGCCACCCGACAACCGCCGCTGGACCCGCTCCTCGGAGCCCTGGCGCAGCACATCTTCGGGACCGGCCAGCTGCAACAGCGGCTGGTGCCGGTGGTTGCCGGGATCGGCACCCTGATCGTTCTGAGCCTGCTGCTGCGTCGACTCGGGCTCGGCAGTGTCGGCGCGTTCGCAGTCCTCGTACTCGCCACCGCCCCCTTGATGGTTCGCTACAGCACCTACGCCCGGCCCTATGCGCTGCCGATGTTCTTGATGATGCTGTTCGCGTACGCCGCGCACCGCTACCTCGACGAGCGCAAAGGTGGCTGGCTGGTGGCCGCGGCGCTGACCGCCGTTGCGCTCCCGTTGACACGTGTGCCCGAACCAACGGTGTTCCTGCTCACCACAGCGGGTGTGTTGGCGTGGCTCAGTCGGCGCGGTCGGCTGTCCAGCAAGCAGAGCCGACCACTGATCGCCGCCAGCGCCGGCACGCTCATCTTCATCGGGGTGCCGCTGTTCCTGCTGCTCGCGTCCAGTGCCAGCGGCTTCTTCGATCCCAGCCCCATCGGGGTGATCAACCGGTTCGGAACCGGAGTGCACGAGATCGTCACCGCGGTGCTGCCACTGCTTGCGAAGAGCTTCGCCTGGTGGCCCCTCACCCTGCTCGCCATCGTCACCGCGGTTGCCATCCCCGCGTCTCGGCATCGGCTCTCCCAGTGGTGGATGTGGTGGCCGTTCCTAGCAGCACCGTTGGCCTTTCTGCTGGCATACCACTTCGTGAACCCCTTCAGCTTCGACAGCCTGCCGTACCGAGCGCGGGCAGCGTCCTTTTTCCTGCCCGCCTACATCTTCGTGATCGCGGCCCTGTGTGCCGTGGTCGCCGACGGTGCGGCGGTCTCCCGTCAGGTGCGGATCGGGTTGTCGCTGCTGCTGGCGGGCGTGTTCATCGGCCAGCTTCCGGCCACCGCCGACAACGTCGCCAACAACGCGGCTCCAGACTTCGGCGAGCTCTCCGAGGTGATCACCAAGGACCTGCCAGACGACGCGATCGTGCTCTATGACCGCCCTACGCCCGCGGGTCAGACTCGTCAGCCCTTCCTCGGTACGCCGAGGTACATGGGCACAACGCCTTACGTGGAGAAGGTCTCCGACCTCGCCACGGAGTCCGACGACATCCCGGCGACTGGGCCGGTCTATGTCTTGATCAACGGTCAATGCGCGTCACCCGGTCGCTGTGAGCCGGCGCGCGATCCCTGGACCGGAGACGTTGCCGGCTGGAGAATCGCTCACACGGTCGAACGTTTCACGATCTACGAACCGGTCAACGGTCAAGAAGGCGAGGACGGCGTGCTGGCGGCGATGCGCGCGTTCGGGAACTCACTAGGGCCGGATCTCGGCTATGTCGAGACGTTCCTCGCCGCCTCGATGCTCAAGCAGCATGGTCAGTCAGCCGAGGCGAAGGCGCTCATCGAGCAGATGTATGCCCGGGCATCTCCGGACCAGGAACAGCGCATCCGCGAGGAAGCGAAGCGGCAGCAGCTCGACCCCTTCGCGTGACGTCGTCAGCAGAGTTGGGTCAGTCGCCCCGTTCTGTCTGCGCAGCTCGTTCTCGCTGGCAGTCACCATGGCGCACCGCGTATGCGGCACGACCAGCACGCGCTCGACCCGAGCAGGTTGACGCCGAGGACGAGCGCCACCAGCGCCTGCTGCGTCACGCGGCCACCCGGGTTACGCAGCATCTTGGCATCTCCGGGTTGCAGGCCGAGCATCCGAAGCGGGTCGATGCGAGAGTCCATGCACGTGACGACGGCAACGCCTGCGTGGGCGACACCATCGAACCCCGCGAGCTCGAAAATCTCGGCGTAGCGGGCGTTGGTCGCCACGCAGGTCGTCGAAGTCGCCGGTCATCCCGACGACGATGATGCTCGGTACGCCGTCGGCGACCGGCGGCCTCCCCTGCCATCCTGGGGATCTCAGCGTCCGCGCCCGTGAGGAGGCCATGACGTCCAGCATCCGTCGCGTCGACGACGCTGAGCGGCGCACCCGACTGGGTCGTCGACACCATCTCGCGACGCAGGCGCGCGCCGCAGACATGGGCAGCGCGGCACACACCCTCGTGGCCCTGCACTCGACTGATCCTGCGTCGGTGTACCTGTCGGCATGGGCCCGGGTCGATGGCATCACGCACGCCGACATCGACCTGGCCCTGTACGACGAGCGAACCGTCGTGAAGCACATGGCGATGCGTCGCACCGTCTGGGCAGTGGCGACCGACCTCCTCCCGGTCGTGCAGGCAGCAGCAAGCGACGACATCGCGGCCGCACAGCGGCGCGGACTTGCCCGCGAGATCGTCAAGGCCGGTGTCAGCGACGACGGCCCCCGCTGGGTTGCCGAGGCCGAAGCATCGGCCGTCGAGATGCTGGCGAGCACCGGACCCCTTGCGGGGCGGGACCTCTCGAGGCGCGTTCCCGCCCTGCAGGCCAAGCTCACGTACGGCTCCGGTGCCAAGGCGCAGTCGGTGGGGGTCATCACCCGGATCATGACGATCTTGTCGGCCTCGGGCCAGGTGACCAGGGCCCGTCCGGGTGGCGCGTGGAACGACCGCCAGCCGCGCTGGGTCCTGATGCGCGACTGGTGCCCCGATGTGGTGACGGAGCCGTCACCGGACGCGGCCGAAGCGCGCCTGACTTTGACACAGCACTGGCTCTCCTCGTTCGGGCCGGCGACCTTCGATGACCTGAAGTGGTGGACGGGCTGGACGGTCGCCCAGACGAAGTCGGCGCTGCACGACGTACAGGCGGTCGAGGTCGGCCTGACCGACGCCCGGCAGGGCTTCCTGCTGCCTGACGACCTCGAGCCGTCCGAACCTGTGGCTCCGTGGGTGGCACTTCTTCCTGCCCTCGATCCGACCACGATGGGCTGGCAGCGGCGCGACTGGTATCTCGGTCCGCACCGCGAGCTGCTGTTCGACAGGTACGGCAATGGTGGCCCGACGGTGTGGTGGGACGGTCGTGTCGTCGGGGGCTGGGCGCAGCTGCCCAGCGCAGAGGTTGTTGTGCGGGTGCTCGAGGACGTGGGTCGTGACGTCCGCGACCAGATCGACGCCGAAGCGTCGCAGCTCACCGAGTGGCTCGCCGGCGTTCGAGTGCTGCCTAGCTTTCCCACCCCGCTCCAGCAGGAGCTTGCCGGCTGACAGCGACCAACCGCATCATCCGTTCGGCTGATCTTGTTACGCATGCGGGGTGTCGTGACGTCGAACGAGGCATCGTCAGCACAACATGGATGTGGCAATGCGTCGGCCGTACGCCGACGAGAACGCGGCGACCTCAGTCCGAACGGAAGATCAGATGGGCACGATACATACGCAGGCGCATGGCGCGCAGGAGGGCAGCGCCCGGACTGGCTGGCCCGCGCCCGAGACCTTGCTGCTCGGTCTGATCGCCTTCCTCGCCGTCGTCGGCACCTCGGTGGTCGGTCTGCTGGTGGGCGCCGCCTCGTAGCGCTCAGCCCTTGTGGTGCAGACGCTCAGCCGGCAGGCGTGTCGCACCTGAGCCTTACTCGAGGTACGGCCCGGTTTTGATCCATGATGGTTGGGCACAAGGCAGCACACAGGGTCATAACGCGGACCCCATCGGGGCCGCGACGACTCATTCGTGAGAGGAAAGTTCTATGAGCAAGGTGCTGATGCTGGCCGCCGGTGCGACCGGCTACGTCCTGGGAGCCCGCGCGGGCCGTGAGCGTTACGAGCAGATCGTCGCACTGTCCCAGCGCACCTGGAGCAACCCCAAGGTTCAGCAGGCTAAGCACGAGGCCCAGTACATGGCGCGGGACAAGGCGCCGGTCGTCGGCGAGAAGCTCAGCGATGCCGCGAAGAAGGCCGCCGGGGGTGTCCAGTCGAAGGTCAGCTCGAGCAGCTCCCCCGATGTCTCGGACAACCCGAACATCGTCGGACCTCAAGGCGATCTGCCCTGACCCTGCTGTAAGCCCAGCCCGGGGCGGTGTTCCTCGCGCGCGGTTGAGTCAGGCCGGGGTCGCGAAGCGCTGCCGACTCCGCTCCTTGGCTCGAGCTGCCTCGACCTCCCGGTCCCGCTTCGGCGCCTTGGTGACCAGCTCGTCGAGAAGTCGTCGCGTTGTCACGGCGACTTCTGTCACGGCGCGGTCGAACTCGGCCTGGTTCGCAGCCGACGGCTTCGATGTGCCGGCAACCTTGCGGACGTACTGCAGCGCCGCCGCGTGGACCTCGTCATCAGTCGCGGACGGTTCGAAGTTGTGGAGGGGTCTGATGTTTCGACACATGCGATCAGAATACGGACGTCAGGTGGCCGAGACCAGGTCGAAAGCCCCGCTGCGGAACGCGTCGACAAACAACGCGTGGTCTTTGCGCGCTTTGACGGCGTAGTTGAGGCCGAATTCGACCAGATCTTCCACGAACGCCTTGACGTCCTCCCCGATCGCCTCGGCGATGGCGTGCTCGGTGGAGAAGTCGACCAATGACTCCTCGCTGTCGTCGTCGGAGACGCAGTGGATCTTCGCGGTTGCACGACCCAGTGAGTCGAGCACCGGCGCCATCTCGGCGGGTTCGGTGATGTCTCCCCAGTCGAGGTCGGCCTCGTAGGGCGACATCTCGGTGACGACAAAGCCCACACCGTCGACGGTCGTGTGTCCCAGGAACGAGTCGGTGTGCACCTGCAAGGCACGCTGGCTGACGACGGTGCGGTGACCCTCGTGCTCGAAGAAGGCCTCGACGTCCTTATCCTCGAGGACTCTGCTGGCCGCAGCGATGTTTCCCTGCTTCATCGTCAGTAGGACGTCGTTCTCGAGGGCCTGGTTGTAACCCTCGATCAAGATGTTGTACGCCGGCAAACCCGCGCTGCCGATGCCGAACCCTTTCTTGCCGACGACGTCCTTGACGTCGTAGAACACCTCGTGGTGCTCCCGTTTGGCGGCCGGGATCGACGTGAGATAGCGCTTGTAGGCGGCCTCGACCTTCTTCCGCTCGGTCTTGCTGAGCTCCCGGGTGGTGCCGCTGCGCCGCAGCCGACGGTCGAAGTCGACGACCTCGGTCACGGCGTCGAGAAGTTCCACCCGCGTCGCCATCCGCGCGGCACGCAGCACATCGTGGATAGCGCCGTGCGTGTTGTCGAGGCGTAGCGCGTAGGTGTGATCGTGCGGCTCGTCCACGTAGTGGCCGACCTGTTCCACGTACGCGTTGAGATACGTGGCAGACAGCTCACGCACGTCGTCGTCGGGCAATGCCTTCTGCCACCCCATCAAGGCCAGGCTGGCGAGGAAACGCCGCAGGTCCCAGGAGAAGTGGCCGACATAGGCCTCGTCGAAGTCGTTGACGTCGAAGACCAAGATGCCCTCGGAGTTCATGTACGTGCCGAAGTTCTCGGCGTGCAGGTCACCGTGGATCCAGATCTTGCTGGTGCGCTCGTCGGCGTACGTGTCCTTCAGGCTCGCCATGTCGGCGTAGAACACGCACGCGCTGCCGCGGTAGAACGCGAACGGATCGGCTGCCATCTTGCGGAACTTCGTGCGGAACGCGTCGGGGTCAGCCTTCATCAACGGCTCGAAGGCCTCGATCAACGAGTCGACGATGAGGCTCTTGCGTTGTGTGCCGGCGGCTGCCACCTGGATCTCCCTGCCTCAGACGAACCCTGCGCAACGCATCGTATGCGGTGGGCTCGTCACCCGGCAGCGCCGCCATCAGCCGCGGGTGAGGCGCAGTCGGATGTAGTCCCGCGGACCGATCGCCGGGCGGCCGGCGGTGCCGTCCGTCGTGCCGACGCCGTGGTCGAGCGTTCGAGAACTGACGAGGGACCGACGGTGGTCTCGCCGGCCGACGACATCATTGCAGCACCCGCACCGGCGCGCTGACAGCGAGCAGCACAGTGAGCACGATCCAGGCCTTCCCCGTCAAGGCATGCCTCATCTTTACCTCGCTTGAGATGTCGCGCTCGATTGTGACACCAGCAGCCCTGCAACGCGGCCCTCCATCGCGCCGTTGTTCGAGCGAACAAGAGGTTTAACAGCGCGTGTTCGGGGAACTGCCGCAGCCGAAGGAGGAACCAAACATGGTATTCATTCTGTGGATCATCGCCGTCATCCTCGTGATCGCCGGCATTGTGGCCATCGTCCGCTCGCAACTGCTCTGGGGCATCGTGCTGATCGTCGTGGGGCTGCTTGTCGGCCCCGGTGGCGTGAGCATCTTCACCAAGTAGCAACGCAGCGACACACGTGCAAGCGCTGGCTCAGGGTTTCCTGAGCCAGCGCTTCCACGTGTCGGGGTGGGTGTTGATCCACGACACGACGTCTGCCTCACCGACGTCGAACCCGCTGAGCTCGACGAGCTCGAGGATGGTCGAGGCCTGGTCCGGCTTCAGCTGGTAGTTGTACACCAGGTTGTACGCCGGGCTGTTGGACGACGCAAACTGCGAGTTCGCGATCTTCAGGTACTCGAAGTCGTCAAGTGAGCACAGCGTCGTCCCCGAGTCCGGCACGCACCCTTCGGCCGCCGCGCCAGGAATCTGCACCGAGAGGCGTCCAGGACCGTCAGCCAAGAACATCTGCGGCCCCTCGACCAAGTAGAAGTTCGGATTCTTGGTCTCGTCGTTGGCACGCGGCGACGCAAGCAGGTCGCTCATCCCCGCGTTCGGATGGGTGTCGACGTAGTTCTTCAGCCGGAAGTCGAGACCTTGGGACTCGAGGAAGGACTGTGCGAGCGGCAGCAAGGACGGAACCGTCGACAACGACGGTCCCGGGCTGCCGAAGACGCTAGGAGGGATGCCTGCCAGGTCGCGCGACGTCTCGATGCCGAAGTCCGCCATGAAGAACGGCGCGAGCACGTCCACGCCGCCACTGACGCCGTTGGGCCCGAGGACCGTGACCGGACCGTCGCGAGTGGTGAGCCGCTGCTGAAGGTCGGGGCTGCCGAAGGCGTCGAGGTACACGTCCGCCCGCCCGGACGCCACCAGACGCCACGCCTTGCGGGAACTCGTCTTCACGTACGAGACATCACAACCGAGCTCGTCGGTGGCCAGCCGTCCCACGATGAAGGCGCTTGCCTCGTAACCGTTGGCTGGGCTGTAGGCGATGTCGAGTTTGCCGCACTGCCCGCCGGTCGACTGTGGGGTGGGAGCGGTCTCCTTGACAGGCTTGCGCGTCTCACCGGGGCTGCACGCCACCGTTGCGAGCAGAAGAGCTACCGCCACGGTGACCGTACGCCGCCGAAGCGTCGCCATCGAATCCGCATCCTCCCGCTAGAGCCGAGCCGTCACCCGGAACGGCCAAGGATAGCCCTGGGACGTCCTACCAACGGCCCGCATGTGCGCCGGGTGCCCGCCGGACCCAGATGAGTGGCTCCCAGGTCCTCTGGCCCTAGGCGGTCAGCGATCTGCGGCTACGCGACGGAGTGGGCCGGGTCCGTGAGACATCTAGGCGGTGCCCTCCACGTGCGACCGCGGATCGTCACGGCGCAACGTCTCCGGCATCCGCAACGACATCACCATCGCCCCGAGCAGGACTGCTGCCGACAAGAAGAACGCCGACGCAAACGACACGTTGTCGGCGAGCCAGCCCGCGGCGAGCGGGCCGGTGATGGCGCCCAGATCGGAGGCCATCTGGAACGCTGCGACGACGCGACCGCCACGGCCCTTCATGATGTCGCCGACGACGGCACCGGGAGCCGTGCCCACGAAGGCGCCGCCGACACCGATCGCCGTCATCGCCACCAAGAAGACCGGAAGCGCTGTCGACAGTGCCAAGACGACGAACGAGGCCGCGGTGACCGCTGAGCCCAGCACCAGTGCGGGGCGTCGCCCGCGGCGGTCGACGAACTGGCCGGCCGCGAGGAGCAGCGCCGCCTGGGCGACACTCGAGCAGAGGAAGCCTACGCCGATCCAGACCGCCTGTTGCCCCATCGCGTCGGTGACGAAGATCGGGACAAGACTCATCCGCACCCCGAACAATGCCCAGCCGATCGCGAAGTTCACCGAGACCGCCGTGCGGTACGCCGGCTGGGCCCACGCCTCTGCGACCGTCGTCGACGTGACCTCCGCCCGCTCCTCAGCGGCGGTGGGCGCGCCCGCGGCACCGGCTTCGGGCACCGGTCTCAGCTTGGCGGCGCTCAGGAAGAGGACGCCGATGCCGCCTGCGGCGATCAACGAGACCGCGTACACGAAGAAGGGCAGCCGTAGCGAGACGCCGGTGAGGAAGCCGCCCGCCAGCGGGCCGAGCAGGCCCCCGATCAGGAACCCGCCCTGGAACAACCCGCTCGCCCGACCGCGGCTGCCGCTGTCGACGACCCGGAAGAGCAAGGCGATGGCCGAAACCGTGAACATGGCCGACCCGATGCCGCCGAGACCGCGCAGGATCAACAGCTGGCTGTAGCTCTGCGCCAGGCCGGCCAGGCCGGTAGAGACGGCGACGATGCCGATCCCCACTGCCAAGATGGCGCGTTCGCCGAACGCGTCGACCAGCCGGCCCCCGCCCAACGCCGACGCGAAGCGCATCACGGCGAACGCTGAGATCACCGCTCCGGCGGCGAAACTGCCTACCCCGAACGACCTGGCGAACAGCGGGATGGCAGGAGCGACGACGCCGAAGCCGACTGCCACGGCGACCGCCACTGCCACGAGAACCGCGACTTCCCGCGGGAGGCCGACGAAAGGAGACTTCGGCACAGCTCAGCTCCAGGAGCTGCGGGCGCGAAAGCCCGCCCTAGAGGCCGTGTCGGACATCGCGGTGGCGGGCGCGCGTTCAGAGCCGGCGTACGAAGAGGTGGCTCGCGGTCTCGAGGTCGATCTCGGCGGACTCGCCTCCGCTGGCAACCAGGACGCCTCGGGAACCGCGGACGACGTTGACGACCTTGCCGGGCAGAGCACCGACGCGGCGCAGCGCAGCCATCAGCTGCTCGTCCGTCTGGATGGGCTCGGCGATCCGGGCCACCACCACGCGCTGCTCGCCGTCGGTGGCGATGGCGTCGAGTGCGTCGACCCCTGCCAGGAACGATTCGGCGGCCAGTCCCTCCCCCAGCTCGTCGAGTCCTGGGATGGGGTTGCCGTACGGCGACATGGTCGGGTGGTCGAGGATCTCGACGAGGCGTCGCTCGACGGTCTCGGACATCACGTGCTCCCACCGGCAGGCTTCGGCGTGCACGTCTTCCCACTCGAGCCCGATGACGTCGACGAGCAGCCGCTCCGCCAGCCGGTGCTTGCGCATCACCCGGGTCGCGAGCTGGCGCCCGCCGCCGGTGAGCTCGAGGTGCCGGTCTCCTTCAACCGTCAGCAGACCGTCGCGTTCCATCCGGGCCACCGTCTGGCTGACCGTAGGGCCGGACTGGTGCAGCCGCTCGGCGATGCGCGCGCGCAGCGGCACGATGCCCTCCTCTTCGAGCTCGAAGATGGTGCGGAGATACATCTCCGTGGTGTCGATCAGATCGGTCACGCCGCGTTGTCCACCCTGTCGCCGAGTCGTCGCCCCACTGCCCCGTCATTGTGTCGCATCCGACTCACAACACCAACCGCCGAAGCCCGGCGCGAATTCCGGGCCGCACACCTGCTCGTCGGCGCGTCGGACGGGCCTACGGGAGACTGGCGTCATGGCGACGTCCCTGATGTGGTTCCGCCGCGACCTGCGGCTGGCCGACAACCCAGCTCTGGTCGAGGCCGCCCAGCGAGGCGGCGTCATGCCGCTCTTCGTCGTCGACCCTCGGCTGTGGGAACCCGCCGGGCCGTCGCGGCGCGCCTACCTTGTCGCCAGCCTCGAGTCACTGGCCGGCCAGACCGGTGGCCTGGTGCTGCGTACCGGCGACCCGGTCGATGTCGTGCCCGAGGTGGTTCGCGAGGCCGGCGCAGACAGCGTCCACATCGCCGCCGACTTCGGACCGTACGGCGCCGCACGGGACCGCTCGGTCGAGCGGGCGCTCAACGAGCTCGGCGTAGCCCTCGTGCGCACCGGGTCGGCGTACGCGGTCGCTCCGGGCCGGGTGCTGAACAAGACGGGTGACGGCTACCAGGTCTTCACACCCTTCTCGAAGGCATGGCGCGACCATGGCTGGCGAGCGCCTGCCGCGACGCCGAGCGACGTCAGGTGGGATGCGTCGCTGCGCAGTGATGCGATGCCGACGGTCGACCTGCCGGCCGGGCTAGCGTTGCCGGAGGCGGGCGAGGGGTCGGCCCAGCGACACTGGCGGGCCTTCCTTGCCGACAAGCTGAGCGCGTACGGCAGCGCGCGCAACCGCCCCGATCTGGACGCGACCTCGCACATGTCAGTGCACCTGAAGTGGGGCGAGATCCATCCCCGCACGATGCTGGCCGACCTCGAGACCGCCGACGCGAGCCAGCGGTCGATCTCGACGTACCGCACCGAGCTCGCCTGGCGCGAGTTCTACGCCGACGTGCTGGCCCGGCGTCCCGACACAGCCCGGCGGTACTACAAGCCCGACTTCGCGAAGATGACCTACGACGAGCCAGGCGACGCCTTCGACGCGTGGAAGGAGGGGCGTACCGGCTTCCCGATCGTCGACGCGGGCATGCGGCAGCTGCGCGCCGAGGGATGGATGCACAACCGGGTCCGGATGATCGTGGCGAGCTTTCTCGTCAAGGACCTACACATCGAGTGGCAGCACGGCGCTCGGCACTTCTTGCACTGGCTCGTGGACGGTGACCTCGCCTCGAACAACCACGGGTGGCAGTGGACGGCAGGCTGCGGCACCGACGCCGCGCCGTACTTCCGGGTGTTCAACCCGATCGACCAGGGCAAGAAGTTCGATCCCGACGGGGACTACATCCGGCGCTATGTCCCTGAGCTCAGCGGCGTGCCCGCGCCGGAGGTCCACGCGCCACGCGACCCGATCGTCGACCATGCGGACGAGCGGCGCGAGGCGCTGGCGCGTTACGAGCGCATCCGCAACGCCGAGAAGCCCTCCCGATAGCCTGCCGCTGCATGAGCACTCTCACGATCGACGCACGGTTCATGGGACCGGCGGGGTCCGGGAACGGCGGGTACGTCTGCGGCCGGCTGGCGTCGTACGTGGGGGCCGCCGGTGACGTGACGACTGTGTCTCTGCGCCGGCCACCGCCGCTGGACCGCGCGCTGACGGTCGACAGGCAGGACGGCGGTGCGGCGGCCCGAGGCGGTGCCGACGTGGTGGCCGAGGCAACGGTCGGTGACTTCGCGGAGGCGCCGGTAATCCAGATCTCGTACGACGACGCCCTGGCGGCCGAGGAGACGTACCAGGGTCTCCTCCACCACCCGTTCCCCACCTGTTTCGTCTGCGGCACCGGCCGTCGGCCGGGTGACGCCCTCTGCCTCAGACCCGGCCGGTACGCCGCCGGTCGCACCGCGTGCACCTGGGTTCCGGACGCTGAGCTCGGCAACAGCGCCGGTCTCGTCGCGCCTGAGTACGTGTGGTCGGCGCTGGACTGCCCCGGCGGATGGACGTCCGATCTCGAGGAACGACCGCTCGTCCTCGGCACGATGACCGCCACCTGCCAGGCTCCGGTGGTGGCCGGCGAACGGCACGTGGTGGTCGGGCAGCTGCTCGCCCACGACGGCCGCAGGACGTTCACGGCGTCGGGGCTCTACGCCGCGTCGGGGCTGCTGCTTGCCCGCGCAGAGCAGGTCTGGGTCGCGGTCGACCCGTCGGTCTTCCAGCGGCTCAACGCCCCGTCGGCCCGACCTCGTCGCCGACCCGACGACAAGGAGCCGTAATGGCCAGCACTCCCTGGTGGCGCGATGCAGTCTGCTACCAGATCTACGTCCGCAGCTTCGCCGACGGCAACGGTGACGGCCTCGGCGACCTTCCGGGGATCCGGGACAGGCTTCCCTATCTGCGCCGGTTGGGAGTCGATGCGGTGTGGTTGACGCCGTTCTACACGTCGCCGCAGCACGACCATGGCTACGACGTCGCCGACTTCCGCGACGTCGACCCTCGGTTCGGCACCCTCCGTGACTTCGATGCGATGCTGGCCAGGGCGCACGAGCTGGACATCGCCGTGATCGTCGACATCGTGCCCAACCACACGTCCAGCGAGCACCGGTGGTTCCAGGAGGCGCTTGCCGCGCCGCCCGGCAGCGCGGAACGCAATCGCTACATCTTCTGCGACGGCGCGGGCCCGGCCGGCACGAAGCCGCCCAACAACTGGCGATCCGCCTTCGGCGGACCGGCCTGGTGCCGGGTCGGTGACGGTCAGTGGTACCTGCACCTCTTCCACCCCTCACAGGCAGATGTGAACTGGCGCAACCAGGAGATTCACGAGGAGTACGAGTCGGTGCTGCGGTTCTGGCTCGACCGCGGCGTCGACGGCTTCCGCATCGACGTCGCACACTCGCTCTACAAGCAGGAGGGGTTGCCGAACACGGCGCGCCACGACACCTTCGTGGCGCCGTACAACGACCAGCCCGAGGTGCACGCTGTCTACCGACGCTGGCGGCAGATCCTCGAGGAGTACGACGGCGACCGGATGGCGATCGCCGAGGCCTGGGTCGAGGACGAGGCCGCGATGGCCCGCTACCTCCGGCCCGACGAGCTCCAGCAGTCGTTCAACTTCCACTGGCTGAAGGCGCCCTGGTCGGCGGCGGCATTCCGACGCGTCATCACCGACACGTTGCGGGCGGTGGAACCAGTAGGGGCGTCGGCGACATGGGTGCTGTCGAACCACGACGTTGTCCGCGAGGTGACCCGTTACGGCGGCGGAGCTCAGGGACTGGCCCGGTCGAGGGCGGCGACGCTGCTGATGCTGGCGTTGCCGGGATCGACATACCTCTACCAGGGCGCCGAGCTCGGGCTCCCCGAGGTGGAGGTGCCGGAGCCCGACCGTCAGGACCCGATCTGGCTCGGTGGCGTGGGCGTCGGCCGCGACGGCTGCCGGGTGCCGATGCCCTGGTCCGGCTCGGAGCCGCCGTACGGCTTCGGCACAGTCGGCAGCCGTCCCTGGCTGCCGCAACCAGCCACCTGGCGCGAGCTCAGTGTGGCGGCGCAGGAGCGTGACCCGCGTTCGACTCTCGCCTTCTTCCGTCGCGCACTCAGCACGCGTAGGGAGCTGGCTGGCGAGCTCGACCAGCGGGTGCAGCTGCTCCCAGCGCCCCCGGGAGTGCTGGTCGTCGAGCGGAACCCCGGTTTCGGCTGCATCGTGAACTGCGGCTCGCGGCCGGTCCGCCTCGACCGGCTCGCCACCCACGGGGTCGAGCCCGGACGGCTGCTGATCGCGTCAGGCGAGGACGAGCGGGTGGCCGGCGGCATCCTTCCCCCGGACACCGCCGCCTGGTTCCGCTGAACCTCCCGGCTCAGGGTGTCGGGTGCTGCGCGTCGTAGACAACGAACCCGCGCTC
>JAABUS010005813.1_pt1 | contig 15727 bp, 16 predicted proteins | sample 5560161 | NCBI WGS metagenome assembly JAABUS01 (sample SAMN10711885, study PRJNA513376) | rock metagenome | isolation source: Antarctica rocks | place: Antarctica: Victoria Land, Trio Nunatak nord | collected 2016-01-04
CCCTTACCCACGGCGCCCTTGACCGCCGCCGTCATCGCATCCGGAGCCAGATAGCCCGACCCCGCACATACCGTGCAAGCAGGAGCACCGACGAACAGTTTCGCTTTGCTGCCCTTGGATGCAAGATCCTGGGACCAGGCGCCGAGGGAGTCGGCGAAACCGGGGCCGCCAATGTTGCACCCTGGGTTGTTGTAGAACTGGACAAAGACAAAGTCCATGGCGAGCATGGCGTCAAGAGGGATGGAGGCATCGGGGCGGACACATTGGGGAGCGCCGGAGATGAAGTATTGTTTGGAGCTGTCGGCGTTCATGGTGGTGCGGAGGGAGTTGACGAAGGTGGTGTAGCTGCCGGGTTCTTTGTTTTCATTGTCTGGAGGATATGGTTAGGTTTCTGGATTTGCAACCGGGGGAAGAACGGATGAGCTTACCAACGTCGAATCCATCGACACTGACGGTACCGAAAGGTCGTAGACCGGCCTTTGCGCCGGTGCCAGCTCCGAAGAGATCCCAGAGTGTGGTCGCGAATTTCGTCGCATCTGCGTCGTTGGTAAATGCTGATGAAGCTTCAGCTCCACCAAGGCTAAGCATGACCTTCTTGCCAAGGCCTTGGCAGGCGGTGATGTCTGCCGCGAGATTTGGGCAAGAAATAAGTCCGGTAGCACCCGCAGCCGTCATGTCTGCAGTAGGGCCGCCACTACATGCTGCGCCTAAGTTGACGGTCGGGTACCCTCCGGGTCCGTCGAATGTAGTGAGGAAGGACAGTATGACAATGTCGACATTGGAGTCTTTGCACAACCCTCCGAGGGTGGATTGAGAGGTGGCCGGGGACTGACCGTAGTAAACGGCTACATTGTTCTTTGCGTTTGGGTCGAATTTGCCACCTGAAGGAGAGCTCGGCTGGGTGCTGGGCACAGCCGATGTTGTGGATCCGACAGAGGTTGTAGGTACGACTGAAGTGGGTACTACGGATGTGGGTACAGATGAAGTTGTGCTAGTTGTTGGTACACTTGAAGAGGGTACTCCGCCAGTTGAAAGTGGGATAAATACGCCTCCCTTGGTCGTAGAAGAGCTCGATGGACCAGAGGGGCTATCGGAGGGTCCTGCCGCGCTCGAGGTTGGAACTGGTGGCGCTGATACTGGTGATAATGGGGAGGAGAGCGGCGTAACAGATACGGGCAAGCTACTACCTGTACCGATCGGGACGCTTATGGCGACAGTTGTTGGAAGTGTGGAAGCAGATGGTACGCTTTTTTTGACTGCAGAGTCAAACCACGAAGATAACCAAAGATCATAGGCTTGGTATTCTTGCTTCAGCTCCGTGATAGAGGCTGGAGTGTCCGTCGGGCTGGTCGTGTTGAGCCAGGCCTGCATCCATCCTCTGAATGCGGCAGTCTCCTGCTGAAGCAACTGTATCTCGTTCAAGGGTACCTCCACAGTTCCTGCAGTTTGTCTCCGGCTGATGGCCGCACGCTGAGCAGCCTCTTGGTGGGAGATCTTAGCATGACGCACTTGCACTGGGTGATGGAGACGTGCATGGCCGGCAAGCGATGTCGATGTTAGCGAAAGGAATGTAATTGCACTGAGGGCAAGCAAGGAAGATGACTGGAATAACATTTTGGTCGGTGTGGTCGGAAAGCCTGCTTTCTCGAAGATGATGGTTTCTTACAGAGGATATTCTCCCAAAAAGGAGGCTTTTACGATAAGGATGCTTGATCAAAAAGAATGTTATTTATAAGGATGCTTTCTTGACAAGGAATGACTGAACGAAATGCAATAAGAATCAGAACTCGCTGTGAAGACTGGAAGACCTCGAATGATGTCCTTATTCCAATTTGGGGGGGGGGGGGGGTGCATATGGCTCTTATACTACATGTGTAGAGGCCCCTTTTGGTGCCACAATTGTGCTTCACGCATACCTGATCCATTGGGGCGCTGAGCACGGCTTCCGAGTGCTATGGTAGTTTACCTTACTACCTACGTACTACGAAATGAAGTAAGAGGAGGTGATGGATGAATGCAGGCTGACGAGCTGTGATAGGGTGTATCGTCAGATGGTTTCAGGTACCACCAGATGGTTAGTGTTCCGCTGCAGGGGTTTCTTAGTGGATCCCCGCGCCTCGAGAACCAGCCACGAGTGTCCCCCGTCATATTCATCACAGCCGGGCGCACAACCCGAACTTCAGCCGAACACACCATCCCACCATTGCATTTTCATTGGTGAAATTGTGCGACAAGGCGATGAGGAGCTGTCGTCTGGCCTGAAAGTTTCTCGGAGTTGGAACCTGTTCAGGGCGGAATCAAGGAAACTTGAACCCCGCACATGTAGACTAATCCGGTTTGCCGCCTCTTCTCTGATTTAACCGCTTCTGAGATGCTCTGACCGGTTCACAACCGCACTCCCAGTAAGATCGACCAATGGTATATGAAAGAAGACGTTGGAAGCACAAGAGACATCGAACATCATGTTCTTGGACTTTGACGTCGAATTATGGACCATGTTACGATTAAGCGTCTCTTTCCAAAAGCTACAGCTGTTAGGTCCCGATCATTGAAAGGATCCAAAACATGGGTTAAGGGAAGGACCGTGTCCGTAATGATCCCATCGTTTCCAGTAATTGCAGATTGAGGACCATTGAAAACCATTCTGGTGTTGGATGCCGATATGAAAGAATGCACACCTTTTGCCAAGTGCGTGCTTTGCCACGTAGGATCGTCAGTCCAAGACCAAGGGGGAAGATCAATCCGGTAGCTGGTGGGCAAATCCTGGAATGAGGCATGTTGGGAGATGGTGAGAACCTCATTCTCTTCAGGTTCTGATGGTATAACTCAAACAGAGGTTGGAAGATTGCCAATGGCTTCCCCTTGTGTGACATGTAATCAAGAGGTCTCGAGAGTCGAGACTGCTGCGGCCGGTTTCGAGACTTCAAGCGGATGAAATTAGTACGAATGGGGGGCCTTGATGCAATTGAGATAGTGTGGTACCATTTTGAAAAACAAAAACGCTGGCAGAGAGTAAGCTGACAACCAATGATCAAGAATGTGCAAATTCGAAAAAGCTCAAAATAGCTGGTAGAATTCTTCCCTTTCATGACCAGCAGGGCATGCTTGAGCTCACGGTATACCGTGTTGGGCTGGCGCACCAGAGGCTCTTCGTATATGTAAGTGGACATGGACCTCGGCGATACCGTAGTCGTTGCTTTCTTTCTACTTATATAGATAAACAAGCAGTAAGTTTCATCGAGCACTCGACGTTATTGATGTTTGAAGGTCGAGGAAGTTGGTTGCTAAAGGAGGCTAATGACTAAGCGTCCGTATGTGAATGATTTGATCCACCCACGGCATCTCAAACCCTCAAATCTTGGGCGCCGTGGGCGCATGCCAACTCCATACGGATAAGGTAGATCCAGACCAAGCTTCTTTATTTTGGCACAATGTCTTCACACTACTTTATACTCTCCAGTACTCTTCACCACCTCACTCATCATCACCACTTCCTATAACCACCCAACTTCCTACTCATATTCGTAAAATAATCAACCAAAGATAACAACACGACGCTTCAAACACGAGATCAACAGGTGCCTGCCAGTAATTCAACCTTCCGACCTGAAAGCACCTTACAATCCCACGGTCGCACAATCTCGGCAACACCACAAGCCAGCTTCATCACCACCAATGCAGTCTGGTTGAACTTCGAAAGAACAAGATCGATCGATCCGCGAAGGAAGTCAAGGTAAGTTATTATATTGAATCCCTCAGCACCATAGGTAATTAATTCAGATCAGATCATGGCAGGTCCCCCAAAGTCAGCAAATCCGCCGCGTCGAGCGTCAAGCTCTTTGTCAAAGGTTTCCACTCCAACCTCTACCGCTCGAACCAGCAAACCGTCAAAGCCAAGTAGAATCGTACGACTGAAACTACCGTCGCCTATCCTATCACGATTCCCTCATGAACAAATTACACACAAGGCCGCCCCAACAAAAGCCTCGCCCTTGACACCAAAAACTATCGCTCCTCTCGAGCCAGCCACTCCGGCTGAGACAAAAGCAGTGATCAAACCAGAGCCTAAGGCTAAACCCACCCCTACACCGGTGTCGACAGTACCCACCATCAAACCATCGCCGGCCGAAGACAGCTCCCAGAAAGGACTACCTGGCCCAAAGACGGGGATAAAAAGAGAGCTGGGTGCTGGAGTTGAGGGAGCCACCAAGTCTAGAGCTAGGCCAGGGCCGAAGAAGAAAGCCAAATTGTAAGTGTTTGGAGAATAATGTCGTGCTTATAACTGGTTACTTATATACAAACCAGGGAAAATGGTACCGACAACAATGGCGACGCTGCCAGCAAAGGCACTCCAGGTGCTGCACCAGCACCCACCCACAAGCTTGGCCCGAAAGCCAATCAAGGCGCAATCAATGCTGGACTCCGTGCCCTCGACAGATCTGGCAAACCCTGCAAGAAATGGCAGAAAGCCGGCTTTTCCGTCAAGACCTTCACCGGTATTACCTGGCAGGTAGCTTCGTGGCGAGCTCCGAAGACAAAGAAAATTGACTTGGAACCTGGAGCAGATCAGCCCAGCTTGCCTGAATCTACCAGCCAAGGCAAGGAAAACAACAATAGCAGCAGCAACATCGGCAGTGAGAAGAGCCGCAGCGGCGAAGTTGACCTCCCAGTCGCGGCCAATTCCCCTATTCCTGCTATCGCCGTCCCAGCATAATCACTACTTATCTGTTCTCGCTCTATCATCATGTCACTTTATGGCGTTCCTTGAGGTTTAGCGCGGTGTTTATCTTTCACGATTGTCATTTTCTCTTCTGACCGCCTTCAGCTTCTGTTGTTATTTGGGGGATGTCCTTTGCAGATGGGGTAAGGGGTGTACGATCATATGTACTCGAAACATGTCTTACTTGCTTCCAGCCATAATGCATTGTACTGGGACATACTCATAGAGTCTCTGGATAGAGTTTGGTGTACTAAAAAAAGGGTTTAGGTATCTCGTCCGATAGGTCACGTGATTCATCTCCTTCAGACTGTTTCTATCACAAGCAAATGTGCAAAGTTCCCAATTCCAACCATGGAGCAGATGCAGTACCCTGAGCAAATCCTTGCTGGCAGCTTGAAATCATTCGTAGAAGGCCATTTATGCAATCCTATGATACGCTCTAAATGCGGGGCGGCCGTAGCGAGGCGAGTCCCATCACGCTCTACCACAAGACATGCTTGGTTAGATAGACCCAGCAATCTACCCAACCTCTGAACTCTAGACTGAACACCGCCAGGACATGACAGTCCTCCATTATACCCTAATATCCTGTTAGGCAACTCCCAGAAAACGATTGGCTAGATGTCAATTTCATAGCATGTCGGCACCATCGTATCTGGGTAGCCGTCAGAACACACGACTGAACTTCTGACCGGATTCAAGAACTGCTTTGGCTTGGGATTTGTAAACATTCCACATTTGTTATCAGGGAACGGGCGAGAAGAGTCCATCGCTGCCCAGAAACATAGGCACTTGGGATTATCCTGAAGCCACCAGGGAGTGCCATGACCAACGCTGTTCCCCAAGGCTCTCCCGGAGCTCCGCAGATATCATATTCAAGTCCCAGCACTGGAACAATGCCGCGTCGAACTTCTTACGCTTCAGTAGCTGCTGGCACTCATAATCAGCTTGCTTCTGGTCGTTCGGGAGCATTTTCGCACCTGATAAATCCAAACGCCGCTTTCTCCACTCAGAACTCCTCCATCGATCCACTTTCAAGAATACCTCAGCTGACGGGAGATCCCGAGTCGCAAGCCGAAGGGGGCATCAATATTCCAGGATCTTGGGGAAGAGGACGCGATACACCCATGTATTCGACTCCATACGCTCTCGGCCAGAGGTATGGTTGGGCTGGTGGTGGAGGGACGGATTCAATTGGATTCTTCAAACCAACTTATCTACGAGAGTCCAAATACATGGAGAGACTAGAGGCTGCTTATAAGGCAAAAGTTGCGGCACATCGTGAAGCGTCGTCCGCCCACTCTTCGAATCCCGGTTCATTGTCTACAAGCTCGAGCAGTGTGAGCCTACACAAAATGACACCTTCCCACCGTGGTATGACATATGAGATAATAGAACATCAACCTGCTGTGGAGGATGATGGCCTAGCACAACTGCCGTCCAAATGGGCAGAAGTGGACAAATACGGTGGTTTAGAGATCGCTGCAGATGGCCTTGATGTCAAATATATTGGACTATCAAAATTACATGACCATGAAGCCGCTGCTGCTCGAGCAGACCATCCGATGCCGCCACAGTGTGGTATCTATTATTTCGAAGTCACCATTATCTCGAAGGGCAAAGAAGGGTAGGAAACGATATAATTCTCTTCGCTGTATGGAGTTACTAAATTTCAGCAGCATGATTGGAGTTGGCTTCTCGGGTCTCAAAGCTTCGTTGGAAAAGTTTCCGGGCTGGGAATCAGAGAGCTGGGCGTATCACGGAGATGATGGGAAGTCGTTCTGCTGTCAAAGTACTGGGAAAAGTTACGGACCTACCTTTACTACTGGTGACGTCGTAGGCTGTGGCGTCAACTTCATGACAGGCTGTGCTTTCTTTACGAAGAACGGTGTTTTCCAAGGTTAGACACATCCATCTAAGCTCTATACCCTTTTCTGACTATAAGTAGGTAACGCTTTTCGCGACCTTAAAGATGTTAGCCTCTATCCTTCAGTCGGTATGAAGCGGCCTCAAGCTCATTTGAGCGTCAATTTTGGCCAAAAACCGTTTGTTTTTGACATAGATGGCATGGTAGCAGTACGTGTAGTTATCTTTTGCTTTGACATGGATTTACTAAATCATACTAGCGAGAGAAGTCGAGTATTGGAGACGAAATCAGTTCAGCAAACGTGTCCAATATATATCCACGTCTCGATGAAAAGTCTTTGGTGAAGGAGCTTGTGGAACAATTCCTTGCACACGATGGCTATGTCGAGACAGCAAAGGCATTCAGGGCAGAAGTGCAATCCGAAGCAAACGCGTTAAGAAGTACTCCAAATACATCGTTTGATGGCTTCGCTGTTGAAGAAGACGTCGATGCGGTGAATCGCCAACGTACGCACCAAACATTACTCTTGAGGAAACTCGGAATTGCTGATCTTTAACCAGGAATACGTGCTGCTATTTTGGATGGAGATATTGACAAAGCACTGAAGCTTATCAATGCATATTACCCGCATGTACTCGATGACAACCGCCAAATTTACTTCCGCCTCCGTTGCCGCAAATTCGTAGAAATGATCCGCCAAAGCACAGAACTCCTCCACGGCTCAACCTCCAAGCAAAGCAAATCGGTAAACGGCCACTCGACCGCCGTTTCCGACGACGATTTTGAGCCTGAGATGGACCTCGACGAGCAAACAAACAGCGCCGATGATTGGGATAAAATGGAAACCGAAGAAGTCGACAGCGGCCTGAAATATCAAGGACTTCTCGATATGACGTTAAATTACGGTCGAGAGCTCAAATACGAGTTCAGAAACGATCACAGGAGACATGTTGAGAATGCGTTTCGAGACATATTCTCAATGTTTGCTTACGAGGATCCGAGGAAGAGTCCTACGGCGCATTTGTTGGATCAGGCTGGGCGGGTACCAGTGGCGGAGGAATTAAATTCTGCCATTCTAGGTAGGCCTCTTCCGAATCTTTCCTACTGGGTGCGATGGTATGTGTACTAAGCGGAGAGCAGTTTCACTAGGCAAATCCTCCTCCGCCGCCATCGAGCGTCTGTACCAGCAAACCGAAGTGCTTGTCAGCGATATCAGCGAAGAAGGCGGCGCAGGGGCGTTCATCAACGTGCGCAACGATTTCCTGAGGTAATGCCTCTTCCTGCTTCATCCGCGAATAAATTGTTTCTTTTGGCAAAGCGGTGGGCTGGTGGAGTTAACACGGCCGGATCTTGCTTTCGAATTCCTGCTCTCATTTCTCTTGGCGTACACTTTATGGATAAGGCGAACGGAATCAGAGGGTTTTGCCCAGGGAGGCTTGGGAGGAGGGCGCTTGATGTCTTATCTGTTCTCCTCTCCGAACTGTTGGCAATGGGAAGGGTGGAATTGTGTACCTAGATGAATGATTGAGATTGACATAGGTAAATATAAGCTTCCAATGCTGACGGCGCTGTGCTTTGACCTCGGAACAGAACAGTCCAGTATCTTGGAGGACCTTGGTAGGCTTTTGAACTGCATGTTGTCGTCGTGTCATAATACAGCATAGTACTAAGCTACGGTCCATATTTTGATAACAGGTTAATATCACGTGTCGTACTGAAACGACGATGCTAGCATTAAGGGCCTTCAAAGGTAGGTAGGCACGTAGGGTGTCTTGATTTCAAACCATTTTGTCGGCTCTCCGTTACGAAAATATGATGAAACGTCTCACGATGAAACGAGGCCTTGTGATTGATTTCTCGCTCAGTAACTTGAGTTGTTGAGGAAGAGGGATTTTCCATGTCGACAATATCACCATCTACTTCGTCTCTAGTTTTCTACATGGCTTCAATACCTCCTTCTTCCTCTCCGCTATGTGACGAAGTCTGTGTTTATACAATTCCACCAGGGCTGTTGTCGCAATAATCCTTTATTGCAGCTGGTATGTTCCGGGCCTATCTGTCTCAAGCCTCCTTTCCGGCCTTCTTCGCTGCCCTTTGTCTCTTCGCCTCCGCCTTCTTATCCTCCCTTGCTACCTCCTCCGCCGCCTTTTTATCCTCCTTGGCTGCCTCCTCTGCCGCCGCAATTGCAACCACCAATTCATCTAGGGCTTGCTTTCTGGCCGGTTGAAGACCCCAGTCCAAGATGTTGTGGATCGCCCTGCGGAATGCCTGGATTTCCCCTTCCCTATTCATGACGTAGGACTCAATTAAGTTCATATGGTAGTAAGGCTCCCCGTACGCGTTGAATTCCAGCCAGTTCACGAAGATTTGCGCGAAATGCGGAACCCAGGCACACGAGAACACCCAGCTTGTCATGTCCGGACCTGGAGGGTCGCCTTGCATCGCGCTGCAAGCTTTCCGCTCTAGAAGTTTACGGGCGTTGACGAGGGCGGCCCCTGAGCGGATTGCTTGATTCTCTGCCTCTTGGATGGGGCTGTTGTTGCCTCCTTTGCCTTCTATAACGAAGAAAGGATGCTCGATCGGAGGCGCAACTCGGATCAATTGAAGGGCGTGATGGGATATCCTTGGTACTGTTCGTACAGGATACACAGAAGACTCGTCGAATTTGAAACCAAACACAAAGTCTGGCTTGGGTGTCAATAAGCCGAAGTCCTTTTCCAGGATAGGCAGGAGGCCCTCTACAAATTTTTGGTCTTGCGTTACATCCATGCCTGACTGCTCAAAAGCCATATAGGCAGGTTGTATATCTCGCTGCAGTGTACCATCGCGCTCCCCATCAAATTCGGCATCGAGTTGTTTATCGCTGTCACGTTGTGGAAGTTTCGCTTTATGGCCTGGGACAAGACGCCCATCTTTAACAACCTTTGGAACAATGCCATAGAAATAGTCTCGTTCGTTTGCTACGGTGTGCTCTTTCTGGTATTCTCGAACCTTTTTCGCAGATTCTGGCGCCATCACTGAATTTCTTTCTCGAAGAACAACGTCGAAGGTCATCTCTTTGAAAGCTGGGTACCGATCAATCGCTTCATCAAGATCAAACAGCATACCCTCTTGTGTAAGAGCTCTTCTGACGTTCATGATATTATCGGTTGGTGTGGAACTGTGAGAGACGGACTCGGTGCGACGAGAGGTAATATTCGAGCCGCCAGCTTCGGATGCAAGCTGCGAGGATGCTGCCGATGATTGGGACGCGCCATGCTATGGTCAGATCAGCGAATGCTCGACACTGGCAGGCAGCGTGAGCAAGTACCTCAAGTCTTCTCTTCTTACGTTCAGGGGTCACCGGTGGTCTCATATCACTTGATGCCATTTCCTCTAGGTTATCGTCCTCAAGTGAAGTAGCTTTTCGCTTTTGCGACCTTGACTGTTTACAGGGCGGTTGCCCTACACTCGTGATGGTCTCTGGCGATGGGACGGTAGACAGCCAATGAGTAATGTGAGAGCTCGAGGCATCAGACATTCCGTCGTGGGGGAAACTTCGGATGCATGTAAGGCGGCGCAGTCAAGAGGTAGGTGAAGTGTTGGTGAATTCAAAAACATCTGGAATACACGCTAGAATATCTTATCGATAAGAACAACCTAAACTTTACAGTACCTACCTTAGCGCGCTGAGTTCGCCTTCCTCCACTTGATTGGCTACCTTGACGCAGGAAGTGCAAAGTCGAATACCGCTCTTCTATGTTTCCCTCTTTTTTTGGACTCATGTTTAATCTTAGTTCTCCACTAAACGGAACTTCCACCTCGACAGGTTGAGGTCCCATGCCATGAAATTCATGGTCGCTTTCGAGTCCCCTGCAAGTCAAGATTCGCACGACCGAATATTATAATTGTTATCCGAGAAACTTCCTGACTCATAATCCAAGATAGGACTTGTCGAACTCTCTATTACTATCCCTTGGACGGCTTGCTGTGGTCCCTAAACATCTAGAAGGAGGCGCTTCGAGGGAAGCCATCCCGACGTAAATGCATGAAAATATTGATGTTGTTTTATATCGAGATTGGCCCGACGAAAAGCTGCATGCTTATATCGATATCAAAAGCCGTAATCGCTTCGACTGAGTAGTTGATTCGTAGATAGCTCGCTTGCTACATATCCAAGCACCGCTTTAGCTATTGGAGTTCCGAAGGAGTGAGCCGATTTTGACCTCCGTGATCCTGATGGGCTTGTCAGGATTCTCCTTCTCTCTGATAAAGCACCTTACCCACGTCAAATGCGGTTCCTCGTGTGACCATCAATGCGTGGTTGTAAGAACCATGTGCAGTATCACTTTTTCAACGATCTCCAACTCAAGAGTCCCCATCTCAACCGGCAACACTCTCCAGTACTCTCCTCCCCTGCCTCCTCACCACCCCATCTAGAATCTCCCTTACCTGCTTACACCCATCAACGCCCACCGCTAGCATGCCCTCCAACCGCCCCACCTGGACTCTACTCTCCATGACACATACCACCACATTCTCCCCAGCTCCCACTGTACCCACCGTCAAGAATGGCAGTTCCTGCTCTTCTTGCCCGTTTAGATCGAGCAGCGGATCGGCATTTTGATCCTCCCCACCGCTGCTGTTATGCAAGGCCGGCGCCGAAGACAGACAACCACTCGTGCACGCAACAATGTAATCCGTCATGGGCACACCAGCGTCAATGAGAGCAAGTGTAGAAGCATTAAGGCAGGCAGCGAGCAGGGATCCGTCCTGAGACAGCACGTGTAGGGTTAGGGTAATGGTGGAGTGAGGGTAGAGGTGTGTGAGGAGGGTGGAGCCGAAAGCGGAGGAGATGGTCGACTGCATTTCTTGGGTTCGCCTGTCGCGGGGAAAATATCAACGCTCCATGTCCTAACTCTTCCGCATATTTGCGGCTTGTTCTATGGCACGAAAGCGAATCGACACAAACCACAGAAACTCACTTATCCGCCCTCCCCCTCTTCTTCCTCTCAACTCCGCTAAACCCCGCTACGGCAATCTCCACCTTTATCTCCGCGCCATCGTCCCGGCCCCCACCTCCGCCACCTCTTCGTCCCTCAGCCGGTCCGGAAATTGTGCAGATAACTTTCGTGTTGCCCATTTCTAGGTACGAGGAGCCATCGGCAGCAGCCTGAGTGGAGATTTGCGCATGAATGCGGCGTAGCTCATTCCAACGCCGGCCATCGAGGCGGAGCAGCGCAAGGGAATAGGTGGAGGTGTCGAGTGGCATTGTGAGAAGAAAAAGGAAGCTGAAGTAGGGATGATGGTGGGGAGTTAACGAGGGGAAACCAATTGCGAAAGAAAGAGAGCAGAAGGCTGCCGGGGAGGAGATCGCGAAAATAGAGTCGTAGAAGGGGATTGTGCGGTTGAGGATCGAAGCTTCAAAGAATTGGACTCACGTGAGTAGGTGTTATGGAGTTGAAGCTAGTGTATTTGTTTACAGAAAATTAATATAATACATTTATTTCCTCAAAGATTCTATACTTTACTGTTAGGAGAAATGTAATATTTTCTCTATTGGCCGGATTGTAAAAGATCGTTTACAAATATGCGGGCATCTTCCAAGTACTTCGCATAACTCTCATGAACCGGGAGGCTGGTCCCACTGTCACAGAAAAAGTCGTCAAAGTCACAATAACTCTGGATCCGTGATGCGTAGGTATCACAGTTTTGGGAAGGCAGGAACCGAGGTATGATCTGTTTAAATAAGCTATTTAGCCCAGAAACCTCATATGAATCGACAGAGTTGGAAAGAGAAGGAAAGGGAAAAGGGGAAATTACTCCATCACGCAAAGACGTTCCCACGTCATAAGATTGTCCGGCCAAGTGGCGAGGGTCGCCCATATGGATGATTGCGGTCACTGTACAATTTTTATCAGACAATGTTATATCTAGACGGGGCTACCAAATGGATACGAACCCTGGGCTCCCACGGTCCGATTCATAGGGCAATTCGATGGTCCAAGAACATTCTGTTCTTGGTAGGTTTCCCAACCACCGCCGCCGCAAAGGGCATCGCCGATGATATGTGCTCCCTTTCTTATATTAAAGAATTCTCCTATGACATTGGCAGATGCTTCTTACCTGTGAGTAACCCAGTAGCACAACCTTCGAATTAGGGCAGCGGTTATAGTAATTTGTGACTTGCCACATCACCGCACTAACCCCTATATGGGTCGAGAACGCATATCGAGTAGGATCATTGGGGTCCAACAAAGCGGGATAGTCGATGGCTTCTACTGTGTCCGTTCTCGGATTGTCACGCTGAATAAGCTCTGCTAGTCGACCAATTGTGCCAGGCCCAGCGGGTTCTCCTGAGCCTCTAGCAGCGAAGACATGGACTGGGGAGCAGTCTGATTCCCGAGGCTGCGTCAGCTGATCCGTGGGGGATTTGTGAGTGGAACGTATCCAGACGAGGAGCGAACTGAGGAGAGCAAAATACATGACGATCGAACAGGATTGAAAAAAAGTGGTGGATTTAGATGAAAGCCGTAGCATTATATCAACCGGGTAAGATATCCTATCAAAATCTATCCGCTGCTGAGAGTATCCAGGTCGTGCCAAGCTTGTTCTGGGCCTTTTTGAAAGAGCTAGAAGTAGACCCAGAGAAGCGTGAAAAGTACCCGAGGGACCACAATAAAATCAGTAGGATCAATAAGCTTTAGGCAGCGGTGCTATCTCAATTGTATTATCAAAAGGCGCATGTCACGAAAAGAAATATAAAGTCTGTACATGCAGTGATTTCTTTGATGTACGTTCTCGAAGCAGAGCCAGATATTGTGGTAAAGGGACTCCTTGGTTCAAGGTGCAGACCAGATGCTAATGCAGTATTTGTCGGAGCGTCCAATTTGTAGCGTGAGTGAAGCCTCCGAAAGTGTCAATCTTAGTCCCCACCCTATGAGGGAAAGATTGTCTTTGCGGTTGATGTGAAATTTGGTGATTCTGAAATTTGAGGTAGACACTTGGTATGATGCTGGCGAAGTCTACCCCTCGTACTGCAACTGAGCATTAAGCTTCCGGAGGGTAAACTCCAGTCTGCTCCTTCATGTTCGTCTTCATGTCGTAAACCAAAGGTACCCTGAGGTTCAGATTCTGAGCATCTTGACACAAGGCCCAACATGTCACCAATGCAAGCTATTTCCCTAATACTAGGTTCGTTGGCTGCCCGAGCAAGTCTGTTACCAATGGAAAGCAACGCAGTTTTCAGCTATTGCTGACTCAGAACTTATTGGTTATTGCGATCGTATAATAGGTTAATTATTAATTAATTTGACTAACTAAATAATAGCTATTTACACAATTTAATATATGCGCTGGGAAAGTCAATGGGGAAGTCAACGGAGAAGTCAACGGGGAAGTTAATGAGGAAGTTAATGGATAAACTAATGAGGTAGGGAGTCATGAAGGAAGCCATGTAGAGAGTCATGTAGGAATCATAAAGGCTGTTCGATAAAGTCATATTTGATGCTCGATAGAGAACAAATTTGATTCTTGAATGGTGAGTAGAATGGTGAGTAGAGTGGTGAATAGGATGATGAGTAGAGTGGTGAGTAGGATGGTGAGTAGGGTGGTCAGTAGGGTGATCAGTAGAATGGTCAGTCGAAAGGTCGGTAGAAAGGTCAGTAGATAGCTCAGTAGAAAGCTCGATCGGAAGGTCAGTAGAAAGATCAGCAGAAAGGTCAGTAGAAAGATCAGTAGAAAGAACAGTAGAAAGATCAGTAGATAGCTCAGTAGAAAGCTCAGTAGAAAGCTCAGTCGATAGCTCAGTCGATAGCTCAAGTAGAAAGCTCAGTTTGGTAGAGAGTTTGATAGAGCGTTTGATAGAGAGTTCGGTAGGAAATTTGATAGAGAGTTCGATAGAGCGTTTGATTGAGAGTCTGATAGAGAATTTGGTAGGGAGTTTGGTAGAGCGTTTGGTAGGGAATTTGGTAGGACGTTTGGTAGAGAGTTTGGTAGGGCGTTTGATAGAGCGTTTGGTAGAGAGTTTGATAGAGCGTTTGATAGAGAGTTTGATAGAGCGTTTGATAGAGAGTTTGGTAGGGCGTTTGGTAGGGAATTTGAGTGAGCGAGTAGGTAGCGAGTAGGTGATCGAGTAGATGGTGAGCATGTAGGATGGTGAGTAGGGTGATGAGTAGAGTGGTGAGCATGTAGAATGGTGAGCATGTAGGGTGACGAGTAGGATGGTGAGTAGGATGGCGAGTAGAATGACGAGTAGAATGACGAGTAGAATGGCGAGTAGAATGACGAGTAGAATGGCGAGTAGGATGACGAGTAGGGTGGCGAGTAGGGTGGCGAGTAGGGTGATCAGTAGGGTGGTCAGTCGGAAGGTCGGTCGGAAGATCAGTAGAAAGGTCAGTAGAAAGCTCGATCGAAAGATCAGTAGAAAGCTCGATCGAAAGGTCAGTAGAAAGGTCAGTAGAAAGATCAGTAGAAAGATCAGTAGAAAGCTCAGCAGAAAGCTCAGTAGAAAGTTTGATATTGAGTCATGAAGAGTGCGTTCTATTGAGTCAGTTAGCATTATTTTGTACGAAATAGAAAGTAGAAACTGTTCTACGAAGGAAGAAAGAAGTGGAAAGAAGTAAATACTCTGAATCTCCTGAATTTCCTAGCGTCGACCTTCGGCTGAGAGCGAAGATTACTAACCACAGAGGTAACAGTACTGTTCTCAAGTCATGTAGAAAGCATTGTTTGAAGCACTGTTTGACGTGTTTTATGCGTTCGATCGACGCGTTTGATAGAGCGTTTGGTAGGGAGTTTGGTAGAGCGTTTGGTAGAGCGTTTGGTAGGGAATTTGGCAGGGAATTTGGTAGGGCGTTTGGTAGAGAGATTGGTAGGGCGAGTAGATGAGCGAGTAGATGAACGAGTAGGTGAGCGAGTAGATGAGCGAGTAGATGAGCGAGTAGATGAGCGAGTAGATGAGCGAGTAGGTGAACGAGTAGGTGAGCGAGTAGATGAACGAGTAGATGAGCGAGTAGATGAGCGAGTAGGTGAACGAGTAGGTGAGCGAGTAGATGAACGAGTAGGTGAGCGAGTAGGTGAGCGAGTAGATGGGCGAGTAGGTGAGCGAGTAGATGAACGAGTAGATGAACGAGTAGGTGAGCGAGTAGGTGAGCCGAACT
>JAABUS010005815.1_pt1 | contig 15716 bp, 13 predicted proteins | sample 5560161 | NCBI WGS metagenome assembly JAABUS01 (sample SAMN10711885, study PRJNA513376) | rock metagenome | isolation source: Antarctica rocks | place: Antarctica: Victoria Land, Trio Nunatak nord | collected 2016-01-04
CGTCCGTGAGCCGGGTCCTTCGCTCGTGCGCCGCAGCCGCGGGCATGGCCGGCATCGTCCTGGCCGCGCGAAGCGCAGGCGCGCCGATCGCCGCGCTGCTCGCGGTCGCGGCCGTCAGCTACCCGGCGCTGCTCTTCGCGCTGCGCGGGCTCTCGGTCGGCGAGCTCCGGGGCCTCCTGCGCAAGGAGGTCCCGGCGTGACCCTGCCCGGCGAAGGCCCCTCACGAGTCGGTCGCAGCAGTGCGGTCCGCCTACGGTGGCGCCTGACCACCGCTCGCCGGTCGCGCCGCAGCCGCGATCGGCTCCACCGAGATGCTGTCTTGGTAGGTGAGCACGCCGATGCCGAGCCCTTCCTGCCGGCGATCACGAACTCCCGCGACGGGTAGAACGGCTTGATCAGCTCCCAGAAGTCCGGCACGCCGCCCGACCGACCTTCCGGACTCCGGCCCGCGCACCGGCATGATGTCGTGGAAGGCGATCAGCCCGCCGGCCGACATCCTCGTTCGAGTCCCGGGGCGCGTAGCCAGTCTATCGCTCGGCGTCGCGGTCACGCTGCCGATCGTTCTTGCCGTGAGCGGCTACGGGCGTGACCCGGCCTAGACTGCCCGCCATCGAAGCCGACGGAGGACACGACGGGATCTCGATCGTCCTGCCGACCTACAACCGCGCGGCGGCCCTGCGCGAGAACCTCGGGGGCTTCCTCGCCGTCGACGGGGTCAAGGAGATCGTCGTGGTGGACGATGGTTCGGTAGATGACACCGCCACGGTCCTCGCCGCCCACGACGAGCCTCGCCTGCGCGTGGTCGCCCTCGAGAGCAACGGCGGCCTCCCCCATGCCCGGAACACGGGCGTCGACGCCGCCTCGGGCGAGTGGATCCTCTTCGCCGAGGACGACTGCCGCTTCCCGCGCGACTACGCACTCGTGCTGGCCCGCGAGGCGGAGGCGCACCAGGCCGACATCGTCGGCGCCCCGTTCATCTATCCCCGCGACGCGGCCGACCTTCCGGCCGCGATGGCCCGCGAGCGTGCGCGCCCCGTCCGGCGGGTCGGGATGGACAGCGTCAAGCGCTTCCCGCCGGGACCGACCCAGACGCCGTTCATGCCCGCGACCGCCCTGATCCGCCGAACGGTGTTCGACGTGGTTCGCTTCGACGAGCGTTACGGCGGCAATGCCTGGCGCGAGGAGACCGCGTTCTTCGTGGAGGCCGCGCGGCGCGGCTTCGCCTGCCTGCTCACCGACGCGACGGCCGCCTACCAGCTCGACCATTACGAGGGCGGAGCCCGGGGGCCGCGCCTGAACTATGAGTACTGGGCGCTGCGTAACAACTGGCGCTTCCTGCGCAGGCACGGCGGCTGGCTCGCCGAGCAGGGCTACCTGCGCAGTCCGTCGCTCGCCCAGCTCGAACTGCTCGGGCGCCGGGTCCACTCCGTTTGGACCGGGTGGATCAGCACCCACGTGGGAAGGCGAGCGGGGTGAGCGGGCGGGCGGCCATCGTGACCTCCGCCGGCGCCGGCGGGGTCGAGCGCTTCTCCTCGCTGCTGGCCCGCGCGCTCGAGGCACGGGGCTGGGAGGTCAAGCTGGTGTCCACGGAGCGAGCGCCCGCCCGGTGGGTGGTGCGCCTCGGCGGTGGCCCCCTGCAGACGGGCCGGTGGCTGAGCGAGGCGGTCGAGCGCCTCGATCCCGACCTTGTGATCACCAACGGCGAGCTCGGCGCACTGCACGGCCCGCGGCCGCGCATTCACGTCTACCACGGCACCATGGTGGGCCACACCATCGCCGATGTCGGGACGCCGCTGCGCCAGCGCGCCCGTGCGCTGGTCGGCGGCGCCCTCGCCGAGGCGCTCTCGGCGCGTGGGGCGACCCGCGTCGCGGTCTCCGAGGGCGCCGCCCGGGAAGTCGAGCGCTGCCTTCGCGCCCGCGTCGACGCGGTCATCCCCAACGGGGTAGACGTCGAGCTCTTCCGGCCGCGCGACCGCATCCAGGCACGAGCGGCGCTCGGCCTCGACGCCGACGCCCGGTACGCCCTGTTCGTGGGCCGCATCGAGGGCCGCAAGGGCGGCGACCTGCTCGAGCCGGCCGCGCGAGCCGGCGGCTTCGAGCTCCTCGTCGCCGGCCTTGAGTCGCCGTCCGGCGCCCGGCATCTGGGCTCGCTGGCGCCCGAGCGGCTCGCGCTGGCCTACACCGCCGCCGATGTCGTGCTCTTCCCCTCGCGCTACGAGGGATGCAGCTACGTCGTCCTCGAAGCGCTCGCCTCGGGGACGCCGCTCGTCACCACAGCGGCCGGCTGGATGCCCGAGTTCCTCCGGGCCCTGCCCGACTACCGGCGGCTGGTGGTCGCTCCCGAGGTTCAAGACATCGCCGCTCGCCTGCGCACGCTGAACCTCGGCGAGCTGGACGGGCTGACCGCGGCGGCGCGGGAGTGGATCGTCGCCAACGCGAGCTTGGCGGTCTTCGACCGGACGTGGGGCGAGTTGGTCGACCGCGTCGCCGGTAGCGCCGTGCGCGACCCGGTCCGCGCCACCGAGGCAACCGCCGCATGAGCGCCCACGCTCGATCGCCCTCCGGCTTCTCGAGCGGGACGCGCGGCGCGCTGGGCACGCTCGCGGTGGCGGCGGGCACGATGGCCGTCGCCGGCATCGCCGGCCTGGCGCTCGTGCGGATGGGGACCGTCGACAACCAGCTCAAGCTCGTCCTGCTCGGCGTCGCAAGCGTGGGGATTCTGTGCGCCGCAGTGCGGCCGCGCTTCGGCTTCCTGCTCATCGTCGTGATGCTGCCCTTCCAGTACCACGTCAAGGCGGCGGGGGTGATGATCGGGACCAACGAGCTCGTCCTCATCGGCCTCGCTCTCGTACTTGCGCCGCGGATCCAGTGGCCGGCGGTCCCCGGATGGCTCGTCTACGGCGGCGCGGCCCTCATCCTCGGGAGCTTCGCGTCCGTCGTGCTCGCCGCCGATCCCGGCTCGGCCGCCTGGGGCGCGGTGCGCTGGACGGCCGTCATCCTCCTGGCCTGGGCCGCCTTCGGGGTCTTCGGCGAGGAGGAACGCGGCCAGCAGCGCTTCGTCGACCTGCTGTGCGGCGCCGCTGTGCTGGTGGTCTTCTTCGCGATCCTCCAGCGCGTCGGCATCTACGCCGTGGCCGGCGAGCCCTACTACGTCGAGCTGCCCGATTCGACCTTCGGCTACTACACCGTCTACGCGGGCTTCATCGCGCTGGCGGCGACGCTCGCGGTCGGCGAGCTGCTCACCGCGATCCCGCGCGGCAAGCCGGGACGGGTGACGCTCTACGGCTTCGTGATCGCCGTGTGCGTCGCAGGGATCGGCGTCTCCCTGTCGCGCGGTGGCCTGCTCGCGCTGGCGGCGGGCCTGATCTCGCTCACTGTGCTTCAGCTCTTGCGCGGCTCCGTGGCCATCAAGCTCGCGGTCGTGCTCGTAGCCACGGCGGGGATCGGCATCGCCGCCACTCCACGGAACGCCCGCGACCAGTTCCAGGCCCGCTTCAAGGACCAGCGCCAGGGCCAGCAGCAGGACGACCGCATCCGCTTCGCCTACCAGAAAGCGGGCCGCACGGCGCTCGCGCACTCGCCGCTGGGCATCGGCTACGGAAACTTCTCCGACTACGTCGGGCGCAACGCCGTCAACGCCCAGACCAAGGACCAGGCGTTCCACAGCCACAACACCTTCGTCCAGGTCGGCGTCGAGGCGGGCTGGGTCGGCCTCGTCGGGTTCCTCGCGCTGATCGGCGTGCCGCTGTGGCGCGCACTGCGCCTTTCGGCCAAGCGGATGCTGTCCCCTCGGACGGCCGCCTTCGCCGCCGCCCTGATCGGCATCCTCGCCCAAGGGCTCTTCGACTACCTCTTCCACGAGATCGCGATCCTCGCGTTCTTCGTCGCGGTCGTATGGGGACTCACGCGCCTGCTCGAGCGCGATGTGGCGAACGGGCAGGTCGCCACCACCACCCCTTGAAGGTCTGCTGCCTCAACAACTATCCCCTCGGGAAGATGAGCGCCCTGGCGGACGCGGGTCGTGTGCCGCGCCAGCACACCTGGGGGATCGACGCGCTCGCCGCCCGAGGCCACCGGGTGGTGCTCGCGCCCTTCCACGAGCCCTTCGAGGGCCATCCGCTCGACCGCGCGTCGACCGTCTTGCATCACGAGCTCGGCCAGCTCGACCAGGAGCTCCACGCGTTCACCCGGGCGGGAGTCGACGTCGTCTACTGCGCGGAGCAGCAGAGCGCTCGCGGACTCGCCGTGCTGCCGCACCGCCTCCGGCGAGCGGCGGCGCTCGTCTCCGTGGTCCACCATCCACTGAGCCCGGGCGCGCGCAACCGCAGCGTGCTGGGAGGCCATGAGCTGCTGATCGCGCTGAGCGATCGACTTCGCGACGACCTCCTCCACGACCACGCCCTTCCCGCGGAGCGCGTGATCGTCGCGCGATGGGGGCCAGACCTCTCCTCTCCGCTCTACCAGGCGACGGGCGCCGGGCCGGTAGTGAGCGCGGGCAAGTCGAACCGTGACCTCCCGACTCTGGTGGCGGCGCTCGCCGAGGTCGGCGCGCCGGCGGTTGTGTACGACCTCGCCGGTCAGATCACCGACGCGCCCGAGAATGTGCGAGTCGTTCGCTCGGGGGGTCCCGGCGCCGACCCCGTCTCTCGGAACGGCGGATACCTGATGGAGGCTGTAATGAGCGACATCCGCGCGGCAAAGGCCGTCACCATCCCGATCAGCGACCCCGGCCGCCTGACCGGGCTTACCGAGCTCAACGACGCTCTGGCACTGGCCAAGCCGGTCATCATGACCCGTTCGCCTTACACCCCCATGGATATCGAGAGCGTCGGCTGCGGGCTGCTCGTGGACCCCGGCGACGTCCGGGGCTGGATCCTCGCGCTCGAGCGGGTGATCTCGGATCCTTCCTTCGCCGCCGAACTGGGGCGACGAGGTCGTGCCTACGCCGAGGCGCACGTGAACTACCGTGCCTTCGGGGACCGCCTCGTCGACTCAGTCGAGCGCGTGCTCGACGAGCGCCGTGAGCTCCGCTCCGAAGCGCTCGGGCCTGAAGCGGCGCGCGTTCTCGCGTAAGGCCTCCTCATCGAAGCTCTCGTCCTCGAAGCGCTCGATCGCCTCGCACAGCGACGCGACGCTCTGCTCTGGGTGCAGCACGCCGGTGACGCCGTCCTGCACGCTGTCGAGCACCCCGCCCACGCCGTGGGCGATCACCGGGACCCCGGCCGCCTGAGCCTCGACGGGAACCATCCCGAAGTCCTCCTCGCCGGGGAAGAGCAGCGCACGAGCGCCGGCGAAGAGGCCGGGCACCGCGTCGTCTTCCACGCGGCCGAGCAGCTCGACGTGCGGCGAGCCGCCCGCGATCGCCCGCAGTGCGTCCAGCGACCGGCCGCCCCCGGCGACCTTGAGCCGGCGGCCCATCCGCGCGCACGCCTCCACGGCCAGGTCGAAGCGCTTGTAGGGCGCCAAGCGCCCGAAGGCGAGGTAGTAGTCCTCGGGCTCGCGGGGGATGGAGAGGAAGCGCTCGACCTCGACCGGCGGCCAGATCACCTGCGCGCTGCGGCGGTAGTACTTCTCGATTCGCGCGGCGACCCAGCTCGAGTTGGCCACGAAGCAATCGGGGCGCGTGGCGCCGGCGAGGTCCTCGCGGCGCAGGAGCGGGAGGACGAGCGGCAGCGCGGCGCGCCGGAGCCGGCCCACGTCCTCGCCCTGGGTGAAGCGCGGCTGCCAGGCGTAGCGCATCGGCGTGTGGCAGTAGCAGACGTGCAGCGTCCCCGGCTGGGTGATCACGTTCTTCGCGCACGCGTGGTTGCTCGAGATCACGAGGTCGAAGTCACTGAGATCGAAGCTCTCGAAAGCGGTCCCGACGAACGGCAGCAGGCTCATGTAGTGGGTGCGCGCCCCGGGGATGCGGTCCAGGAACGACGTGTGGACGCGGTGGCGGTGCCAGGAGGGCGGCGCCAGGGAGGGGTCGTAGATGGCCGTGAAGATCTCTGCCTGTGGGAAGAGCTCGAGCAGCGCCGAGACGACCTTCTCCGAGCCGCCGGGGTTGGTGACCCAGTCGTGGGTGATCGCCACGCGCTCGAAGCGCGTGGCCGGTGGACGGAAGGCCTCCATGCGGCGGGCGATTCTACGGACCGCGCGGAGGGAGCTACTCGTCGGACGTGGTCGCGCGCGCGAGCGTCTTGGCGAGGATCTTCGCATCGAGCCACGGCGACCAGTTCTCGATGTAGAAGTTGTCCCACTCGACGCGATCGGCGAGCGAGGTCTTGCCCCGCAGCCCGTTGACCTGCGCCCACCCCGTGATCCCCGGCTTTATGCGGGCCCGGTCGCGGTAGCGGTAGACCGCGCGCGCGAACTCGTCGGCGTAGCTGACGCGCTCGGGCCGTGGGCCGATCAGCGCCATCTCTCCGCGCACGACGTTCCACAGCTGGGGCAGCTCGTCGAGCGAAAGGCGGCGCAGCATGCGGCCGAGCGGCGTGCGCCGGTCGCCTCCCGTGCTCGGGCGGGCGATGTCGATGCTCTTGACCGAGGCGTCGGACGGATCGCCGCCGTTGCGTCCGTTCACGCCGTTGACGCTCTGCCCGGGCCCGGCGCCGTCGACCATCTGCGCGGCCCAGCCCGCATCGGCCTCGCCGCCCGACCCGGGGTCGCCGGCCATGGTTCGGAACTTGAGCATGTCGAAGACCTGGCCGTCGCGACCCATGCGCGCCTGGCGGAAGAGCACGGGGCGGCCCATCTGGATCCGGACGGCCAGCGCGATCGCGCCCAGCAGCGGCGAGAGGAGGAGCAGACCCGCCGCGGCCAGCAGGCGATCGAGCCCATAGCGGGCGCGCAGCTGCCAGCTGCGGGGGTCGGCCGGGTTGAGGGCGACCAGCGGAAGCCCGCCTATGTGCTCGCTCTGGGCGCGCACGCCCTGGACCTCGAAGAGGCGGGGTACAAGGATGACCTGAACGCCCATCTTCCAGCAGCGATGCACGATCGAGAGCCCGACGTGGTGGGGCGCCGTGGAGAAGGCGACCACCACGGCATCGACACTCTGGTCGCGCACCGTCTCCTCGAGGTCCCAGCTCGCGCCGAACACGGGCAGCACGGGGCCACCCTCGTCGCCGTCGAGCGGCTCCTTGTCCAGGAAGCCGATGGGTTGCAGGCCCAATCCGGGCTCGGACTGGAGGCGGGCCGCCACCAGGCGCCCCACCCGGCCGGAGCCGACGATGAGCGTCCGTCGCCCGGCGCCCCGCCGGTGACGCAGGGCCGCCTGGGTCCACGCGAGCCCGACCCGGGTGGTCGTCACTGCGACGGCGGCCAGGAGGCCTCCCTCGACGAGGTCCTGGAGCATCATCTCCCCGGCGCCGGAGAGCAAGATGGGTATCGATACGGCGAGTGTGCTGACCGCGGCCGCAGTGACCGCTATCCGTAGCTCCTCGCCGGCCTGGGCGCGCAGCCGGCGGCTCGCGGCCTCGCGGACGAGCAGGGTGATGAGCACGAGGGCCGGCACCGCACACAGCAGGGCGGGCGGGGCGGCACCCGGGAGGTCCCGGGCGAGGGCGACGGCCGCGATCCACCCGGCGGCCAGTGCGGCGGAGTCCGCCGCGAGGCGGGCAAGCGCCCACGAGCCAAGCCCGCGCTCGCCGATGGCGACGCCCTCGGCGCGGCCTCCCGAGCGATCGGCGGGCCGGGCGACCTCGAGGATCGCCGCGTCGCCCGAGATCGTGTTGACCGGGTCGTGCGCGGAGGGGGCTGTCAGACGAGTCGGAGCCATGGGCGCTTATGTAGGCCGCCCGGACGAGAGGCGGCCTGTGGAACCCTCGGCGCGCCGGCTCGCGCGCTTGACCGGGACTACGGCTTAGTGGACGCCCGGTCCACGCAACGGCTGCGGGGCCGGCCGAGGGCGCCCGAGGAGCGTCCGGACCACCTCTACCGAGAGCTTGGCGGCACCGCCGGGCTGCGGGACGGTTCGACCGAGCGCGAGCGGGTCGTCGGCCGGGGTCACGGGCGACTTTCGCGTCGTGAAGGCGGCGCTGTAGCCCATGCGGCGCGCCGCCTCGACGAGCCGCGGCTCCGAGCCCCCGGAGGGGTAGGCGAAGACCGCCAAGGGTGCGCCGACGATGGCCTCGAGTGCCTCACGTCCCTCGGTGAGTGCGCGGTCGACCTCCGAGTCGCCGAGGCCGGGCAGGAAGGGGTGGTCAAGGGTGTGGAAGCCGATCTCCTGGCCGGCGGCGGCCAGCCGGCGGACGTGCTCGGCCCCCATCCGCTCCGACGGCAGGTCCCCTTGCAGACGATCGACGAGGACGGCCTGCACGCGCGCGATCGCGCTTGGCGGCAGTACGTAGAGAGCCACGCCGAGGGCCTTCAGCGGCCGGTCGCTGGCCAGTGGCGAGGGTCCGGCGGCGAGCGGGAGCTCGGCGATCAGAGCCTCGTCGACCAGGCCGCGATCCCAGGCCGCCTGAAGGAGCTCCCACCAGAACCACCGCGGTCGTTCCAACGAAGCCCCGTTGACGAAGAACGTCGCCCGGGCGGCCTCTCGGGTCAGGACGGGAAGCACGGCCCCGACGTAGCAAGCGTCGTCGTCGTCGAAGGTGATGGCGACCGGCAGGCGCTGGCCGCGACGCCGGTCGGCGGTCGCTGCCTGGAGCTCCGAGGCGGCGACGACCCGGTAGCGGCGGTAGAGGTGGCGCACGTGCGCAGCGAAGTCCTCGCGGGGGATGGAGGGAACGAGGCTGCTCCCTTCCGGGCGGACCGGTCCGCCCACGGTGTGGTAGAGCAGGGCTACGCCGACCTTGCGGTCCGACCAGCGCAGACCGACGCGCAGGGTCGCCCCGACCGCCGCGCGGGCGAGGTCGCGACGCTTTCCCCGGAGCATCGCGGGATTGTGGCGGACGGCGCCGTGCCCTGCAGATCCTTCTGCGCCCCCCGCGTCCTAGGATCCGCGCAATGACCTCCACGCACGATCCGCTGCTGCTGCGCACACGCCTCGTCCACCTGGCTACCCGCCGCCACGAGCACCTCGCGTTGCTCGAGCGCCTCCAGCGCTCGCGCTTCCTGCGGGCCGCGGCGACGCGCGGGCTGGGCCGCTGGCTCGACGACGGGCCGGTCGTCGTCCTCGCCGGGCCGGGGCACGGCCTGCGCCTCGCCAAGGCGCACCTCCCGGTGGCCCACGCACAGGCGGGGTTGATCATCCGGGGCGAGCTCGAGCGTCCCGTCCAGGAGGCGTTCCGCCGCCTGGTGGCGCCCGCCGCGACGGTCTACGACGTCGGGGCGAACATCGGCTTCTACAGCCTCCTCGCGGCCCGCCTCGCCGGTCAGGGCGGCCACGTCCACGCCTTCGAGCCACTGCCGCCCGCCGCGCGCGCCGTCGAGCGCAACGCGAGCCTCAACGGACTCGAGACGATCACCGTTCACGAGGCGGCCGTCGGAGCCGGCGAGAGCGAGGCCACGCTGCTCGTCGTCGGGGAGGCGAGCTGGTCGCACCTGTCCAGCACCGGGACGCACGTCGACACGAGGGGCGAGCAACCGGTCCGGGTGGTCTCGATCGACGGCCTGGTCGCGGACGGGCTGCCCGCTCCCGACGTCGTCAAGATCGACGTCGAGGGAGCCGAGCTCGAGGTGCTCGACGGGATGGAGCGCACCCTGCGCGAGGTCCGACCCGCGCTTGTGATCGAGCTCCACGAGACCAACGGCGCGGTCGCAGACCGCCTCGAGAGCGCGAGCTACAGCGTCGAGAACCTCGACGGTCCAGAGCCCGTCCGCGACGCGCCCGGCGACGTCCACGTGCTCGCGCGGCCGGCCTGAGCCCTCACGCCGGCCGACCCCTCCCCCGCAGGACGTGGGCGTCCCCCACGCGCCGCGTGAGCTTCTCGCCGTCGAAGTGCTCGAGCAGCGCTTGGGCGAACTTGCGCGAGGTCCCGAGCTCGTCCCTGAGGCCGGCGATCGTCGCCTGACTCTCCCGCTCGCAGAGCTCCACGACCCGCCGCTCTATCTCGGCGAGCGCCTCGCGGTGGTAGTGGAGCGAGCGCCCGACTCGGACGGCCCGCCCGGCGGCGCGCAGGCTGGGCAGCTCCCCAGCGAGATCGCCGAGCTCGGACTCGATCGGCGGCTCGAAGCCGGCTTCGCGAAGCAAGGCCTCGAGCCGCAGGGCGTCGGGCGAGAGGGCCGGAGGGGCGTCCGCCGCCTCCGCGGCCGTGCTCTCGCCGCTCCCCGCAACCTCGCTCCCCGCGCGCTCGCCGCTTCCCCCACGAGCCGCGTTCCCTCCGCGCCGGCCGGCCGACCCACCGTCGCCGGCTTCCTCTTCATCCCCCTCGCCGCGCTCGAGCCGCGCCAGACGGGTGAGCACGTCTCGGGAGGGGCCGTGGCGGCGCGGCGCGGGATCGAGGACGGTGCCGCCCCCCAGCGTGTCGGGCGGGGCGATGCTGCGGATCACGACTCGGTCGCCCCTCGCCGGGACGAGCGGCTGCTCGAGGCGCAGCTGCCAGAAGCGCCCGCCGAGCTCGGCCAGGCGCGCGGGCGCCTCGCGGGTGCCGTGATGGACCTGGACTCGGTCGCCGTTCGCGGGCCTCGCCGCCTCCGCCGACCACTCGAGGGCGACGTCCATGCGATAGGTCGGGGCCAGTGCCGCGTCGGGGGAGGCGACCACGTCGCCCCGCGCGACCTCGTCGCGGCGGACGCCGACGAGGTTGAGCGCGACGCGCTGGCCCGCCCGGGCGACTTCTGCCGGGACGTCGTGGACCTGGACGCTGCGCACCCGCGCGCGGCGGCCCGCCGGGAGGATCGACAGCTCCGCTCCGCGCACCGCCTCGCCCGACCACAGGGTCCCCGTCACGACGGTGCCCGCGCCCTTGATCGTGAACGAGCGGTCCACGTGCAGGCGAACGCCGCCGGCCGCCGCGGCGCGGCCGGGGAGCTGGGCCGCCACGGCGTCCAGGTGGGCGCGCAGCTCCTCGATCCCCATTCCCGTTCGTGAGGAGACCGGTACCGCGGGGACGCCGGGCATCAGCTCGGCCACCTCTGCCAGCGCGAGCTCCGGGTCCGCCAGGTCGCTCTTGGTCACCGCCACGACGCCCCTGTCCACCCCCAGCGCCCCGAGCACCGCCGCGTGCTCGAGCGTCTGGGGCATCACGCCGTCGTCGGCAGCCACCACCATCAAGAAGAGGTCGATGCCCGTCGCCCCGGCGACCATCGTCCGCACGAAGCGCTCGTGGCCCGGGACGTCGACCACGGACAGCGTCGCGCCCGAAGGCAGCGGCAGGTTCGCGTAGCCCAGGTCGATCGAGATCCCCCGGGACCGCTCCTCCGGCAGGCGATCGGTGTTCACGCCGGTGAGCACCGAGATCAAGGCGGTCTTGCCGTGATCGATGTGCCCGGCGGTTCCGAGCGTGAGCGGAGGCCGTTGCGTCGCGGACGGGGTGCTGCCCATCGTGGTGGCTAGCGGAGAGCCGCGACGATTTCGGTCTCCGCCAGCTCGGCGTCGCCGTCGGTCATCGTGCGCGGGTCGAGCACCAACCGCTCCCGCTCGATCCGTGCGACGACCGGCGTCCCGGCGCTCCCGGCGTGCAGCCCCCGCGCGCCGCGGAGCCGCCGGGCGGGCTCGTCCGGGCTCGCAGCGTCCCCCTCCCGAGCGCCGCGGAGCCACCGGGCAGACTCGTCCGCTCTCACCGCCTCTTTCCCCCACGCGCCCCGGAGCCTTCGGGCAAGCTCGTCGACGCCAAGCGGGGACGGGTCGACGGCGACGACCGGGCCCTCGAGCTCGAGCAGAGGCAGAGCGCCGCCGCCCACCTTGGCGACGGAGCGGACGACCTCCGCGCGCACCCCCTCGCGCGCCAAGCCGGCCTGGAGCCGCCCCGCACGGGCCGACAACTCCTTCTCGCCTGCGCTGAGCATCGCGAGCACGGGCACCTCGCGCCGCGCTTGGGAGGGATCGCGATAGAGCCGGAGCGTCGCCTCCAGCGCTGCGAGCGAGAGCTTGTCGATGCGCAGCGCCCGCGCCAGCGGGTGGGCTCGCGCCGCCGCGACCGCGTCGGCGCGGCCGACGACGAGGCCTGCCTGCGGGCCGCCGAGCAGCTTGTCCCCCGAGAAGCAGCACAGCGCCGCGCCGGCGGCAACCGAGCGACGCACGGGCGGCTCGTCGGCGAGGGCCGGCTCGTCCTGTGTCAGGCTGCCCGAGCCCACGTCGTCGACCACCGGAACGCCCAGGTCGCACAGAGTCTCGACGTCGACCTCCTCGGTGAAGCCGACGGTGCGGAAGTTGGAGGCGTGCACGCGCAGGATCGCCCCGCGCTCCTGCGGTGCGAGCGCCGCGAGCGCTCGCTCGTAGTCTGAGCGCCGCGTGCGGTTCGTGGTCCCGACCTCGATCAGCCGCGCCCCCGACTGGGCGACCACGTCGGGGACCCGGAAGGCGCCGCCGATCTCCACGAGCTGGCCGCGGGAGACGACCACCGCCCGCCCGCGAGCGAGCGCCGCCACCGCGAGAAGCACCGCGCCGGCGCCGTTGTTGACGACGAGCCCGGCCTCCGCTCCCGTCAACTCGCTCAGCAGCCCCTCGACGTGCGCCTGGCGCGACCCGCGCGCACCGGTGGCGAGGTCGAGCTCCAGGTTGGAGTAGCCCTCGGCGGCGCGCGCCACGGCTTGCCGCGCCGCGCCTGCCAGCGGCGCCCGGCCGAGGTTCGTGTGCACGATCACCCCCGTCGCGTTGACGACGCGGCGCAGCGAGGGCAGCCCGGCCGCCTCCAGCTTCGCTCGCGCGCGGGCGGCGAGCTCCTCGAGCGCCGCGTCCCCGTTCGGGCCCTCGCCCGGAGCGGCGCCCTCCGCCGGCGAGCCCGCACTCTGCGCACCACTGCTCGCCGCCGCCTCGCGCAGCTCCTCACCGCTGCCCGCCACTGCCGACGCGCGCAGCCCCTCACCGCCGCCCGCCGCCGACGCGCGCAGCTCCTCACGCCGCTCGGCGATGACTTCGCGCGCCGCTGCGACCGCGAGCGTGTGCGGGCCGTCGAGGGCTGCGGCCAAGCGCTCGACCGACGGCAGCCCGCGCAGCCCCGCGGTTAACCCGTCGGCGGAGGCGTCCCCGGCACCCATGCCGTCTCCTCGCCCGAGATCTCCTTCTTCCAGATCGGAGCCTCGGCCTTTACCCGATCGATGATCTCCCGCGCGCCCGCGAACGCCTCGCCGCGATGCGGCGCGCTCGCCGCCACCGCGACCGACGGCTCGCTCAGCGGCACCTCGCCGACCCGGTGCTCGACGGCCGCGGCGCACAGGCCGTGGCCCGCGACGGCCTCCGCGACGATCGCCCGGAGGCGCTCGAAGGCCATCTCGGCGTAGGCTTCGTACTCCAGGCGATCGACCTCGCGCGTGACGCCCTGGAAGGTCACCACGGCACCGGCGCGACGATCGCGCACCCGGGCGACGAGCCCGTCGAGGGACAGCGGCGCGTCGACGATCGCCACGTGCAACGCTGCGCGCTCCACCGTCCCACCGCCCGAGACCGGCGGGATCAGCGCGAGCTCGTCTCCCGAGCAGAGCGCCGCGTCGGCGTCGGCGTACTCCCGGTTGACGGCCATCACGAGCGCCAAGCCGCCGGCGATCTCCTCCACCCGCGCCAGCGCGTCTGCGACCCGCGCGCCCTCCGGGAGCTCGAGCTCGATCTCCTCGCCCCCCGCGCGCTCACGCAGCATGGCGAAGAGCTTTACCCGCACGACCATGCGCGAAAGGCTATCCGGGCCGTTCGTCCCCTTGGTCACAGCCCCGGTCGGCGGGACGAACGACGGGCAACGAAGGGAAGCGGACGGTCCGCGGGTCCTCGGGCTTCTGCGGTCTCTCGACTACATGGGATGTCATCCAGAGACTGCGGAACGCGACGGCGGCCTCTCGCTCCCTCCTCCCTCGTTGCCCAGAGCCCGCGCAGGCATTCGCGCCCGAGGTGGCCGGACGCCGCCCCCCTGCGACCATCCCCGCCGTGTCGCTGCCCGCTCGCGCCTGGATGGCCGCCGCCCGTGCGCGGAGCCGCCTGCGCGACCGCCGCCGTCTTGCGCCGCCCCGCGAGGAGCTCGTCCGCCGTCACGCGCCCGGGCGGTCGTTCCTCGACGTGGGGTGCATGTGGCAGATCGACGGCGCGATCGCCTTCCTTGCCGAGGAGGTCGGGGCCTCGCCGGTCACCGGCCTCGACCTCATGCCGGCGTCCGCGGCGTTCGAGGCCGAGCACGAGCGGCGCAACTCCTCCATGGGATTCGTCCAGGGCGACCTCCACGACCCGGCGGTCCTCGAGCGTGCCGGCGCGCACGACGTCGTCTGGTGCAGCGGCGTGCTCTACCACGCTCCGCACCCGGTCCTGACCCTCGAGCGGCTGCGCACGGTGACCCGCGAGCTGCTCATCGTGGGCACCGAGACGATTCCCGAGGTCCCCGGCCTGTCGCAGGCCTGCGTCTTCTACCCCGGCCTGAACGCCGACGCCCGGGCCGCCTTCTCGCTGCCGGGCGCGGGCGCGACCCGCGTCGGCCTGGACACCGCCTTCGACCACCGCGCCGGCTATGGGAACTGGTGGTGGGGGCTCACCCCGTCGGCGGTGCGGGGGCTGCTCACGGCCGCCGGCTTCGAGCCGCTCGAGGAGCTCCGCGCGGGCTCTTATCTTGCGGTGGTCGCTGCGCCGGCGAAGTCGTAGCGCACGCCCGTGAGCTCCTCGCTGACCTCCCACAGCCGCGCGGCGGTCCCCAGGTCGGTCGCCGCCTTGGAGGCGCCGACGAGCCGCGGGCTGCCGCGCCACTCTCCGGGACCGTCCGGGCCGACGTAGGCGCCGCCGGGGAGATCCATGGTCGCCGCGTAGAGGGTCGGCAGCGCTCCCTGCTCATCGCTCTGGGCGACGATGCGGTTGAGCGCCGCCATCGCAATTTCCGCGAGCCTGCTTCCAGCCATGCGCGGACCGGCCTGCTGGAGGTCGGTGGCCGCGTAGCCGGGATGGGCGGCGACGCTGCGCAGGCGCGCGCCGGCGGTATCGGCGCGGCGCTGGAGCTCGAAGCAGAAGAGCAGGTTGGCGAGCTTGGACTGGCCGTAGGCGGCCCACTTGCGGTAGCGGCGCTCTGACTGGAGGTCGTCGAAGGCGATGGAGCCCATCTTGTGCGCCACGCTCGACACGGTGACCACCCGCGGGTCCGTGCCGGCGAGCAGCGTCGGCATGAGCAGCCCGGTGAGCGCGAAGTGGCCGAGGTGGTTGGTGCCCAGCTGCATCTCGAAGCCGTCGGCCGTGCGCCGGTGCGGGAGCGCCATCACGCCGGCGTTGTTGACCAGGAGGTCGACCTCCTCGACCCCCTGCGCGAAGTCCCGCACGCTGGAGAGGTCGGCGAGATCGAGCTCGCGGACCTCCGCCTCGGCGCCGGGCGCGGCGGCGCGCAGGCGGTCCAGCGCGGCCTGCGCTTTCTCGACGTTCCGACACGCCATCACCACCCGTGCGCCCCGCTGCGCGAGCCCGACGGCGGCACGGAAGCCGATGCCGCCGTTGGAGCCTGTGACGATCGCGGTACGCCCGGATTGGGCGGGCGCGGAGGCGAGGGTCCAACGACTCACGCGGAAAGCGTAACCTGCACGCATGGCCACACGCTCAGAGGAAGAAATCGAGGAGCGCACGATCGCTCCGATCGTCGGCCCCGACGATGAACGACGCTTCACCGACTCGGGCATCGAAGTCAAGATGCTCTACGACGAGGACGACCTCCCGTCGCCGCTCGAGCTCGGCGAGC
>JAABUS010005816.1_pt1 | contig 15712 bp, 2 predicted proteins | sample 5560161 | NCBI WGS metagenome assembly JAABUS01 (sample SAMN10711885, study PRJNA513376) | rock metagenome | isolation source: Antarctica rocks | place: Antarctica: Victoria Land, Trio Nunatak nord | collected 2016-01-04
TTGCTTTAAAGCCAAGGAGGATCGGTGAGCTATTAACTGTGTTTTTCTCATCTCTGTGCTAAAAAGCCCGCTCCGTCTAGAGTTACATAATATCACAAATAAACCTATAAAAAAGTCAAAAAAGATGTTCTCCTAATAAGGTAAAATTAGTAAAAAATATTTTAGAATAGATATAATAATATTATACCGTAAGCGTAATAAAATAAGAAATAAAAAGTCGTATGTATCTCTCTTAAAATAAATTATTAAAAATAAATAATCTTTAATTTTTTAAAAATATTATATTAAATTTTTCTTTTCTTAAAGCAAAATTTTTAAAGATTAATATTAAACAAAAAAAGACAATTTGTTGTTAACAAAATTTATTATAATAATAAAATCGAAAATTTTTATAAATTTTTTCTAAAGTAAAGCAAATTTGTTATTTATTTTCTTTAAAATTCTAAAAGTAATATTTAAGCTTAAATGCAAAGCGCTTTTTATTATTAATATTATTAATTTAATATTTACAAATTGCAAACAAGCTCTTTTAAACAATATTTAACTTTTTAAGTTTTTAATAACGTAATTAAAGAAATTAAAATTATTAACAAAAACGCAAAACACATTTACAAAAAAAAAAAAAAGACAAATATAAAATATATTAAAAATCTTTTTTGTTAAAGATTTGCTTTATTTTAAACAATATAAAGTATTTTTATAATATAATATTAACACTTTTAACTCGTCAAACAAATTAGCGAAAAAATTGTTTTTAATAAATAAAATGAACTTGTTAAATTATATATACAAGATTTTTATACAAAATATAACAATAGCGTTGCGACAATTCTTATTTAAGTTATTTTAAAAAAATAAAAACTTTATTGTTTCTTTTTTAATCTTCTTATTAATAAAAAATAAAAAATTTAATTTTTGTTCAACAATATTATTAAGTTTTTTTAATAAATATTCGAATCTATTAATGTCGTAAATAATAATTTCGTTAATTTCGAAAATTTGCAATTAAGTATAATAATTACAAGTTGTTATATTTAACAATATCGCAAAGTATTTATATTAACAAAAAACTTTATTTAAACATTAAATTATTTATAAAAATAAAAATCTTTAAATTTAACTTGTTAAAGTTAAATATAAACATAATTTAAGAATATTCAAATATTGCTTTTAATTTTTTTTACAATTGTTAAAATCTTTATGCGTTTTATTTATTAATCAATTTTAAAAGAAAAATAAGTTTGATCAAAAAATTAATTTTTTTACAAAAGAAAAAATTTATTTATTCTAATTCGATTAAAATATTATTATATTTGTTAAAACATAAAAAATTTAAACAAAATTTACGTTAATTAAATATAAAAAATGTTAATTAATTTATAAATATTTTTAAATTAAAAGAATGCTAACAATTAAAAATTAACAATTATATATTAACTCTTATGTTTAAGAAAGTCTTCGCAAGATTGCTTTGTTTTATTAAAAAAAAAAAATAAAGCTTAAAAGATAAAACAAAATATTAATTTTTTTTAAATTTTTAATTTTTTTAATATTTTTTTATAAACGTTATTGTATTGAAGCGAATCGCAAATTTCTTTAATAAAATAAGCAATAATAAGTTGTTAATTTCTTTGTCGAAAAACTTTTAAATTTAGTTACTAAAATTGTTATTTATAAAGCAAATAATATCGCTAATCGTTTTAGCAACAACAACGTATTTCGATATCTATAATACTATTAACAAGTTTAAAATTAAAGTAAAAAGAAAAAATAATTATCAAAACTCTTTATTACAAAATAGCAAAACATATTTTAATTAAAAAGATAAATAAAAAAAAAGCTAAAAACAATAAAGTTTCTAAACGTTTAAAACAATTTTATTGTATATTTAGAACTTTAACTTATGTTGCAACTTAGCACTTTATATTGTTTGCTCTTACTAAAATATTTTAAAATTAATTCGCTAAATATTTGCGATAATAAAAAAAACTAATTAAACGCTTTTAAAAATAACATTATATTTGCGTTAAATAAAAAAAATCTAAAATTATATAATTGAAGCAAATAAAAATATCTAGTTTTATTTAAATAGCAATATTGTTTTTTATTTGTAAAATTTATATTCGCAAACAATTAAAAATTAAATATTAATAAAAAATAAAAAATAAAGTATTTTTTCAATAATTTAGCAACAATTGCGACGAAAATAACTCTAGAAGCAACTTTACTTCGTTCGCGTAAATATTATTTTAATTTATATCTTTTTTAAAAATATTAAATACGTCGAACTTTGTTTCAAAGTTTTAAAATTATTTTTATTAATAAAAACGAAAATTATAATTTGTTGTTTATTTTAAATTATATATAATAATTAAATGCAATTAAAGATTTAAAGCAAAAAAAGTAGTTTCTAAGAATTGAACAAATCTATTTTTAATATAATTAAGTAAAAAGATTATTAATAATTATAATTATATTTTATGTATTATTTTTATAAAATAACAATTTATATGTTAAGATTAAATAACTCGAAAACAAAGACTTTAAAATTGCAAAAAAAACTTATTTAATAATGTTATTTATATAATTTTGTTAAAAGTTTGAGCTACGTTAATGTTTGTGCTAATAATCTAAATATAACAAAAATTAATATACAAATATTAGCGAATTTTTTGCGTTATATATAATTAAAGTTTATGTACAATCTTTCTAGAAACGTATTTAATAATATTGTATATAATATAATAAAGTTAATCTAGTAAATCAAGTTAAACTTGTTGTTTATTAAGAAACGCTACAAGCTATTTAGATATTCGATCGATATTGCTTATTGTTGTAATATACTTTTTAAACAATTATTTTCTAAAATTTGCAATTAACTTTTTCTTTTTCAAATTTATAACAAATTTAAACAACAAAACTATTTTATTTTTTTAACATAAAAAAGAATATATTTTATAAGTTTTTCGAAGTTTTAAGAATTAAAAATATTAATTGTAATCGATGTTTATTAATAAAAATTAAAAGAGATTCTACTAAGATATTAACAACAATATTAGATATAAAGTTATAAGTTATAATATTAACTTTATAAATGCTAACAAACAATGTTAATTTTAATTCGAAACTTTTTTATTAAGCTAATTATTTATTTTAAGACGAAGTATTTTATTACTTTAGAAATTACTTCTAATAGTTTTTTTCTAGTAGAGTAATTATTATTAATTGAGTTACAAATAAACAATATATTTTTAAAACTTATAATTGCGACAATACAATTAATATTATTAACTACGTCTCGCGATTAAAGAATTAAACACACGTAAATTACGTAATAAATTTTAAGAATATTTAAAGAATTAAAATTATTACTTTACAAAATTTTATTAAAGATCAAGACTTATATATATTAAGAGTATCTTATAATTGCGACGTTTTATTAAAGATTAACAATAAGATATTGCACAACGTTTGTTAATAAAGAAACTTATTATTTGTTAAATTAATCTAAATATTAAAAACTTTATTGCTATTGTTTTTTTAACACTCTAATGTTTAAATTATCGCATTTATAATAATTATCTTCTTTATAGCTTTTTTCTTAGCTAATAATTAATAAAGATTTGTTTAAAACTTCTTAATAATCGAGTTTTTTTAAGTTAACACTTCGTACAATTGCAAGATATTATCTTTGTTCTTAACGTATAAATCTTAATAGCATTTTAAGATAAAAATTATCTTTTAAAGCTTCTTTTTTTTGTCAAAGAATTCTTGATTTATTGCACGATATTTTTTGACAAAAATACTTAGATTTATTTAATTGTTAAACATAAAAATCAAGTTCTTTGCTCTTATAAAGTTAAAACTTATTAAAAAAAAAAAAAATGTTTTCTTTTGTTTGTAAAGCAAAAACGTATTTAATTTGTTCAATTATATTTGCATTAAGATTGCGAATTGCAAATTTTAAATATATTTATAATTAAAAGTAACTAATAGTTAGATTTGTTTAGCTTAATATTAAGTAAATTTAATTTTAACAAGTTGCAAGTTTTGTTTAATCTAATTAATATAAAGATTAAATTACTATTAATAACGTTTAACGTTATATATATGTACTTAAAAATAATAAAACTTGTTGTATAAACATTGATTGTTTTGAATTAAAATATATATAATCTTAAAATAAAGTTGCTTTATAAAAAAATTACTAACTAGATTAGAAGCTAGTATTATATTAATATTGCTATTTGCTAATACTAATTGCTTACTTCTTAAGAGCATATTGTTAAAACAAATTTTAAGAAACAATTAAACTTAGTATAGAAGACAAAAAGAAGCTAGATTTTAAGAAATAAATATTAATCTTATATAATTACGATTATTTGTGCATTTTGAATTTGAAATTGCGTTCGAAATTAAATATTGTAAATCTTTTTAATTGTTTTTTGTTAATAACTAAGTTTTGAATTAATGTGTTTTAGATTTAAATACAAACATTATTTATTAAATTCTTTAATAATAATTAATAATAAGCTATTAATATAATAAGTTATTAATTATAGTTTCGATCTCTTATATTGTTGCATTTGTTATTTATTACGAAATCTAATTAATTAATACAAGCAATTTTGTTGTTGTTAAATTTGTAATTAGTTAATACAACTAACTTAATTAAGCAATAAGTGCTAAAAAGTAAATTTGAAAATATTAAGAAATTAATAAGTCTTAAAATAAGTTTTAAGAAAAGACAAACTAATATTTATTAAAGTCGATTTTCTATTTTATATATGCATTTAAACAAAATTATTTCGAATTAATCTTTAATAAGTTACTAGAGCGTTTAAAGTTTATAAAAAGCTACTAAGTGCTTAACGTTAATTGTAGATTTAAAATTTAACGAATTAATTTAATTTATATTTGTGTTCAATTTAAATAAGAAGTAATAAAAGATTGTTTTTCTTAATTTAGTAGACATCTATAATTAATTTAATTAAAACAAATTTTAAAAATTGTGTTTAAAGAATTGAGCTACAATTAAAAAGAAAAAGATATAATGTTTATACTTTTGTTATGCTCTCTTTACGTTAGCGCAAAATGTAAGATATGCTTTTAAATGTTTTTATTAAAGCTTTGTTGTTCTTATGTATTAATTAGCGTTTTATAAGTTTATTATTAATTGTTTGTTAATCGATAAAATATTGCTTTAAGAGATATTGCTATTATATTAATGTATACAAAGCAATAATTTAGATATATAAGTCGAACAAACTTGCTCTAGCTTGCTCTAAATTTTTTTTACATTTTAATTATAATATTTAACAATTAAAATTAACTTAACAACAATTAAGATTTCGATATATTTATTGAAGATTTTATCTTTGCAACGAATCTCTTTGTTCACAAAAATTTATTTTAATAGATTTCGAACGCAAAACGTTTTCTAAACATATTAACAATAAAAATAGATACAACTAAAATAACGTAAGCTCGACGTCAATTTAGTCTTCAAACAATTGCTAATTTTATTCTTTAATCTTATAGAAACGTAGCAAATAAGAAATAAAATATTATTGCTAAAATTATTTATTATTTAAGCTAACAAATTTATAGTTGAATAAACAAGCTATTTGCGAAATTAAACGTTGTAATTATTCGATACAACAACTTAGCGAATAAGATTTGTTAAATTGAAAAAAATGCAACATTAATTTACGTCGCTTTTAAGTATATATAAATAATAAATCTTAAACTTAAAATAATTAAGAAGCAATTGTTATAAACAAAGATTTATTTCGAAAATTTAAATTTTTTTCTTAATAAGTTTAGAGATATTGTAATAAAGATAATTAAAGCGATAGTATTATATTTAGATTTAAAATCGTCTATATTATTAAATTTTATATATAAAAATTCTAAAAATATAAATAGAGATTTGTAAAGCAACTAAGTTTATAAATAAATGTAGAGATACTTTAAACTAGTTTAAGACTATATTGCTTTCTTGTTTATTTGTGTTATTGTTTACACATTAGCTTTAAGTAGATTTTGTAATAAGTATTTCGTATATAATTGCATTTAGCGTTATTCGAACAATTAATAAAAAGCAATTAGATCTTTTATTTAATATTTTGAATTAAAGTTTTTTTAAAAAGTTGTTGTTAATTTTATTTGTTTTGTTCTAATAGATTGCACTTTGTCTAATTATACGAAATTATAAATTAAAATATAAACAATTAATTATAATTTTAAAATTTTTTACAATATAGAGCAAGAAATCTTTGTCTCTTAGTATTAAATTTTACGTTTTTTTAAGTTATTAAACGTTTATTTTTAAGGGAGAACGTCGCATAAACATTAGATCAAAATTGACAAAATTATTTGTAAACAAAATAATTTTTTTCGTAATTTCAAAAAAAACAATAATTTTTTTTGCTTAATTTCTATTTAATTTTGTCAAATCTTAAGAATATGTTAATTAAACTATTATTATCTCTTATAGTTTGCGATATTTGTTCGAAATTTAAACTAAATATAATTATCGAATCTTTTTAAACAAGTTTTAGAATTCGAATTATATTAGAAAAATCTTAGTTTAACTACACAATATTGTAGAAATAATTACTAAATATTTCGAGTTTTATATAGTTAAGCTTCTTAAGCTTTACTTTTAACTAAATACGCATTAATTTTTTGTAAAAGTTATTTAACTTTTTACACTTTTAAAATATAAAATTATTGTATTAGTAATTAAGTTGTTAATTTGTAATAAAGTGCAAATTATAAAAAGTTTTTTGTTAAAAGAACGTTTTTTTATTGCTAAACTAGAAAAATTTTTATTATATAAATTGCTTTAATAATGTTGTTTAAAATAATCGAAATCTAGTTACAAAAAACTTAAATCAATTGTTACAATATCTTTACTATAGAACAAATATTTTTGTTTGCATTTATATATTTTCTAAAATACTTATTAAGAATTTTAACATTATATAGTAAACAAACTCTTTAAAACAATATATAATAAACGTTCTACTAATATGCTAAAAGCAACGTCGAAAACAAATAGCAAGTTATCTAAATTGTGCGCGCTTTTTTTATTCTATAATTAAACTTTTTTTGCAAAAGCAATACAAAATTATTTGCAACAAAGAGATTTTAAGTTACAAGTTTATCGAATATTGTAATTTATTATTGCTATTTTAATATATTAAGTTAACAATTAACAAATTATGTCTTATAAGTCTTTAGATTCTTCGAGTAACAAAATATTTTAACAAATAAGTTTTAAGATTTTTATAATTAAAATCTTAAATTAAGCTTTTGCAACTATATAACAAAAAGCTAGTTTAAATTATAAATTAAATTATCTTATTTAATACAATTAATAATTGCAATACTTTTTTTCTTTTTATTTGTTTAGCTTTGTAATAAATTAATAATAATCTTTAATAATATTGTAAATATTTGTTTCGTAATCTTTAATTGTTGTAGCTATCTTAAGAAATTTGCTACTTGTCTAATTTGTTTTATTAGAAGATTGCGTATTTTATTAATTAAATGCGTCTAATTTACTAAGATATTAAGTGTTTGTTAAGTCGTAAATTGTTTAATCTATTTTGAGTTTCGCGTATTATAAAAATGTTTAAATTAATAACAAGATCGTTACAAAAATAATAATAAAATAAATAATAATAAAATAAATTAAATCTATAAACGCACTTAAGTCTTTAAAAGATTAATTAAAAGATACTTTATTTTATTAGTAATTAACAATATTAAAATATAAACAATTTAATAAACGCTTTTTCAAATTAAGATTCTAAGTTGTTTTATGCTTAAGTAATTTCTATTATGCGACTATTAACGCTTTCAAAACGCTTTTTTTCGATTCGATTTGCTTATTTATTTCTAAAATATTTGTATTAATAAAATTTCTATTAACGTCGCTAATTATGTCGCAATTAAGCAAAAAACAATATTACGATATTGTATACGCAACATACGAAAACAATTAATACAGCGAAATTGTAGAAATAAGTACAATTAACAATATAAAGAGTGCAATAATAGTTATTAACTACTTCTAAACAACAAATTCTTTATTAAACAATATAATTAATTAATTTGTTATTAACAAATAGTATTTATAAAATGCGAATAAAATTTGCGTTCTTAACGTAACAATAAATATTATAAGTTTTTTACACTAAATGTTTTATACATTTTTTGTCGTACAAGTTTAACAACAAATTTAGAAAAACGTCGCAATTATAGTTTAACTTATTAATACGTTTTTACTTGTATCTTTAATCTTACTTTTTTCTCGAAGCATATTGTTTATTATATGTTAAAATAGCGTATCATAAAAGATATTAAATATAATAAAATATTAATTTTTCTATAAATTATATATTTTAAATTCGAGATTTTTTTGAACTTTTAATGCATTAAGTATAACAATAACAAAACAAATTTTTTTTGAAACTTTATTTTGTTATAACGCAAACTAAATAATATTAATTCTTTAAAGATAAAATATGTTTAAAGAAATTTGCGAATTATAAATTATTATTTTATAATTAATAATACTAATTACGCACAAGTCTATATTTGATTTTAGTTTCTTTTTTCGCATTGTGCGAAAGAAAACTCTCGCTTTCGTATTTGTTAAATTAATAATTAAAAATTAATAAAAAACAATATTAATGTTAAGATTAATAAAGTAGCAAATAATATAAATAATATAAATTAAATATTGCTTTTATATTTATTTCTAAAATTAAATTTTATTTATAGTGCTTGTTATATATATATCTAAAGATATAATATAGATATTAATATTTAAATTTGCGTAGACACAAAATGTTATTAATTCGAATTTGTTAAAAATTAAGTTATCTTAATATAATTTCGCTATATCGTATATTTGTCTTGTAAACGTTATATAACGCATATAATGTCTAATTTTGCAATAATTACAAAATACTATATATAAAACGTTAGACTTTTAAACAATAAAGAGCGATTCTAAATTTTTAATTTTAAACAAAAAATTGTTTATTTAATTAAAAGAAATAATCAAGTTATATATATAATTATTATTAATATTTGTTATTTTTAATAAAGTTGCAAAACTTAAAATAGCATCAATATTTTTTATATAGTTTAAAACATTTTTTAAAATTTAAAAGAAAAATTCTTATATATTTGCGAACAAAAATGCAACAATTATTAAATTTTATTGTAAAAACATTTTAATATTAAATCTAAAAGACAAATATAAAGCTTAATATACTATTTTATTTTTGCGCAAGAATCGATTTGTTATTTTTGTTGTAAAACAACAAGAAAGAAAAAAGTAATTTATTAACTTTTAATTGTTAAACTAATAAGCGCAACAAAATCGAAATAAAAGTTTAAAATTATATAAAATAACGTTTTCAAAATAAAAAACTAAGTTATATAATTAAGAGTTCAAAGTTGTTTTGCAATTAATAATTAAGTTATAGATCAAAATTTACAATTGTTTTTTTGCAAATTAGTTTTGCTTCTAGCGTTGCAAAGAATACTTATAAATAACAAGCTTAAATAATATATATATTGCTATCTTTTACGTTCGCAATACGTAAAAGACTAAATTGTTAAAATTAAATATTGTTTGCTATTATTGTTAATAAGTTTTAACACACACTTTAAGAATAAAGTTAATTTCGTTATTAATATTGCTAAAAATATAACGTTGATATAAATAGAGATTTAAGACAAATATATAAAAATACTAGCATATTAAGTTTGTCTTGTCTCTTTATTTCGAAAACAAACACTTAAGATTTTGTTTTTTTATAAAAGTTGTTAAAGCATTTAACACTTTTTATTTGTAAAAGATTTGCATTTAAAACAAGAAATTGTTTTTAAAAATTATTTTTAAAATTTGCAAAACTAGCTCGTAGATTTTAAATCAAAATATTGAAGACTTTTTTAATAATTGTTGTTCGAAGATTAATGTTATTTTCGTCTCTCGCTAAATAAGAAGCTATTTTATTGTAAAAAAATTTGTTAAGTAGTCGATTATTAATAGATACAAAATGTATAAATATATTGTTAACAAATAAAATTTATCTTTTAAATTTGTTAAATCTTTTGTTTGCTACTTTTTAACACAAATATTTATAACAAAAGTTCGAATTGCTTGCATTAAAAATAAAAATCAAATTAAAATTAAAAAACGTTACAAAAAAATATATATTTTTTTATACAAAAAATATTTAAGTAACAAGTATTAAAGTATATATTTAAAGTTCTTTGTATTTTCTTTGTAACAATTGTTATAATTAAAATAGTTAAAATTTTACAATATTTTACAAATTTTATTTTAACAAATAAACTTTATTAAGTAGAATTTTTGCGAACTTTAATAAAGATAAGTTTTGCTTTTATTATAACATAATATTTTGTTAAAAGAATTAAGAAAAAGATTTAAGTAAATCGATTTAACAATATTTGTTATTAATTAAGATGTCAATTAGATTTGTGTTGCTTTTTAAGAATAAAATTAAAATTAAAATGTAAGCTTTAAACAAACATTTTAAATCTAGAAAATAAATAAGAAAACAAAGTTGTTTTAAGATAAAACTTTTAGACAAAGATTGTTTATAACTTAGCTTTATAAATTTTAACGTTTAAGACATTTTATAATTACAATTTTACTAATTACTTTTTTAATAAAAAATTATATTTATACTTCTTTTTAAAAAGAACAAAAGCAAAAAACTATATATGCGCTAGCTTTTTAAATTTTATCTTAAAATCAAAATTTAATTACAAATCTTTAGCAAAGTATTATTAAAAGCTTTTTATTTTTTTTTAATAATTCTTAGCTTTACAATTTAAGAAATCTAGTATTTGTATTAAATTTTTTTTAACTATAATTTTTTGTTGTTGTAATTTAACTTGTTTATAATAGATTAACATTATAACTTTATATTTTTGTAAAAATAAATTAATTTCTTCTTATTTATTAATATTTGTTGCATAATCTTGTGCTTACTTATAGAAAATAGACAACTTTGTTATCTATTTTGTCGAAACTATTTTGTTGTTTTGTTATGTTTTAGATACTTGTAATTGTTGTATTGTTTACTTATAATTAACGTTAATTCTTGCAACATTGTTTTAATATCTTATTAAATTTAAGAAATTTTATTATTACTTTTAAGTTATATATAAGCAAACAATGTTGTTATATTAAATACAATAGCAACTATTTTAACTAATTAACATTGTTTAAAATGTTTAATAAATGTATTTTTTTTATAGTTGAAGAAATTCGTCGAACTTATTAAATATAAAGATTTTATTTAATTTATTAATAAACAAAGCTTAAAAACAATATAATTAATTATTATTAATATAATTACTTAAGTAGTATTTTAAATCAAAGAGAATTAATTAATTATTTTCGAAATTATTAATAGTTTTTGTCTATATATAGCGTAAAAATTAATAAAAAAATACGAGTTTATAGTATAGCTTAAAATAAAGTTAAAATATTATTTTCTATATTATTTGAATTTTTTTATAAAGAATAGTATTTAGTTTTGCGAATTTAAAGTAACAATTATATAAGTGTTGTATATTACAATATCTTAATTAATAACAATAATGTTTCTATTGTTATTTAAATTAATATTTTGTCAACTAAAGAAAAGATTCGAACATAAATAAGTTTATTATAAATTTATACTAGAATATAATTCCTTTTCGATAATTTTCGATTTTAGTATTTAACAATCTTTAGAACTTTTGTTTTCGCATTGCTTTTAAAAATAATTTAGTAGTTAATTTGTTTAATTAAACTATAATTTTTTTAAGAAACTTCTAATAATTAATTATCTTTTACACATAAATTAGAAAGAGACAAATTAAGAAAAGAGTAAAATATAAGACTTCTAATAAATTGCAATAAATTTTAAGCTTATTAAGAAAATTAAACAATATTAGACAATTAAAAAAATAAAGATTTGTATATAGAGAAAGCAATAAATTTGAAATCTCTTATTTTGTTGCATGCAAAATTGACGTAAGCTTGTATATATAGTAATTAAACTATAAATTAAAAGAGTCTTTATTTTTGCGTTCGAATATTGTATATTTATTAATTAATAAAATTCTATAATTATTACGCGAATATATTTAGATATTACGCTTAATTACAAATAAATCTTAAGAGAGCAAACAATCTAGCATCAATATGTTTTCGAACAACAATTTATATTTCTAGATTTGTTTTGAAAATAATTGCTTATTTATGTAGTTTGTTTAATTAATTCGAACATCTTATGCAAACACTATTGCAAATCTAAATTAAAAACAAGAGATATAACAATAACTAAAGACACAAACAAGATTATATTTAGCAAATTCTAAGTGCTTTATACTTGATAATTGTTTAATTGCACTTAGTTTACTTTTGTAATAAACAAATATAAAGACAAGAATTAAGAACACAATTCTATAAGACGCAATAAGCAATTACAATATCTTGTTAATTGTGCTTTCTATATATAGTAATGCATTCTAAATGTTATAGTAATAAAACAAGTCAAAAAGCAACAAACTTCAAAATATTTTACTATTGTACGCTTTTCCTTAAATGCGACTTCTACAATATTATAATCTTTTATAAAATACTTTAGTCTCGTTACAAGAGATCTTTGCTCAATATGTTTTAAGAGCAACAATTTATATAAAGAGAAATTGATTAATTGTATTATTTTGCAATAAAGAAATTAACGCTAGAAGAGTCTAAAGTATAGTTAGCTATTAAAGTTATAAAAGTAGTTGTATTTTTTTATTTCGACTTTCTTGTAAAGATTTGATTCTTTTATATAGAATTTAATTGACTTTTTTTTAATAAATAGTTCGATAGTTTGCTATATTGTTGTTTTTGTTACAACGTAGTTCAACAAATATAACTTATTGCAAAACACTTCGAATTGTTGTTTTAATATTGCTTTATTTAAGAACTTTAATAAGTATATATTGTTTAAGTATAACAATCTTTGCAATTAAAAACGCTTTAAAACGCTAAGATTTAATTAAAATAATTATACTAAATAACAATATATTAACACTAAAAGAGTTAATTTATAATATAAAATATAAAAGCTATCTAATATGTTTGTTATTCTTCAAAGCAAAATTAGCAAATTATGCGCGAGATTTCGCATTAATTTGCGTTTATTTTGATAAAATTGTATTGTAGAATTGCGAACAACTAAACTATCTAAAGCGACTTTTGTTATTCGAGCAATTGAAACAATCGAAATAGCATTGTTAAATTTAATTTTTTTTTGCTCTTTTTTTTTTAATATCGCGATTACGTCTTTAAGAAGCAATTGTTTTTTCTCTTTGTTCTTGCAATTTTTTACGAGCTTTGCAAAAATATTTAAGTTTTACAAGTCTTTGTATAGTTAATATAAATTAACAATAATAATTAATAAAAGATTGTTTGCTTTTGTTTTGTCTCTTAGTTAATTATAATTAAAAAAATATTGTTATTAAAATTTTAAAATGCTTTAGAGTATTCTTTTATAATTAATACAAGTTTTTTATAATATAAGTTGTTCTAAACACATTATTAATAAGCTTTTTCTTAATTGCGCAAATTGTTGTTATTATATTATTTAGCATTTAATTCGAGAATTAACATAAACAAAATTAAATTAAACTTTAAAATAGCGAAAAAATTTAATTAATTCTTTTTTAAAAACGCAACAATTACAAAAATTTATAGTATAGCATATTAATATATTTAACATTTAAAGATTACAATCTAAAAGCTTTATAAATACTTAATTTTTTTAAAAAATATTATTAATTAAAACAATTTAATACTTAATTGTTTCGACAAATATTGTAAGAAACTTAAACAATATAATTAATTTACTAAATTATTTTTTAAATTATAAAAGATATATTTCGCTTATAAATTAATTAATTAATTCGAGTTGTTAAATACTTTTATTAATATATGTTGCGCGTTTTGCTTAAAAAATCTTAAAAATTTAAAAAAACAATAAAAACATATTTATAAGTTTTATTAAAATCAAAATAAACATTTTAATTATTATAGAAATTAAAAGCAAAAAAAAGTATTTGTAAAAAATATTAAAAACTTAGTAAATTAGATACAAATTAAATTATATAAGATTTTATAGTTTTTAAAGTTGCTAAATCTTGCTTATTGCGCAATAAATGTATTATTATATTTATCTATAAATAATTACGTAAAAGAATTATTTATATAAGCATAATTAAGATCGAGTAACTATAATTAGTTAACAATTTTGTCGATTACAAATAAAGAAATAGACAATTTCTTAAACACAAAAATAGACAATAACTTAAATAGAAAAACAAGTAATTCGCTAAACTAAAGAATAGATTATTTGTTAACTAAAAAAACAAATAATGCGCTAGATAAAAAAACAAGTAATTTGTCAAACAAAAAAACAAGTAATTTGCTAGATAGAAGAACAAATAATTCGTTAAATAGAAGAACAAACAATTCGCAAAGCAAAAGAAAAAATAATTCTTAATATTTTTAGTATTTGCGTTGTTCTTATATTAATATTCGACAACAATAGCGAAAAGTTAAAAAGAGTAACAATTAAGAAAAGCTTAAAACGTTTGCAAACAATACAAAAATAAAAAAGTTAAATATTTTAAATATATATTATTGTGCAAGAATTGCTTCAAGCAAAAAAAAAAGTATATATACTAGAGTTAAAATCGCTTTAAGCAATATTAAATTACAAATTAAAAAGTCGAAATATTTATTACTATAATTGCAAACTAGTTGTTAAACAATATAACAAAAGACGTTTTTTACAATTTTGCTTTTTTGCATTCAAATACGTTAACAATTTATTAAATTTTTAATATAAATTTTTGAATTTTATTGTTATTTAAGAACGCAAATTAAGTTTACTTTATTTAAACAAAAAGTATTGTTAATTTAATTTAGCTTGCAACTATAATAGCGAAAGACAATTGCTCTCTCTAAACAAACATATTATCTTTAAAATATTCGAATTATATTTAATATACTTTTTAAATAATTAATGCATTAAATTTCTTAATATATAGCATAAATTCTTTAATAAATTACTTTATAAAATACAATTAAAAGACTTAGTTTTCTAGTTGTTTTAATACATTTTTAAATAATCTTATTAATATTTTATAAAAATCTAAGAATATATAAACAAACTTTTTAGATTTTAATTCTAATTACTTTTATAATTGATATAATATATTATTATTTGCTTTAGTTTTCGCAATATATTTCTAAAGCGTTAATATATAATATAAATCTCTTTTTGTAATATAACAATACTATAGTTTACAATATATACAATTAAGCTTTGTTATTATTTTTCAAAAAAACAATATTCTTTAAGTAATATTTATAGTTTTGTATTTTATTTTTTATTTTTATTTTAATATAAAAAGTATCTTAACGTAATTATAATATATTGTAAGTTGTTTACTTAAAAATTAATTTTATAACAAAGATAACACTGTTACGCTGCTACTTCCTAAGGGGTCTTAGGGGTATCAGAGAGGGTTGTACTGTTGGAGAGGTCTGTAGGCGTCTTCAGGCAATGCAAGCAATCACTTGGTAACAAGGGTTGCAGCTAGATGTAGC
>JAABUS010005817.1_pt1 | contig 15708 bp, 12 predicted proteins | sample 5560161 | NCBI WGS metagenome assembly JAABUS01 (sample SAMN10711885, study PRJNA513376) | rock metagenome | isolation source: Antarctica rocks | place: Antarctica: Victoria Land, Trio Nunatak nord | collected 2016-01-04
GCCGCTGGGTGCACGGCGATGACCGGGGTGGAGGCGGTCAGCAACGGCGTCGGCGCCTTCAAGGACCCGACCGTCAGGCACGCCCGCGGCACGCTCGCGGTGATCTGCCTGGTGCTCGGGCTGCTGCTGCTCGGCATCGCCTACCTAGCCCGCGGCTACGGGGTGACGGCGATGGACCAAACGGCGGACGGCTACCAGAGTGTCATGTCGCAACTGGTCGGCGCCGTGTGGGGGCGGGGATGGGTGTACTACGTCACCATCGGCAGCGTGCTGGCCGTGCTGTGCCTGTCGGCCAACACCAGCTTCGTCGGCTTCCCGCGGCTGTGCCGGCAGGTGGCAGATGACGGCTATCTTCCCAAGGCCTTCGCCCTGCCGGGGCGGCGGCTGGTTTACGCCGTGGGCGTGCTGTTCCTCGCGGGCGGCGCCGGGGCGCTATTGGCGGCGTTCGGCGGCATCACCGACCGGCTGATCCCGCTGTTCGCGGTGGGCGCCTTCCTGTCCTTCACGCTCAGCCAGGCCGGAATGGCCATGCACTGGCGCCGCGAAGGCCGAGGGCACGCCGACCGGGTGCGCCTCGGGATCAACGGGTTGGGGGCGCTTTCGACCGGGACGGCGCTCGCCGTCATCCTGGTCGCGAAGTTCACCGAGGGCGCGTGGCTGACCCTGCTGATCATCCCGCTCACCTTCCTGCTGCTGCGCCTGACCCGGCGCTACTACCGCGACCTGGAGCGCCAGGTGCTGGCCGGCAGCCGGCGGCGCATGGATCTGCGGGACCACGCGCCGCCCTGCGTCGTGATCCCGCTGGAGCGTTGGGACCGCATGGCCCAGCGCGCCGTGCAGGTGTCCGCCCGCCTGTCGCCGGACGTGGTGGCGCTGCACCTGACCGACCTGGAGGGACCCGACGCCGCCGAGCACGAGACCCGGCTGCGCGGCGAATGGTCCCGCTTCGTGCAGCAGCCCGCGACGGCCGCCGGCCTGCCCGCGCCGGGGCTGGTGATCGAATCCTCGCCCTACCGCAGCGTGCTGGCGCCCCTGCTGCGCGAGGTGGAGGCGATGCAGCGGCGCTGTCCCGGCCGCCCCGTGGTCGTGGTCCTGAGCGAGCTGGCCGGCGGGCGCTGGTGGGAGGCCGCGCTGCACACCCACCGCGCGCAGCGGCTGCGCACCCAGGTGCTGCGCCACGGCGGCCCGGATGTCTCCGTCCTGGTGGTGCCCTGGCAGTTGGAAGCGCCGGAAACCGAGCGGGTGCTGAAGGAGGAAGAGCCGCAAGCGGCGTAGCGCGGCGTGCCGTCCAGGGCGTCAACTTTTGTTAGCATGCAGATATGAAGCCTGTTACGCTGGTCCGATCATTCTTCACCGGCCGGAGTTGGAGCACACCGCACGTGACGCAGCACAACGGCGAACGCAATGGACAGGCCCAGCCCACCCAAGCTTCAAGCGCTGCGCCAGCGGCGGGCTACCGCGTCGCCCTGCGGCGCAATGGCCCCTCGGTGGAGATCACGCTGACGGCGGGCAACGACTACGCGGGCATGGAGCTGTATGACAGCCTGCTGCAATCGGTGAAGTCCGGCCATCTGCGCTTTGAGATCGCCCTCGCCCGGTCCTGAGCCGCCTACCTGCAGGCTGGGCGGAGCTGAAGATAACATCCTCCAGTTGTAATGTTCCCTCCATGCGCCGCGTTGCCGAGAACCGACGCGACCTTCTGACCTTTGAACATCGGCCTGGCAAGCCGTCTGCAAAAAGCTAGGGTGGTTTGGATGCCATTTGAATAAACGGCGCCAATTCCGCCGCCGGCCTCGCCTCCTGGACAATGTTGCTTGACTGCATCAATTTCCACGAGATATGGACAGATGGCATGGTTTTGACTATCCAGGGTTGCACCAAGGGATTCAACTCGAAGTTGAATCTACTTCGGTCGAGTTGAGAAGGGCCGGATGCTGGACAAGCAGATTCCGACATCGACGCTGAGTGGCCAAGCTGGAATCAGCGTCATGCCGGCCGCGCTGCTGCAGGATTGCGCGGACTCCCTTCCTGGCGATAACGGGTCTGGCGAAGGCCAGCGCCTGCACACGCTCGCCGCCTACGGCCTGGCGAGCACGCCGTCGGAGGCCGATTTCAACAGCTTCGCCGCCATGGCGGCCGACCTGTTCAGGCTGCCGATCAGCCTCGTCAACCTGGTCGGCGAGCGGCACCTGGTCGTCAAGGGCCGCTTCGGGCTGGACGTCGAGAGCATCCCGCGCGAAGGCGCGTTCTGCGCCTACACGATCCTGAGCGACAACGTGTTCGTCGTGCCTGACCTGGCCGCGGATGCGCGGTTTGCCGGCCATCCGCTGGTCGCCGAGACGGGCTTCCGCTTCTATGCCGGGGCGCCGCTGGTCAGCCCGCTCAACGGCCACCGCATCGGCTCTCTCTGCCTCGTGGACCGCGTGCCGCACCCGCCGCTCGACGAGCGCGAGATGCGGCTGTTCAGCGGCCTTGCCGCCCTGGTCATGGACCGGATGGAGCTGCGCCGCGCCGAGCATCAGCTTCGCTACCTGGCGCACAACGACCCGCTGACCGGATGCGCCAACCGCGCGAAGCTTGGGGAGCTGACCGACACGGCAAAGGCTGCCGGCCGGCCGGCCGCGATGGTGCTGCTCGACCTCGACAGCTTCAAGCACGTCAACGACACGCTGGGCCATGCGGCAGGCGACACGCTGCTGGTCGAGGTGGGGCGGCGCCTGACCGCCGCCCTGGACGGCCGGGGCACGCTGGGGCGGTTGGGTGGTGACGAGTTCGCGGCCCTGCTGCCCGGCCTGGACGACGCGGACGCCGCCTGCGGCCTGGCCCACGCGCTGCAGGAAAGCCTCGATCCGCCGTTCCTCATTGGCGGGCGCGAGTTCCGGGTGGGCGCCAGCGCCAGCGCCGGCGTCGCGCTGGCGCCGCCGGCCGAGGTCGGGCACCTGCTGGCCAGCGCGGACCTGGCGCTGTATCGCGCCAAGTCCGAGGGCCGCCGGCAATGCCGCCTGTTCGACCCGGCGATGGGAGAGCGCTACGTCGCCCGCCGCGCCCTGGAGGAGGAGGTGAGCCGGGCGGCCCGCGACAGCGAGTTCGAGCTGCACTTCCAGCCGCAGATCTGCCTCGGGCGCGGGATCCTGATCGGCGCCGAGGCCCTGCTGCGTTGGCGGCATCCCAAGCAAGGGCTGCTGCCGCCGGCCGCGTTCCTGGATGCGCTCGAGGCCGGGTGCATGGCGGGCGCGGTGGGCGATTCGGTGATCGAGGAGGGCTGCCGGCAGGCGGCGGCCTGGCGCGAGCAGGGTCTGGACCTGCGGGTCGGCGTCAACCTGTTCGCCGAGCAGATCCGGGCGGGCAACCTGGAGAGCACGGTCCGGGGCGCGCTGGAGCGTTGGGCGCTGCCCGCCTCGGCCCTGGAACTCGAGCTGACCGAGACCATTGCGCTGCACCATGACGACGAGCTGCTGGCGCCGCTGCACGCGCTGCATGCGTACGGGGTGGGCGTGGCGCTCGATGACTTCGGCACCGGGTTCGCCTCACTCTCCATGCTGCGGCGCTGCCCGCTGAGCCGATTGAAGATCGACCGCGGCTTCGTGTCCGAGCTTGGCATAAACGGCGACCTGGGCAGCGGCAGCGACCGGAGCGACGTGGTCATCGTGGAGGCGGTGCTGGCGCTGGGACACGGGCTTGGCCTGGGCGTGGTGGCGGAAGGGGTGGAGACCGAGGCGCAGGCGGCGTTCCTTGCCGCGCACGGGTGCGACGAGGCGCAGGGCTACTTCTACGGCTGTCCGGTGCCGGCGCCGCGCCTGACGGCGGCCCAGGGCGAGACCCGGCGTTTCCGTACTGACGGGGACGCCGCGGTTGTCGCCGTCCCGGCTTGCCGCCCCGTGGCGCCGCCCTCCAACGGATACGCTTGGCAGCGCAAGGAGAATTAAACCACGTCCAATTTGGAAGGCGTAGTTTCGCTTCTTTGACCACAAATGCTGATGGGTTGCAGTTCGCGTTGGCCAGCAACGGACAGAACCATGGGTGTCAAACTGGACGTGGTTTAGGTCTCAATCGGCAGGCGGCGACCACCCGGCGGGCGCCATCTCGAAGCCCGAGAACTCGAAGGCCGGGGCGACGACGCAGCTGACCAGGCTCCAGGCGCCGAGGCTGCGCGCGTCCTGCCAGGCCTGCGTCGGAACCACGGCCTGAAGCGCCTCGCCGCCGGCCAGGCCCGGCCCGAGCCGCACGTCCTGCCGTCCGGCGCCCGCCCCGGCGATGCCGAGCAGCAGCGGCGCTCCGGCCTGCCATAGCCAAATCTCGGCGGCGTCAACCCGGTGCCAGTGCGACCGCTCCCCGTCCGCCAGCAGGAACAGGATGCTCGTCCCCGCGCCGCGCCCGCCCGCGGCCGGACGGTCGCGCCACAGCTCGCGGTAATGCCCGCCTTCCGGGTGCGGCGACAGGCCGAGCGCCTCGCGCACGGCGGAAGCGGGCTGGGAGGGGTCGCGGAGATCAATCGTCATGGTGCCGTCCTTGTTCGGGACCGCACCCTACGGCTGGGAGGGCGTCCCGGCCAATCGGGAGGCCTGCGCCCATCCGGTCTGGCCGGGCGGCCGCCTTCGTGACAGGCTGGCGCAATCGGATGGGGGAGGCTTCGGGCATGGACAAGATCGCGCTGGTGACGGGGGCCGGCAGCGGCGTGGGGCGGGCCTCGGCGGTGGCGTTGATGCGGGCGGGCTGGACCGTGGCGCTGGTCGGGCGCCGGGCGGACGCGCTGGAAGCCACGGCGGCGGAGGGCGAGAAGGCGGGGGGCGAGGCCGGGCGATCCATGGTGCTGCCCGCCGACGTGTCGCAGCCCGCGGCGGTCGATGCCGTCTTCGCAGAGGTCGAGCAGGCCCGTGGCCGGCTAGACCTGCTGTTCAACAATGCCGGCGTGGGAACGCCCTCCAAGCCCATCGACGAGCTTTCGGTCGAGCAATGGATGGCGGTGGTCGGCGTGAACCTGACGGGGTCGTTCCTGTGCGCCCGCAACGCCTTCGCGCTGATGCGGCGGCAGGCGCCGGGGGGCGGGCGGATCATCAACAACGGCTCGATCTCCGCCCACGCGCCTCGGCCTGGCTCGGTCGCCTACACGTCCACCAAGCACGCGATCACCGGCCTGACCAAATCGCTCTCATTGGATGGGCGCCCGTTCAACATCGCCTGCAGCCAGATCGACATCGGCAATGCGGCCACCGAGATGACGGAGCGCATGACCGCCGGCGTGCCGCAGGCGAACGGCGCCTTGGCGGCCGAGCCGCGGATGGACGTGCGCCACGTGGCCGACACCCTGGTGCACATGGCGGGCCTGCCGCTCGACGCGAACATCCAGTTCGTCACGGTGATGGCGACGCAGATGCCGTTTATCGGCCGGGGCTGACGATGGCGAGCGCCCGGCCGATCAGCGTCGCCATGGCGGCCCAGATGCCGTCCCACGACATGCCGGCCAGCACGGCGTCGATTGCCGGCCGCCACGACGCCGGCGGGAGCGCCAACGCCTGGTCGACGCAGCCGGCAAAGGCCTGCGGCGTGCCGGCGATCTGCACGCCGGGGCGCCCGCCGTATTGCAGCACCACGTCCGCAATCGCCGTGGACACCACCGGCAGCCCGGCGGCCAGGTACTCCGGCGTCTTGGTCGGGCTGATGAACCGCGTCGCATCGTTGATCGCGAAGGGCATGATCGCCGCCTGCCAGTTCGCGATGTAGCCGGGCAGGGCGGCGTAGGGCTTGGGGCCGAGGTAATGCAGGTTGGCCCGCGCCGGCAGGGCGCCGGGGTCGATCTTCGCCGTGGGGCCGATCAGCACAAACTGCACGCCGGGGCGCAGGTCGGCGACGGCGGCAAGCAGGTCCGCGTCCAGCCGCTCGTCCAGCACGCCGTAGAAGCCGACGCGGGGGTGCGGGATGCGGGCTTGGTCCTCCGGGTCCGCCAGGCCGCCCCGCGCCGGCCGGAAATGCGCCGCGTCCACACCGCTCGGGAACGCATGCACGCTGCTGTGGCTGCGGCGCTTCGCCTCGTAAAGGCTCTGCCCGCCGGTGAACACGAGGCCGGCGCGGCGCAGCAGCGCCTGCTCGCGCGCCGGCAAGGACGGGTCGGCGCCGGCGAAGGCGGACAGCTCGTCCATGCAGTCATACACCGTGAGGCTCGCTCTCAGGTGGTCCGAGAAGGCGAGCGCCCGAGGCGTATAGTACCACAGGATCGGATCGGTGACGCCCGCATCCCGCAGCATCGCGTCGAGCAGCCGGCGCTGCGCCGCGTCGGGGTCGGCGCCGTAGGGCAAAAAAGGTTGCACGATCAGCACGCCCTCGGGCGATGAGCGCCTATGGAGGCGGGGGGCCGCTTCTTCGACCCAGACCGGCTCTTCCCAATAGATGACCCGCAGGGCGGCGGCGGCGCGGGTCAGCAGGTGCTGCGGACGCTGGAACACGAACGCCCAGCGGAGATGCGAGAAGCACAGCAGCGTTTGCCGGCTCTCGGCCGCCAAGGGCTGCCTGCCGCATTCCCTGTCCAACTGCATCCCCGACCCTTTCCAACCCGCGCGCCAACATGGGACCGCCCAACGGGTTCGTTCGCATGGGGTTCCCACGAAACCAGCGGCACGCCCCGGTGTTGGTGCCCTGACCCGGCCGTTCCGCTGGGCGAACGGGAACGATGATGCCGCAAGACGCCGACGACGACAGCCTGAGCGACCCCGAAGCCGCCGCCCGCGCCGCCCGCCTGCGCTACGTGTCGGACCGCAAGCCCGGCATCCGCCGCACCCGGGACGGCGACGAGTTCGCGTTCCACGACGTGGACGGCAGCCGCATCACGGAGGAGCGGACGCTCGACCGCATCCGCAAGCTCGCCATCCCGCCGGCCTACACCGACGTGTGGATCTGCCGCGACCCGCGCGGGCATCTGCAGGCCGTGGGTCGCGACGCGCGGGGCCGCAAGCAATACCGCTACCACGCCCGCTGGCGCGAGGTGCGAGACGAGGCCAAGTACGGCAAGATGCTGACCTTCGGCCGCGTGCTGCCGACCATACGCTCCCAGGTCCAGCGCGACCTGGCGCTGCACGGCCTGCCGAAGCGCAAGGTGCTGGCCTCCATCGTGGCGCTGCTGGAAAAGACCATGATGCGGGTTGGCAACGAGGAGTATGCCAAGCAGAACCAGAGCTTTGGCCTGACGACGCTGCGCAACCGGCACGCCCGGGTCAAGGGTGGGCACCTGACGTTCGACTTCCGCGGCAAGCACGGCGTCGAGCGCCACATCGACCTGGATGACCGCCGGCTGGCCCGCGTCGTGGAGCGGTGCCGTGACCTGCCGGGGCAGGACCTGTTCCAGTTCGTCGATCACGACGGGGACACCCACGGCATCGGCTCCGACGACGTGAACGAGTACTTGCAGGAGATCTCGGGGGAAGAGATCACCGCCAAGGATTTCCGCACCTGGGCCGCGACCAACCTCGCCGCGGAGGCGCTGGCGGCGGCGGAGGTGCACGACACCAAGACCAAGGCGAAGCGCGCCTTGGTGGAGGCGGTGGAGAGCGTCGCCAAGCGGCTCGGCAACACGCCGGCGATCTGCCGCAAGTGCTACATCCACCCGGCGGTGTTCGAGGGCTACCTGGACGGCAGCCTAGCGGAAGGCCTGAAGGCCCGCGCCGACGCGGTGCTGGAGGATAATAGCGCCGGGCTGTCGGCTCGGGAAGTGGCGGTGACGCGGTTCCTGAGCCGGCGGCTGGGCGAGGTGATCGAGGAGCCGGAGCGCAGCGTGGCCTGATTGGCGCCTATGAGGCGCGCGCCGCAGTCGCCCGGCGCGGCGGTTGCGGCGACGCACTCGTTAGGAGGACAGGGGCAAACCGCAACGTCCGTTTCCGCCCGCGCAACCTGATCGTCGCGGCTAAACGCGAGTTCTCTGATGGCCCGCCGCCGCGACCCATGCTGCGGCATCAGCATCTGTTGTTGCGGGAAACGAAACAACGTGACGACCATAGCTGATACAATGCAGCAGAATATATAGATCACCTTTACTGTTTAGGCTGTGTAGGTGGTATGACGTCAGGCGAATAACTAAACATATCCGCTTTTATCTTCCACTCTGTAACATCGCAGACTGCAAGAAAGGAATAAAAACCGTGTATATCTATCGTTCCACGCAACACGCCTGACCACTTTCCAGAAACTAGAATCGTACAATCATCAATTGCTTTTACAACCTCTACAGTATCTTCTCTTTCTCTGAAAATCTTGTAGATCTCTGAATAATCTTTGTTGATAGCATCCCAGTCGTTCGTTATCCCATTTGGTCCAACTCGAATAGAATCCTTGGCAAAGTGCTGCGCGACGCCCGCTGCATCGCCGGCTTTCTCCGCTTTTACAAACGACTCAGTGAAGTCCGCAATCGCTTTCCGCGCCTCGGCGTCCGTCATCGCAGCGAACGCCGATGCTGTGATGGCTGGCATTAGGACTGCAACTGCCGTTGCGTTCACAATCATTCGTACGAGCATACCCCCTCCATCCGCCTACCAGCATCGCGGTCCCACATCCGATTGCTCCGGTGCAACGCTACCGCGCCGCGCTCTTGGTCTCGTCGCTTGCCCCTCGCTCAACGGTGAGCCGCCCGACGGATCGTCCGAGCGCCAGACCGGCTTCGATGTCGCTTCGGAAATGGATGCCAGCCCAAAGACGCGACCATGCCCCCTCCTCGGCGCGCTGCTTGAAGTAATCGGCGTCGCGCGGGAAAAGGTCACTGAGCACGGCTTCTGCCGCGCCATCGCCACATCCGTGGGCAGCCGGGTAGGACGGATGGTTCGGGGCGGGGAACAGCATGTCAACGCTCGGGTCCACCTGGAACGGGCGCGGTGCCAGGTAGTGGTACTTGGCTTCCCAGCAGGCGATGAAGGAGTCGTTGCTTGCGACCATGACCAGGGCCATTGCACGCGCGGCCCAGGGCGGATCGTCAGCCATCCGGGACTCGAACATCTTGCTGTTGGTGATCGCGATCCACTCGCGCAGCTCGGGCACGACGGCCCAGAAGTATGCTGTCCGTCGGCTGGCCGGGGTTCGCTGGAAGCCTTTCAGCTCGGCCAAGTCGGCGGCCAACTGGGCCGACCCTGGCGCCGGTGGAGGAGGCGGTCGGAACTGATCGGCGGACGTGAGCGCCCAGGGCAGCCAAAGCCCTCTCATCGGCGTCACCGGGTTGGTTCCCGCCCAGAGGTTTGGCCCGGTGGCGATCTTCCCGTCCCAAGGCGTGTCTGAACGGTCCGCCTTGGCACGCGCGACCACCGCCGCACCGATCTGATGCCCCAAAGCCAGCCCAGCCTGAACATCGCTCGGATACTGGACGCCAGCGGCAACGCGGGATTGGGCAGCCTCCTGGGCGCGCTGCGCGAGGGCGCCTCCGCTGTTTGGGTAAACATACGCCAATACGTCCGCAGCCGCCGCCGCGACGGCGGCGTGCTCCGAAGGATAGGATGGGCTGTGCGGCACCGCGATCACCGGCTGAATTGTCGGGTCGAAGTCGCTGGGGCGTGCGCGGGAGTACTGGTATTTCGAATGCCAGGTTGCCACGGTCGCGTCATGGATCGCAATGCTGACAAGCGCCATTGTGCGCCATAGGTAAGTTGGCGAGGCCGGCGGCAACTCTGCGAGGGCGATCTCCTGCCAGCGGTAGCCGGGCCAGCCCCGATCCCAATAGGCGATGCGGTCCGATGTCCCGGCATCACGACGTTGCTGCGCCTTGAGGTCGCCAAGTTTCGCCCGTGTCGCGGCCTCGTCCGGCGGGGCCGGCACCGAGACGGCAGACCCCGAAGGAATGGACCAGGTATGCCAAGCTCCGGCGTTTGGCTCCACCAACCCTGGCCTGTTCTCTTGCGATGCGGCAGTTCCGACAGTGCCCATGATGGTTGCGGCGCAAAGAAATGCGTTTGGCAGTCTCACGTACTTCATCATATTCCTCCTTTACGGCGCCCTGTTCAGGGTTTATTTGGAAAACCTTAATGCATTGTCGTGAATATTGGGTTATTGCGGCCTAAGTGGGCATTCTTGGAAAGTGCGGCATGTTCCCGGAGAGCGACACCCAGGGCTGCGCACTGTCGCACCACATCTGCATCGTCGGGTGGAGCCAGCTCGTGTCGTCAAGCGTTCCGGCCTTAAGGAAGACGAGGCCGGGCATGGCATCCACCTCGGTGATGATCGGCGAGCCGCAATCCGGACAGAAGCGCCGGTAGGCTGGCTTCCCGCTGTCTCCGACATCGTTGAACGTCCTGAGCGATCCTTGGATGGAAAGCTCCGAACCGGGCATGCCGATCACCACCGTGAACGCGGTTCCGGCTTGCTTCTGGCAGTTCTTGCAGTGGCAGATTGCTATGGCGATTGGATCAGTTTCCGCTGAGTAGCGCACCTTTCCACACAAACAGCCGCCAACCATTCGACGCATCCTATCCCTCCTCTTTTTTATGCCGCCTTTCGTCTGCAAGTATGCGTGCGCATCCAGCGCCTGTGGCATGGAACCGCAATTCTCCAATTCGCGCCTTGCAGCAAGGTCAGGTGTTTGGTCCCGAGACGTGGCGGCATTCTCAAATCGGCATCAAGGCCGATTGGGCTTGCACTGACAGTTGGAGCGCTGCTTCATGATGCGGTCATCACCCGAATGGGTGACAAAATGGTTGAATGATTGGATCGGCTGCGACGATTGAAGCACTCTTGATTACGGGGGCTGCGTCTTGCGATGAACATCAAGACCATCACCACGCTGATCGATGCATTCCACGACGCAGCCTTGGAGCCTGGACTGTGGCATGACGCCTTGGCGCGATTGGGCGAGGCGGTCGGCGGTTCCCGGGTCGTCGTGCTCACGGCGTACGACCCGGTCGGGGGTGCTCGCCTTCTCGAATCAGTTGGATACAACCCCGAGTATTGGGACCGTGTCCAAGCTGAGCACAGCACGCCCAAGACGAACCGGTACATCAACCTGATGAACTCCGCGCCGCCCGGACAGGTCCTGCAGCCGCGCGCCTCCATGTCGATGCGCGAGTGGCTGGATGACCCGATCTATTGCAAGTTCCTCCGTCCTGACGGCCTGGCGGACGGCTTGGCCTGTCCGCTGTTCCATGCCGGGGATGGTTTTGCGGCCGTCGCGACGTTCCGAAGCCGTCACTACGACCCGCAGCACCTTCGGCTCCTGCAGGCCGCCGCGCCGCACATCCGGCACGCCCTCCATGTCCATCTCCGCCTCAACGCCCACGCCGCCGCGGCAAGCGAAGGGCTTGCCGCATTGGACCAGCTCAGAGCGGGCGTCGTTTTGACGGACGCGCAGGCGTGCATGATCTTTGCCAACGCCGCGGCTCAGGGCATCCTGCGGAAGTCGGACGGAATTTCGATCAACCGAGGCGGCCTGCTGACGGCAGCAAAGCCCGACGAGACGGCCCGGCTCAGGGCGCTCGTCAAGTCGGCCGCTGAGGCGGCCCTGAGAAGCGGGCGGCAGGCGGGCCGGGAGGAGGGCCGGGCGGCCGCGGGCGGCTCCGTCAGGCTCTCGCGGCCATCGGACAGGGAACCGTTCGACGTCCTCGTGACGCCGCTTCGGACGGCCATGCTTCCGGAAAGCCTTGCCGTTCACCGCCATGCCTCGGTGATGCTGCTCATTGCCGACCTGGATGAGGGTGCCGGCATCGAGGCAGCGGCGCTTCGCCGGATATACGGCCTCACGGCGGCCGAGGCCAGGTTGACGCTGCAGTTGCTCCTGGGCCGAGACCTGCCGACCGCGGCCACGGCGCTGGGCATCAGCGTCCATACCGCCAGGACCCTGCTCAAGCGCGCGTTCATCCGCACCGGCACGAACCGGCAATCCGAGCTGGTCGGCAAAATCCTGCGCGGCCCGCTTGGAGCGATCCGCAGCGGGGCTTGCCCAGGGTAGAGCTGCGGCCCGAGGCGAACCTTGACTCAGCCGTCCCATGGCGCATCGTACCCCGCTGGGTGCGGAGGGCCGGATGGACGACAGCTTGCTGGTGGCGCGCCGAGGCAGCGTGATGGTGCTGACGCTCAACCGGCCGGAGCGGCTGAATGCGATGACGGCGCCGATGATGGCCGCCCTGTTCGCGGCGCTCGCCGCGGCGGAGGCTGATCCGGGCGTCCGCGCGTTGCTGCTGCATGGCGCGGGCCGCGGCTTCTGCGCCGGGCAGGACTTGGCGGAGGTTTCGCCGGACCAGGATTTGGGCGACACGCTGGAACAACGGTTCAACCCGCTGGTCCGCGCCATCCGCGCCTCGTCGCTGCCGGTGGTATGCGCGGTGCACGGCGTCGCGGCCGGGGCGGGCGCCAATCTGGCGCTGGCCTGCGACATCGTGCTCGCGGCGCAGTCCGCCCGGTTCATCCAGTCCTTTGTCCGCATCGGCCTGATTCCCGACGCCGGCGGCACTCATGCCTTGCCCCGCCTGGCCGGCGACGCCCGCGCCCGCGGCATGGCGCTGCTGGGCGAACCCGTCAGCGGGGCGCAGGCCGAGGCGTGGGGCCTGGTCTGGCAAGCCCTGCCCGACGATGACGTGCTGGCAGAGGCGGAGCGCCTCGCAGCCTACCTAGCCGCCCAGCCTGCCGAGGCGATGGCGCTGACCAAGCGGGCGCTCGGTGCCGCGCAGGGCAACACGCTGGACCAGCAGCTCGACCTTGAGCGCGACCTGCAACGGGAGTGCGGCGCGTCGTCCGACTTCCGCGAGGGCGCTCAGGCGTTCCTCGAGAAGCGCCCGGCGCAATTCGGCCCGCGGACCCTGTGAGGTCAAGGGACTCACCGATGCTGGCTGACCTGGCCCCGCGCCCCGGCGACCTCGATCCCATTGAGACCGCGTCGCGCGACGAGATCGCTGGCCTGCAGCGCCGCCGCCTGGCCGAGACGCTGCGCCATGCCTATGCGAACGTGCCGCATTACCGGCGGGCGTTTGACGAGGCCTGCGTGCACCCCGACGAGTTCCGCGACCTGCCCGACCTCGCGCGCTTCCCGTTCACCGCCAAGGCGGACCTCCGCGCCAACTACCCGTTCGGCATGTTCGCCGTGCCGCGGGAGCAGGTCGCGCGCATCCACGCCAGCAGCGGCACCACCGGCAAGCCCACCGTCGTCGGCTACACGCAAGCCGATCTCGACGTGTGGGCGGATGTCATGGCCCGGTCGATCCGCGCCGGCGGCGGGCGGCCCGGCATGCGGGTGCACATCGCCTACGGCTACGGCCTGTTCACCGGCGGCCTCGGCGCGCATTACGGGGCGGAGCGCCTGGGCTGCACGGTGATCCCGGTGAGCGGTGGCCAGACCGAGCGGCAGGTGCAGCTCATCCAGGACTTCGCCCCCGACATCATTATGGTCACGCCGAGCTACATGCTGGCCCTGCTCGACGGCTTCCGCGCCGCCGGCGTCGATCCCCGCGGCACCTCCTTGCGCGCCGGCATCTTCGGCGCGGAGCCGTGGACCAACGCCATGCGGGCCGAGATCGAGCGGGACTTCGACATGCACGCCGTCGACATCTATGGTCTGTCCGAAGTCATGGGACCCGGCGTCGCCAGCGAGTGCGTGGAAACCAAGGACGGCCTGCACGTCTGGGAGGACCACTTCTACCCCGAGGTCATCGATCCTGAGACCGGCGCCGTGCTGCCGGACGGCGAGGCGGGCGAGCTGGTGTTCACCTCGCTGACCAAGCAGGCCACCCCGGTGATCCGCTACCGCACCCGCGACCTCACGCGCCTGCTGCCGGGCACGGTGCGCTCCATGCGCCGCATGGAGAAGGTGACGGGCCGCAGCGACGACATGCTGATCGTGCGCGGCGTCAACGTGTTCCCGACGCAGATCGAGGAGCTGGTGCTGGAGCGGGCCGAGCTGTCCGGCCACTACCAGATCGAGCTGACCCGGGCCGGGCGCCTAGACGAGATGCTTGTCCGCGTCGAGGCGCGGCCCGAAGGGTTCGGCGCGACCGACGCCGGGGCCGCCCTAGCGCTGACGATCAAGCAGCGGGTCGGCATCTCCGCCCGCGTCGAGGTGCTGCCGCCCGGCGGCATCGAGCGCAGCCTCGGCAAAGCGCGCCGGGTCATCGACCGGCGGGCGAAGGGCGGCGTCTGACTCCGGCTGCCCAAGCACCGCCCGCGCCTCCGCCATCGCCCGGCGCTGCCGCCGCACCAGGTCCGGGTCGGCGCCGAGCATGGATTGCATGTGCCGGTGCATGCGCGCGACCTCATCCAGGTGGCGCGGAACCGGCAGGCGGTGGGTGACGCTCGCGGCTTGGCGCCGGTGGGCGTTCAGGGGACGGGCGACGTAGGCGACGGTGCCGCCCTGGGACAGCGCCTCCGCATAGATGCGCCAGTCGCCAGCCATGGCGAACTCGGCCAGCTCGGTGCCGCAGCGCCGCAATGCCTGCTGCAAGGCCGTCCGGCGCCACACGACGGCGCTGGCGTTCAGGATCAGGTTGCGCGCCGACAGGCAGTCGCGCAGGAAGTCGCCCGCCGGGAACACGCCGTCCTGCGCCAGCGTCGGCGCCCCGGCCTGGGCGTAGTAGCCCTGGTGGTCCGGCCACAGCGCCGCCCCGCCGGCGTCCACCGCGCGGCTGTCGCTGAACGCCAGCACCGCGTCTGGCGCGTCCGCCAGCGCCCGGCACAGGGCCGCAAGGAAGCCGGGGTCCGCCCCGTCGTCCGCCTCGGCGATCCACAGCCACTCGCTCCGCGCCAGGTCCGCCGCCCGCCGCCATTGCTTGAACACGGAGCCGGAGTTGCTGGCGCCCGCCAGCCACCGCACGCTGCGCCCGGCCGCCGCGGCCGTGTCCCGCACCACCGCCCAGCTATCGTCCGTCGAGGCGTCGTCCAGCACGATCACTTCGGACACCGGATAGGTCTGCGCGAACACGCTGCCCAGGCGTTGCTCCAAATACTGCGCGTAGTTGTAGTTCGGCACCACGACCGACACCTCCGGCGTACCCGGGTCGGCCAGCCGCAGCAGGCGGTCGGCGTAGGCGTCCCAACTGAAGCACCGCCGCACCGTCTGGGCCAGGCGCTCCCGGTCGTCCGGGCGGGTTTGCAGGGCCAGCGCCCGCATCTGCCGCACCATCTCTGCCGCGTCGCCCAGCGGCACCGCGCAGCCGGCGCCGAACTCGCGCAGCAGGTCCGGTGTCCCGCCGCTTTCCTCGAACGCGACGCAGGGCACGCCGGCGGACATGGCCTCCAGCACCACGCTGGGGAACGGGTCCTCCCGCGAGGTGAGCAGGAACACCGGTATTATGTAGCACTTGCCACCAATACCGTTGCGCAAGTTACGCGCAGGCTAACAAAACCTCAGGTTATCCCCGCAACTCACCGGTTGATGCACGGGGCATCGTCTCGCACCCACCTCGAACGAAGGGAGGGCGGTAAGGTGTAGCGGTCGTGCGAGATGCGTTGGCAAAACGTCTTACTGATGACGAACACTTCAAACCTCGACTACGTTGCCGGACATGCGCATTAGTACAGAGGGCCGGCTCGGGCTTTGGGCCGCCGTGGTCGGATTGGCAGGCGGCGGTGCCGTGATGATCTGGCCCACTCACACCGAAATTGGATGGTCGTTGATCATCATTGCAGTGCTGGGCGGCGCTGCTCTGGCAGTCCATCATGTCTGGGAAAGAGTTGTGGACTTCCGGAAGTTAGGACAAACGCGCCGAATGATAGCCTTCTTGGGCCTGCTGGTATGCGGTATCGGGTTCTGTGGATTTACAATAA
>JAABUS010005819.1_pt1 | contig 15702 bp, 10 predicted proteins | sample 5560161 | NCBI WGS metagenome assembly JAABUS01 (sample SAMN10711885, study PRJNA513376) | rock metagenome | isolation source: Antarctica rocks | place: Antarctica: Victoria Land, Trio Nunatak nord | collected 2016-01-04
TAACGAGGACGCCGCGCGACAGGCGGGCTTCGCGATGATCCACCCTTATCAGCCCGCCGAGACGGTGCAGGGCGCGCTCGAACTCCTCTACGAGTTGCAGGGTTACCTGGCCGAGATCAGCGGCTTTGATGCGGTGACGTTGCAGCCCGCCGCCGGGGCGCACGGCGAACTGACCGGTATCCTGATCGTGCGCGCGTACCACGAGAGTCGTGGGGATACGGCGCGCACCAAAGTGATCGTCCCCGACTCGGCGCACGGGACCAACCCGGCGACCGCCGCGATGGCCGGGTATCAGGTGATCACCGTGCCGTCCGATGCGCGCGGCAATGTCGACCTCGACGCGCTACGCAAGGTCGTGGGACCGGACACCGCCGCGATGATGATCACCAATCCCAACACCCTCGGACTGTACGATGAGGGCGCGACGGAGTTGGCCGAGATCATTCATGGGGTCGGCGGGCTGGTCTACAACGATGGGGCGAATTTCAACGCGATCCTCGGGATCGTCAAGCCGGGCGAGATCGGCTTCGACATCATGCACTACAACGTCCACAAGACCTTCTCGACCCCGCACGGTGGCGGCGGGCCGGGTGCTGGCCCCGTTGGCGTGAAGTCGCATCTGGCGCGCTTCCTGCCCACGCCGATCATCGTCAAGGCCGAAACGGAGAGTGGAGCGGTCTACCAGCTGGAAGAGGTGCCGGAAAGTATCGGGAAACTGCACGCCTTCTGGGGCAACTTCGGCGTCCTGGTCCGTGCTTACACCTACATCATCGCCAACGGCAACACCGGGCTGCGCGCCGTCAGCGAGCACGCGGTGCTGAACGCCAACTACATCCGGGCGAAACTCTCCGACGTTTACGCGGTGCCGATCGACCGGATTAACATGCATGAATGTTTGCTCTCCGGCTCGCGCCAGAAGAAGCAGGGTGTGCGGACATTAGATATTGCCAAGCGGCTGATCGACAAAGGATTCTATCCGCCGACGGTCTATTTCCCGCTGATCGTCGATGAGGCGCTGCTGATCGAGCCGACCGAGACGGAGACGGTCGAGACGCTGGACAGCTTCATCGAGGCGATGCGCGAGATCGCGCAAGAAGTCATCGATATGCCGGAAGAGATCAAGTCTGCGCCCCACCACACGCCGGTGCGCCGCCTCGATGAGGCCACCGCCGCACGGCGACCGAACCTCCGCTGGCTGCCGCCCGAGCAGGCCGCCGACTAATTCTCAAACAACAAGCATTATGAGGCGGGCGGGGTACTATGCCCCGCCCTTTTCATTAATTCTGGTTCAATCATCGAACAGTGGCGATTGTGTCGGGGCTGTAGGATGGGTGCCGATCCGCCGCCCGACGCTGCGACCTTCGTCCAGACCGCCGAGGCGATTAATATTCTCGACGATTGTGGGCAAACAGTAGTCGCCGAGTTGTTCTTTGATCTGCCTCGTGTTGAAGCGGAGCGGTTGCCAGCCCACCGTTTTCAGGTCGTTGTCCCGCAGATTGTCCAGCGGGATACGCTGCGGATCGCTATGCCAAATGTCGCCATCGGTTTCGATGTCGATATTGCCTTTGGCGCAGTAGACCGCGAAATCGAGGGCATAATTTCGGCCTTTGGCGGTGACGAACTCTTGCCGCTCTGCGGGGATCCGCAGGCGCTTCAACTCCTGCCAGAGCGCATCTTCGAGCGGGCTTTCATGGTAGAGATCGTTGAGCTCCCTGGCCTTGATGAAGCGCTGCCAGTCGGTGGGGATGAAGACGATCCGACGCCAACGGCTGCTGGCAATCGCCGGTTCCAGCCGTTCGAGCGGGCCGAGGATTAGCTGGTAATAGCGTTGTTGCGCCTTGTTGTCGCGTGGCCCATCCGGGAAAAGCTCCCAGCGGAAGACCTCGCGGATCTCCAACACCCGCGCGTAATAGTTGATCGAAAATGCCTCGCTGCCAAAAATCTTCGTTTGATAGAACGCGAGCCATTGTGGCGGCCAACTGCCCTTGAGCCATTTCTGCGCGTTGCCGATCGGTATCCGATACCAGTGCTGCTCGCGCGCCGATGCCAGATCGAGTTTGTTGTTCATGATCGCGACGAGAACACGTTCGGTGATCGACGATACGACCATCTCCAAGAACTCCTCGGGATACTTCCACCACGCGGATCGTTTAGGTGATTATACGCGCGTTGGTCGCCGCGACGGGCTTTGTTACCGTTGTGCCCTGACCAACGTAACTAGAGCGCCGCAAACCCTTTCCGCCTTCAATTTCGGCAGTGGTCGAGGTGATCGAGGATCGGCTGAATCCTCTATACTGCGATGTGCAGACAACAGCATGACAGGCCACAGGTGAACACGGGATGATCGCAGGAGCAGGCCGATGACCGGCGGGACAGCGCGCGGGCGGGAGCGTTTCGAGGATTTGGTGGTCGAGGCGATCGATGAATTGCCGGATGACATCCTGGGGATGCTCGATAATGTCGAGATCGTCGTTGCCGATGCGCCGACTGCCGATCAACTCGATGAGGCGGGCAGCCTGGATGCCGGCGAGATGCTCCTTGGCCTCTACGAAGGAATCCCGCTGACCGATCGGACCGGCAGTTATGGGATGGTCTTGCCGGATAAGATCACCCTTTTTCAAGGGGCGCTCGAATCGGTCTGCCAGGATGAGGAAACGTTGCGGAACGAAGTGCGGGTGACGGTGATCCACGAACTCGCGCATCATTTCGGGATCTCCGACCGGCGCTTGCAAGAGTTGGGCTGGGCCTGATGAATCATTCCTGCGGATATAAGTACTTTACCGGGTTGCCAGGATGATGGACGAACGGGCACGACAGCGTGCGGGCGTCGCCTGGGCGTTGGCCGATCTGGAAGGGCTGCTCGCCCGTGGCGTGATCGATGAGCAAGGGTATGCCACCTTGTGCCACGATTACGAGGCGCGCTTGCACCATCTGGATGCCGCGCTTGGGGGAGCCGTGCCTGCCAATATGCCGGTGCAGACCGCGTTGCCGCTCACGAATCAACACAGCGCACCAGGAACGGGCTGGCAAAGCCTACACACCGATAATCCCGCCGCGCCCCAACCGTTGCAGGCTGGCGGCGATCCGTTGGCTGTGGCGGCGGCAAGCTCCACGGCCACGCCGCCGACGCTAGCCCCCCTGGGGGAGCAGAGGCATATCGCCGCAGCGGTCCCAGCCGCTCCCAGCGCCAGATCGGGCGAGGTGACCGGCCTGTGGATCAACCTGACCCTCTTCCTCGGCGCGTTCTTCATTGTCATGGCCTCGCTGATCTTCGTAATCAGCTCCTGGCGTTTCCTCGGTGCTGGGGCCAAGGCGGCGATCATGGTCGTTTTCACCGGTGCCTTCATCGGCGGCGGGCTGGTCTGCTTGCGATTGCCGCGTGTGCGACCCGCCGGGCAGACGTTCCTCGGGATCGGCGCGATCCTGCTGCCGCTGGACATCATCGGTGCATATAACTTCTTCCTGCGCGATCAAGGGATCTCCGGCGCAACGACCTGGACCTTCGGGGCCACGATCTGTGCGCTTTTCTACGGCGTACTTGCCCTCCGGCAGGTCGGGCGGGTCTATGCGGTCACCGCGCTGATCGCCGTCGTCCTGGCCTGGGGCGGGGCTATCGCGGCCCTCACTATCCCCGATCCGTGGATCGGGCCGGTATTCCTGCTGCTGCCATTGATTCTGCTGCTTGCTGGTCGCGTGAGCGAACGCACCGGACTCGGGCGCGCGACGTTCGGCGCGTTCCCCGCCTGGATCGCGCAACTTCTCATTCCGGTCGGTGGACTCTTCACCGTCGCCACGGGGGTCTTCGCCGATGGGCGCGGGGCTCCGGTCGCCGCGCTTGTTCTGGTGCTGATCTTCTATGGCCTCGCCGCCGCAACCCAAGGGCGACCGCTCTTGCGCGGATTGCAGGTCGGGGGCGCTGTCCTGGCTGGGGCGTTGCTGATCGTCGCGCTCGGCTGGCTTGGCGAGCTCCCGGTGCGGGATTACGCCGCGACGACCCTCGGCGGTGCCTGGTTGGCGCTGGTGGTCGGCCTGCTGCTGCGACGTGGCGGCGAACCGTGGCACTGGGGGGCGCTGGCCGCGTTGGGCGTTGGCTGGCTCCAACTCGGCCTCCTCTTGCTGCCCTGGGGCTATTTTGTCGATGATGGCAGCGCGGCATATTGGCTGCTGATCTTCGGCGGGGCGCTCGCCTATGCCGCCCTGAATCTCTGGGGTTTGCGGCAGCCGTGGCTCCTCTACCCGGTGGCAATCGCGGGGGCGGTGACCCTTTTCCACCTGCTACGGATCGGGTCGTCGCCCGGTGTCTATGGCTATGCCTGGGCCTATACCCTCGCCGCGCTCGCCCCGGTGACGATCCTCCAACCCCTGCGGCGGCAGGGCGCGCACCGGATCTGGGATAAACAATTGGTGGTGATCGATCAGGCGCTGGCGATTGCCGCGATCACGATCGCGTTGGTGGCGGGCAATCGCTTCCAGACGACCGCTATCCTCCTCCTCTTTGTCCTGGCCGGTGGGGCGATCGTGGCGACCGAGCGCCGCCCGGAACTCCTGATTATCCCCAATCTCTGGGGGATCGGGCTGATCGCGGCAACCGTCGGTCTCGCCGGGGCCGGGCCGCGCTGGGCACCGTCGTTCTACGCCGGCACCGGCCTGATCATTGCCTTGGCCTTGCAGGGCTGGCGGGGTGTGCCGACAATTCGGCGCACCGACTGGTTCATGGCCCACCGGTGGACTGCGGGGCTCTGGGCGGCTGGTGGGACCATGCTGGGCGGCTGGTTCCTGGCGGAAAGTGCGGCGGCCTTCCTGGCGAGCCTGGAACTGCGCGAACTTGTCCTCGACAGCGCCTATGGTCCGGTGGGGTTGGCCGTGAGTCTCTGCGGCGCAGCGCTGGCGGCAGACGCGGTCATGACGCTGCGCCGCCCGACCGGCTACGGTGCTTCGGCGGTGATCGCGATGGCGGTCCTGATGGGCATCGCCAGGATCACGCCGAACAACCCGCAAGCGTATGCCGTGCCCCTCGGTATCTATCTGTTTGCCCTGTCGGTCTACGTGGCCTATGAGCGCGACCTGGGGCCGATCAGGATGCCCGCCGCCAATGGCCTGCTGGCGGGCTCCGTCGCGGTCATTCTCGGCACGACTTTCACCCAGTCACTCCTCCATCCGTGGCGTTACATCTTCCTCGGCCTGCTGGAAGGGTTGATCCTGCTCGGATTGACCGTCTTCCTGCGACGCCGTTACGGCGTCGCGCTCTGTGTCCTTTTCCTCTCGCTCCTCACCTTGCGCGCGGTCTTCGATGCCGCGCGCTCCCTCCCCAACTGGGCGGTCATCGGCTTGCTCGGTCTGATCTTGCTGGTCGCAGCGGTCGTGATCCTGCTGCGCCGCGACCGCCTGGAAGCGTGGTGGGGCAGCGCCGCGACCCGCTGGGGCCGACTGAGCTAACCGCGCTGCCCGTCGCGCCATTCCCCACCGCAACGACACTCCTGAATCCGCGTCCGTACAGCCTTTTAACCCGCTTTGCGCGTGGTGAAAAAGGCGTAAAGATGGTACAATTCATAGTGATGGAAAGGGGTCGGCGTGGGAGTAATCGATGCAATCGCCGACGGTTGCTTCGCCGTTGCACGACGACCGCTGGTACTGGTTCCGGTTGTGGCTCTTGACCTCCTCTATTGGTTCGGTGGACGCATAACAGCCGCCCCTTTTACTGATGGCATCATCCATTTGCTCGAGCTCGCGCCGCAGCAAGGTCCAGGTAGACCTGACCCGGCGGAAACGATCGCGACGTTGCGTGTCCTCGGCCAGGAAACCGATCTCTTTGGCCTGCTGACGCTGGGGCAGCACCCGTTACTCTTGCAGCTAACGGTTGAGCAGGTCGGGCGTCCCTGGGGTGTCGGCACCCTCGATGCAGGGAATTGGGCGGTTGTCGTCTTGCTGGCGGTCCTGTTCGCCGTTCTCGGGATTTTTTGGCTGGCGATTTCACTATCGTTGATCGCGCCATTGGCGCGTCGGGAGCCGTTCTCACTCGTGGCGGTGTTGCGTCAAGTGCCGCGCTGCTGGCTACGGCTCGTGGGCCTCTATGCGGTGATCGTCGCCGGGGTTTGCCTGCTGCTGCTGCCCCTGCTTATCCTGGCAACGATCATGACGCTGCTCGGCTTGAGTACCGCGCTCTTGGGCTTGTTGCTGACGGTCCCGTTGCTGGTCCTCTACGTTCATCTAGCGCTCGCGCCAGAGGCGATTGCGGTTAGCGATGTGGGGCCATTTCGGGCGATAAAGTTGAGCATCGGGGTGGTGCGGCGTAACTTTTGGCCGACGTTCGGTCTGATCGTCGCGACGTATTTGCTCAATTACGGCTTGCCCTATGGGTGGGCCTTGCTCACGCAGCAAGCTGCGGGTGTGCCGTTAGCGATTGTCGGTAACGGTTTTATCGCCACCGGATTGACGGCGGCGGCGATGTTCTTCTACCAGGAGCGCCTGAGTGCCCTGGAAACGGCGAAAACTAGGAAACCCGAGGTTCTGGGTACGAAGTAGGACGGCTTACTGAGCGTAGCGTACTGTAGTGGTGTGCATCCTTCCTAATTTCGGTTTTCGCCCCTCGCGAATAGGAGTAGCTACGTGGCACAAGAAGTTCAGCAAGCAGTGGCGAAGGCCGAGAAGGCGATGAAGCCGACGTCAGGCGCCTACGGTGCCGATGCCATTCAAGTCCTTGAGGGGCTGGAAGCGGTTCGCAAGCGCCCTGGTATGTACATCGGCTCGACCGACGTGCGCGGCCTGCACCACCTTGTTACGGAAGTCGTGGACAACAGCGTCGATGAAGCGATGGCCGGGCATTGCGACGATATCACGGTGACGATTCACACCGATGGCTCAGTCACGAACGTCGACAATGGTCGCGGTATCCCGGTCGGCGAACACGCGAAAATGAAGAAGTCGGCGCTGGAAGTCGTGATGACCGTGCTGCACGCCGGCGGGAAGTTCGGCGGCAGCGGGTATCAGGTCGCGGGTGGCTTGCACGGTGTCGGCGTCTCGGTCGTCAATGCTCTCTCGGAGCGCCTGATCGTCGAGGTTCGTCGCGATGGCGGGATCTACCAGCAGGAATACAAGCGCGGTAAGCCGTTGGCAAAGGTCAAGCGGATCGGCGACATCGCCCCGCACGATCCGTATCAGCATGGCACGAAGACGACCTGGTTCGCTGACAAGGAGATCTTCGGCGATTCCGAATATATCTTCGAGACGGTTGCCCAGCGTTTTCGCGAGACCTGCTACCTGACGAAGGGACTGCGGATCCGGCTGGTCGACGAGCGTTCCGAGCAAGAAGTATCGTTCTACTTCGAGGGCGGGATCGTCTCGTTCGTGCGGCACCTGAACCGCAACCGTGGTGTTATTCACCCTCGTCCGTTCTACGTGCAGCGCCAGGTCAATGCCTATAACGTCGAGGTGTCGTTGCAGTACAACGACTCTTATGGCGAATCGGTCCACTCGTTCGCGAACAATATCAACACGGTTGATGGCGGGACGCACGTCTCGGGCTTCCGCTCCGCCTTGACCCGTATCCTCAACGAGTACGCGCGCAAGACCAGCATCTTGAAGGAGAAGGACGCCAATCTCTCCGGCGAAGATGTGCGCGAAGGCTTGACGGCGATCATCTCGGTGAAGCTGCCCGATGCCCAGTTCGAAGGGCAGACGAAGGGGAAGCTGGGCAACGCCGATATGGCCGGTGCGGTGCAGACCACCGTCGCCGAGGCGCTGGCGGCGTTCCTGGAGGAGAACCCTTCGGCGGGCAAGCGGATCATCGAGAAATGTCTGACCGCCGCCCGTGCGCGCGAAGCCGCCCGGAATGCGCGCGAACTCGTGCAGCGCAAGGGTGCGCTCGACAGTATGACCCTGCCTGGTAAGCTGGCCGACTGCTCGGAGCGCGATCCACAGAAGAGTGAGCTTTACATCGTCGAGGGTGACAGCGCCGGTGGCTCGGCGAAGCAGGGGCGTGACCGCCGCTTCCAGGCGATCCTGCCGTTGCGCGGCAAGATCCTCAACGTGGAGAAAGCCCGCCTCGACAAGATGCTCCAGAATGCCGAGATCCGCACGCTGGTCACGGCGATGGGCACCGGGATCGGCGAGTCGTTCGACATCAGTAAGCTCCGCTACCACCGGATCATCATCATGACCGACGCCGATCAGGATGGCGGCCATATCCGCACCCTCTTGCTGACCTTCTTCTTCCGTCACCTGGAACAGATCATCCGCGATGGCTACCTCTACATCGCGCAGCCGCCCCTCTATCGGGTCCAACTCGGCAAAGAGAAGCACTGGGTCTACGATGACGCGGCGAAAGACGCGATGATGCGGAAGGCGGCGGCGGCGGGCGGCAAAGATCCCGAGATTCAGCGCTATAAAGGACTCGGCGAGATGAACCCCGACCAGCTCTGGGAGACGACGATGGATCCGCAAGTGCGGACGATCCTCCAGGTGACGCTGGAAGATGCCGTGTCGGCCGATGAAACCTTCGACATGCTGATGGGGAGCGCCGTTCCCCCGCGCTATCGCTTCATCCAGACTCACGCGAAGGAAGTCGTTAACCTGGACGTGTAGTGGCAATAGGTCGAATAACGGCCAGTCAGGCAAAAGCAGCGGGGCCACACCTTGATAGGTGCGGCCCCGCTGCTTTCCCTTGTGACCTCTCGTGGTCCTCTATGGCTGTGGCCGGGTTTCCGCGAGGATCTGCCGCCCGAATTGGCCGAGCAGGATCACGTACGGTTGCTGATTCTCCGGGTGGCGCTCGAAGCGGGCGCGCTCGAAATACTGCACGGTGTAGGTCTTGCCATCCGCAAGCTGCTGGCTGAACTCCTCCGTGAGCGGGTAGCCGAACTGATTGAGCCCGCCATTGGCCTGCCAGTAAGTGAAGAAATCGGGTGCGAGGTTGTGGCCCGTCTCGCGGAAGTGGACATCGCCATCGCGCGGGCTGACCATCGTTGTCGGTGCGCCCGTGACCCCTTCCAGGATATGGCGACCGAACTGACCAAGTTGGATATCTTGCGGGGCCGTATTATTGGGGTGGTATTCCAGGCGCACCCGCTCGAAATACTGCACCGTATATTCGCGGCCATCTTCGAGTTTCTGCTTGAATTCTTCGCTCAACGGGAAGCCGTTGACCGCCAGGCCGCCGGTCGCTTGCCAGCGCGCGAGGAAACCGCCGCCGATACACTGATTCGTTTCGGTGAAGCAGACTTTTCCGGTGCTCGTGCTCCCGGTGCTGTAGTTGGCAGTCGCGAGTTGGAGGAGTGGGTCACCGTTCCCGGAATTCCCGGCGTAGGCGAAGATCAGGAACGTCGTGTTGGTGGGGGTTTCGGGGCCGCAGCCGATCAAACGGATCGTCGAGATGAATGTGCCATCGGCCCCGACGATCGTGCCGGGGAAGAGGGCCGCGTTGGAGGCTGCGGCGCGCACGGCGAGTGTCACCGCGCTACCAGCAGGAAACCCGGTGCCGGTGACGGTGATGATCGGATTGTCGGTGGGGCAGGAGCCGCTCGCCGGGTCGATTTTCAAGGCGGGCACTCCTTCCGGTGCGGTAACCAGGAAGAGTGCATAGGCGAGGAGCGAACCCGAACTCGCGTCGCGCGCGCTGAGACGGTATTGCTGACCGGCAACCGCCGCAGGATCGGTGCAGCCGGGGACGATGCTCGCCAGATTAGCGGTTGCGCTCACACGCCCATCGGCCGCGACTGTGCCCTGGGCGAAGACCGTCGCGCGATCGTCCGCGCTCCCGTCCAACTGTGCGGTGAAGGTCACGGTGAGGCCGGGAACGAAGCCGGTGCCGAGGGCAACGACGACGGTGTTACACGGTCCACGGAACGGGGTCAGATCGAGGCTTGGCTCTGCAGCGACTGAGCGTACGCCGATCGGGGCGAACGGAGCCGCTAAAATCACCATGAGCAATACGATCACACTTGCAGGGGTACGTCTGAGCCGCTCCGCCATCGCCGGTCCTCCAGATAGGTCATCTGCGGCGCACTGTCGCACCACACTCTTAGGGAGAGAGTAGCATAAACTCGTACTGCATGAGTGGTTTTGTGACGGTTGTTCTTCAGCAAAAGTGTTGCGTGATTTGACACTGCGAGATTCTTTTTTGGTGCCACTTTTTGCTTCATCCCAAGCGAGGTAATACACGCAAATATTATAAGATTTGTGCTTTCTGCCTTGACAATATACTCCCCACATCCTACCCTTGCCGCGACTATTCACGGCGAAACAGTGTCACGGCCGTCTCTCTCGGTGACATAAGTAATGAAAGTTGCCCGCCTTTCGCCGAATAGGACACCTACTTGTTGCAGGCTGCGTTAAGGTTGTCAATAGACGATCGATGTGCGGTACAGATCTGGTCGTTCGAAATCTTTTCCTTTAAGTTCACGGCTTGTATGTGTACAGATTGCTGAATACCAGAGTGCGAAATTGTGTGCTTAATCCGCAATCTCGCAATGATGTAAGCTACACAAAGGAGCATGATTACATATGTTCGAGCGGGAATCACCGGAGCATCAGGAACAGAGACAGGAGTCGCAGCGTTTACTCGCAGCACTGCGGCAGGGCAGGATTTCACGGCGTGACTTCCTTGTGCGGGCGGCAGCCCTGGGGTTCTCGGGTGCGACGATCAATCTCTTCCTGATTGCTTGCAGCAGCGGGAGTTCGACGGCAACGACGGTCCCTGCTATTTCAACACCGTCTTCGGCGGCTGCCTCTGCGACGACGGTGGGCGCGGGCACCGTCTCCGGAGCTGATGTTGCGACACCGGCGACCAGAACACCCGGCGGTGCGAGCACGGCAACACGCCCCGTTGGCTCGCCTGTTGCCGGTACCGCGACTCGTGTTGCGACACCAGGGGCCGGAACACCGGTTGCCGGTGGTCCCTCCACGGGGATTGCAAGTGCACAAGGCACGCTCCTCGGGGGCGACGTTCCCGCAAACGCTCAATTCGCCGATAAGCAGGAACTGCGCTATCCATTGGCTGAACTCATTCATGCCGATCCGGGCCAAGCAACCGCCGTGCACGAAGTACAATTCATCCTCAATTGCTGGGATAGTCTCGTCACCGCTACTCAGCAGGGCGAGCCGAAGTCGGCGCATGCGACGAAGTACGATATTTCCGCCGATGGGCTCACGTACACCTTCACCTTGCGTTCGGGCCTGAAATTCTCCGATGGCAGCCCGCTGACCGCGAAAGATTATGAGTGGGCCTGGAAGCGTAACCTGAACCCGGATACGGCCTCCGAGTACGCGCAGGCCATGTACCCGATCAAGGGTGCCGAGGCTTACAACAACGGCAAGACGACCGATCCCAACACGGTCAGCGTGAAGGCGACGAACGACACCACGCTCGTCGTGAACCTCACCGAGCCCGCGCCATATTTCCTGGCGCTCGTCTCGACCTGGATCTATGTGCCGTTGCAGCAGGCGACGATCGAGAAGAACAAAGAGAAGTGGGTCGAGGCCGGCAACATGGTCACGGCCGGCAAGTACAAGCTGCAGGAGTGGGCGCACGATCAGCGGATGGTGATCGTCGCCGACCCGAACTACTACGGCGACAAGCCGAGCTTGCAGCAGATCACCTTCGCCATCTATCAGGACGTTGCCTCGTCGTCCTTGCCCGCCTATGAGAAGGGTGAGATCGACGTCGTTACGAATCTCTTCTCGGATAATTTGCAGCGGGTGAAGAACGACGCGAACCTGAGCAAGGAATTCAACCAGATCCCTTCCTCCGGGACCGGGTTCATGGTCTTCGATACCACGAACACCAAGTCGATCGTCTCGAAGAAAGAGTTCCGCCAGGCCGTCTACTACGCGATCAACCGCGACAATCTCTGCAACAATGTCCTGAAGGGCCAGTACCTGCCGAAGACGACATTCGTCCCGAAGGGAATTCTGGGCTATATCGAGCAGCCGCCGATGCCGGTCGATTTCAAGGGTGATAAGACCAAGGCGAAACAACTGCTCCAAACCGCTGGTTACAATGGTCAGGAGTTGGTGTACACGCACAGCGACACGGCGAGCGCCAAGACGATCGCCCAAGCATTGCAGGCCGATCTCAAGGACGTGGGGATCAATATCCGCCTCGATCAGCTGGAGCGCAAGGCGTTTGCCGCCTGGCGTGAGTCTCGCAAGGATCAGGCGTTCGATATGTATGTCGGGGCGTGGTTCTCGGACTACGAGGATCCGAACAACTGGTACAATTTCTTCCTTGCGAACCCGGATCAAGAGTTCTGGCACTGCCACTACCCGCAACTGGAGAGCAGCAAGTCGTTCCTCGACCTGATCCGCAAGTCGAATGTCTTGCAGGATCGGGCGCAGCGTCAGGCCGGTTACGAGCAAGCTGAGAAGCAGTTGCTCACCGATCTGCCGTTCGTGCCGCTCTACAATAATGCGGATGTCGTGATGGTCAAGCCCTACGTGAAGGGCCTCGTCCACACGAGCCTCGGTCAGGATCTCTTCGGCAGCGTCAAGATCCTCAAGCGCTAAGTTGTTCGGGAGGCCACCTCATCAGGGGCGGCCTCCCGCCTCTCCTTTGTTCATCTGACGCTACGACGCCGCACTGCGGTGGCCGCTACCTCGCCACCGTTGCGGAGGAGAGAGGGCCGTGGGGGCCTGCATTATCCGCCGACTCTTGTTGGTCGTCCCGACACTGTTCGTCATCTATACCATCACCTTCTTCGTTATGCACGCCACACCGGGCGGTCCATTCGATACCGCCGGCGATAAACCGCTGCCCGCCGCGACGCGTCGCAATCTCGAAAAGAAGTACGGATTCGACAAACCGCTCTGGCAACAACACTTCCTCTATGTCAGCAATCTCGCCAAGGGTGACCTCGGGCCGTCGTATGCTTCGCGTAATCGGCAGGTGACGGAGATCATCACCGAGGCGTTCCCGCGCTCGGCGCAACTCGGTCTGGTGGCGATCTGCCTCTCGGTGGTGATCGGGATCGGCCTCGGTATCCTCGCCGCCGTCAAGCAGAATTCTGCCGCCGACTACGTCTCGATGCTGGTCGCGACGATCGGTATCTCGATACCTTCCTATGTGACCGCATCGGTCCTGATCTGGATCATCTCGATCAAGTTGGATCTCGTCCCGACTGGCGGTTGGGAGGGGATATTCAGCAAGAACATCATCATCCCCGTGATCGCCCTCTCGTTCTTCCCGATCGCCATCTTCGCGCGCTACACGCGGGCCTCGGTCCTCGGTATCCTGCGCCAGGACTACGTACGCACCGCGCGGGCGAAAGGGATAAAGGGGCGTCTGGTCCTCTTTCGCCATGTGCTACGGAATGCGCTCATCCCGATTGCGACTGTTGGCGGCGTACAGTTCGTCGCCATCCTCACCGGGTCGTTTTTCGTGGAGACGGTCTGCAATATCCCCGGCGTCGGCAATCTCTTCGTCCGCAGCTCGACCGGGCGCGATTATCCGATGCTGATGGCCCTGACCCTGATGCTCGCGATGTTGACGATCATCGCCAATCTGCTGGTCGATCTCCTCTATGCCTGGCTCGACCCACGGATCAGCTACAACTAAACCTCCACGGCGATCGATCGGGGCTGTTCGTCCCGAGAATGAGGATGCGCATGAGTACCGCCAGCACCACGACAGTGAAAGAGGCACTGCCCGACGCGCTTGCCAAGGCTCGCGCCAATAAGCCCCGCAGCCTGTGGAGCGATGCCCTGCGCCGCTTACTGCGGAATAAGGCCGCCGTCCTCGGGCTGCTCTTTGTCACGCTGGAGATCGTCGTGGCGCTCGCCGCGACGTCTTGAGCCGCCTGATCTACGGAGCAAGGATCTCCCTGTCGGTCGGCTTTATCGCCGAGATCCTGATCCTCTGTATCGGCGTACCGCTCGGCTTGCTGGCCGGGTATTTCGGTCGGTGGGCCGATACACTGTTGATGCGCTTCGTCGATATCATGTACGCCTTCCCCGATCTGCTGCTGATGATCATCCTGATGACCTACCTCAAGGCGACCCTCCCCTCTGCCGAGAGCGGCCCACTTCTCCTCTTCCGGCGTTTCTGGGAGTGGAGCGGCGGGACGGCGGGGATCTTCCTGGCGCTGGCGATCACCTCCTAGCTGACCCTGTCGCGCCTGGTGCGCGGCGAGACGCTGGCCCTGAAACGCCGCGAGTTCATCGAGGCCGCACACTGTATCGGCGCGACGAACGGCCAGATCATGCGTCGGCATCTCCTACCGAATGTCCTGGCCCCGATCATCGTCTCCACCACCCTGGGCGTCCCGGCGGCAATCCTGGCCGAGGCGGGGCTGTCGTTCATCGGGATCGGGGTCAATCCGCCGACGCCGTCATGGGGCCAGATGATCTTCGATGGGCTGGGCGGGTTGCGTTCGGTGCCGCATATCGTGATGGCCCCCGCCGCCGCCCTGGCCTTGACCGTCCTCTCGTTCAACTTCCTCGGCGATGGCCTGCGCGACGCCCTCGACCCACGAATGAAGAACTGAGCGCCTTGCGGCCCAATCTGATCCACACGAAAAGCCTGAGCGCCGCCGCTCATGATCTCTGGCAACGGTATCGTATCGCTGAATACGATCAGAACTGCTACGCCCAGCCTCTTATGCCGGAAGCCGCCGCCATCACGGACGGGTGGCGGTGGCAACGCTTGTCGCCACGGCACCGCTCGATGATGCCCCGACCGCCCCGACCAGCACGACCAGGATGCAAATCATCGCGCAGAGGAGCAACAGACCACCGACCACCCCGAGGATGATCCAGAGGGTGCGGTTGCTGCCGGTATTGCCCGGTGACGGATAGGCATTGGCATTCGGCGGTGCCCAGCCGGTCGCCGCCGCTTGGGGATACCCTGCCCCGCCTTGCGGGTAGCCGCCATAGAATAGGGTGCCGGGGGCGTACCCACCCGGTGCCGCCTGCCCGCTCGCGGGTGGCGGTGCGCCGGGTGTCGGATAGGTAATACTCCCCTGTGGTGTGGGCGCTCCCGGTGGCGGGCCATACCAGCCGGGTGCCTGGGGTGGCGGATAACCACCCGCCCCTTGCTGCTGGTACGGAGTCGGTTGCTGTGCCGGTGGCTGCGGCTGCGGCGGTGGTGCGGCCTCCTGGCGTGCAGGTTCGGTGGGGCGCGGTTCTTCTACCGGCGGGGGCAGGTTGATCGACCGGCGCGTTTCCCCCTGCTCCGCTGGTGCTGGCGGGGCGGCCGACTGCTCCTCAGGTTTCTGTGGCTTCCACGGTTGGTAATTCCAGTTGACTTGCTCCGGCTGTTCCGGCTCTGGTGTTGGCTCCGGCTGAAAAGGATCCTCCGCCGTCGATGGTGCCGCCGCTTGCACCTCTGCCGCCGCAGCATCATCGGCGGGCGGTAGCTGCGGCAACTCGAACGCCACGGTGGGGGCGCTGCGCTCCTCGTCGGACAGTGGCGTTGGCAGGGTGGGGAGGTCGAATGACACCGTTGGCGCATCACGCGGCGACGGTGCGCTCGCTTCGCGCGCTGACGCCGTACTTTCGTCGGTTTTTGTGGTTGTCGATGCGGGTGCCGTTGCAGGCGGTGGCTGGCTCAACGGCGGTGTCGGGGGCGTAGCCTCGCCGGGTGTGCTTAGGTCCGGCATCCGCTCGAAGGTCAGCGTTGCATCGGTCGGCGGTGCCGGTGTCGGGCCGGTCGTCTCGCGCGTGGACGGTGGCAGGCGCGTGCCGCAACGCTCGCAGAAACGGCTGCCGGGGGTG
>JAABUS010005820.1_pt1 | contig 15699 bp, 15 predicted proteins | sample 5560161 | NCBI WGS metagenome assembly JAABUS01 (sample SAMN10711885, study PRJNA513376) | rock metagenome | isolation source: Antarctica rocks | place: Antarctica: Victoria Land, Trio Nunatak nord | collected 2016-01-04
CCGGTGCGCCCGATCACCTCGACGGTGCCTTCGCTGGGGGTGTGGCGGATGGCGTTGGTGACGAGGTTGCCGATCATCCGCGACAGCTCTCGTGGGTCGGCGCGGACGGCGATCCCTGGTTCGGCGTACCCGCCGAGCTTGACGCCGTTGGCCAGCGCCACCGGAGTACTGATCGCGAGGGCCTCGCTGATCGCCTCGTCGAGAGGTACCGCTTCGAGTGTGAGAGTGAGCGCGCCGGCGTGGATGCGCGACAGCTCGAACAGGTCGTCGACCATCCGAGCCATCTTGTCGACGGTCTCGCGCATCTGCGCGTGGTAGCGGGCGGGGTCGGCGGCCAGGCCGTCCTCAAGCGCCTCAGCCATCGCTCGCAGCCCGGCGAGTGGGGTCCGCAGGTCATGCGACACCCAGGCAACCAGCTCCCGCCGCGACGACTCGAGCGCCCGCTCGCGCTCCCGCGACTGGGCCAGCCGCGTGGAGGTCGCTGCCAGCTGATCGGACACCGCAGCCAGCTCGGCCGGGATCCCCTTCGGCGAGACGAACGTGCCGTGCTCGCTCATCGCACGGGTCGCCTCCTGGACGGCGTGGGCGCCCACCATCGCGCGCCGCGCCACGAGCAGGGCGAACCCGAGCGACACGACGCCGGACACGCCGGTGGCCCAGAGCACGACGCCGAAGTCGTGGTCGGAGATGAACATGGCGCGCGAGGTGCCGACGATGGCCGCCACGATCCCGAGGACGGCGAAGACCGCCACCATGGCGAACGACCAGCGCAGCGACCGGCGTCGCGCCATGTTCGCCAACAGCAGACCGATGATGCCGACGCCCGCGGCCCAGGCGGTTGCGATGGCGACCAGCGTTGCCGTGTCCTTGTTCACGCTGCTGCCTCCCACCGGTAGCCGACGCCCCAGACGGTCACGAGTCGCGACGGTGTCGTCGGGTCAGGCTCGACCTTCTCACGCAGCCGGCGTACGTGCACGGTGACGGTCGACTGGTCCCCGAACGACCAGCCCCACACCTTCTCGAGCAGCTCGACGCGGGTGAAGGCCGTCGCCGGGTGCGACACGAAGAAGCGCAACAGGTCGAACTCCCGGACCGTCAGGGCGAGCGGCCCGCCGCCCATGGTGGCTTGCCTGCTGGGACCGTCGACGACCAGGTCACCGTCGGTCCATACCCGCGTGTCGGGGTTCTCGCCCTCGCCGACCCGCCGCAGCACCGACCCGACCCGCAAGACGAGCTCGCGCGGGCTGAACGGCTTTGTCAGGTAGTCGTCGGCGCCGAGCTCGAGGCCGACCACCCGGTCGGCGGCGGTGCCCAGCGCGGTGAGCATGATGACGGGGAGGTCGCTCTGAGCGCGCAAGCGTCGGCACACCTCCAGCCCGTCGACACCTGGCAGCATCACGTCGAGCACGACCAGGTCGGGACGCTGTTGGCCGACCATCGACAACGCTGTCTCGCCGTCTGCCGCCTCCTGCACGTCGTATCGCTCCGCCCGGAGGTACGACAACACGACCTCCCGCACGGTCGGGTCGTCGTCGACCACCAAGATCTTGCTCACCGTGGGCCGAGGGGCGGCTCTGGGCCGTCGGTGGGCACTGGGGCAGCCACACCTCGCACCGTCGAGGAGCCGGCAGCGGCAGCCGTACGCCGTTGCCACCAGCAGCCGGCAGCGACTCCCACCGCCGTCAGGGCTGCGAGCGCCCACCACCCGGCGGCGTAGTTGCGGTCGAGCAACGTCGGGTTGTCCGAGATGGCCCCGAAGCCGGTCAGCATCGGGAAGACCGCCACCGAAGTGGTGCCGAGCACGATCACCCCGCTCACCAGCGGCATCCGCGCCCACGTCGGCACCCGGGGGACCGCCAGGGCGCCAATCAGCACGACGATCGGCGCCAGCACAGCGTCGTGCAGCAGCGTCCCGCCGGCGAACCACTTCAGGGCCTCCACGACGGTGACCGAGCCCCTGTCCAGGACCTTGAGGACGCCGACAACCGCGATGACGACGCCCGCCAGTCCGACGAGCCCGCGCACCACCCTCATGCCTGCACCTCCAGCTTGGCCAGCCACTTGGTCTGCAGTACGCCGGGGCGGTTCGGCGCGATGAGACGGCACGGAAAGCCGTGGTCGATGCTCAATGTCTCACCGTTGAGCTCCACGGCAACCAGCGTGAGCGGGTCGTTGACGAACTGCGACGGCAACCGGGTGATCCGGAACGCGCCGGACTCCTGCAGCGAGCTCGCGATCAGGTCGACGTCGTCAGGTGCGTCGACGAGTGCCAGCACGTCACGCATCCGCACGCCGCGCCAGTCTCCCGACGCACTCCAGCCTTCGACGCACGCGATCGGCAGCGTCGCGCTCGTCTGCGGCAGCTGCCTGAGGTCGTCGAGCGAGAGGCTCACCGTGCGGTCACCGTTCACCAGCTCGAGGCGATAGTTCGGGTTCCGGGCCAGGTCGGTGACGCCGGCGGCAACCGCGCTCTTGTTGATCGGGACGCCTTGCGGTCCTTCGCCGGAACGGACGCCGAACACCGACACCTTGCGCAGCAGCGGCACCGTGGCGCCGGCGGTCGACAAGACGGCGACGCCGGTGGCCAGCCAGGTGGCGCGCAACAAACCGCGACGGCTCAGTCCGGCGGTCGGGTGCCCGGTCGGAGGAGCCGTCCGGGTCGGCAGCGGCGCCGCGTCGTCGTCGGCGTACTCATGCTCGACGGGGCCGGGCGGGTCCACCGGCCCGGTGATCGCGGCACGGATGATCGGCAGCTTCACGGCGATGTGCACGAGCAGAGACCCGATGGCAACCCAGGCGACAGCGTAGTGGGTGGCGCGGAACGAGAAGCTCCACGGGTACCAGTGCGTGGTGTTCGCGAGCCCGATCGCGAGCTGGAAGATCGCCGACGCGACGAGCAGCGCGATCGATCCGCGCTCGGCCAGCTGAAGGCCCAGGCGGCGTACGTTGCGCACGTCGACTCGCTCGAACAGCTTGGGGAACACCGACCACAGCTTGACCAGGAGCAGCGGCACCGCGGCCGTGCCCGAGATGACGTGCAGGCCCTGGCTCACCCGGTACAGCGAGACCGGGCGCGTCGGCAAGGTCAGCCACCCAGGCATGTCCTGCTGGAAGTGGCTGTAAAGGCCCGTGACGAACGCGACGAGGAAGCAGATGCCGAGCCATAGGCCGACCCGTGCGGTCACTTCTGGCCCGCGCAGCCGCGATGTGAAGCTCTCCGGCTTCGGCAGCGGAAGCGTTGGCGCTCTCACGACGAGCCCCGTCTCTGCAAGGTCGCGAACCAGCGGCCCTCATGGTCGACGACTTCAAGGATATGCAAGGCCGTCTGCTCGGCGAGCAGCTCGAGCTGGTCGGCCGGGACGGTCGCCCACCGGAAGCGGCGGGTACGACGGCCGGCGACCTCGAGCCCGATCCGGTGCACCCGGATCGGTCCCCCGGGCGACGCCAGGTCGACGATGATCCGGCCGCCGGGGGTGACCAGGGACGTGGCGCGCCGCAGTAACCGCACCGGGTCGCCGCCGATTCCGATGTTGCCGTCGGCAAGCAGCGCGGTGGTCCAGCGGCCCTCCCCCGGCAGGTCGGTGAAGATGTCGCGCTGCAGCGCCATCGCGCCGCGCTCGCGGGTGAGCTGGACCGCCTGCTCGACGAGGTCGATGCCGAGGGCCAAGATGCCGAGGCTCAACAGCGCGTGCGTCATCCGGCCGGGACCGCAGCCGATGTCGACAGTGGCGCCGAAGCAGCGGCGTAGGAGCGCGTGGTCGCTGGCGTCGGCCTCGGCCATCCATCGCCGGGCCGGCAGCAATGCCGCTTCGGCGTCACCCATGCCGAAGATCCGGCACGGCTCACCGCGCAGCGCAGCCGCGAAAGCCTCCGACGTGGTGAGCTGTTCCTGCCCGGGCACGCGTACGTCGGCGTCCGGCTCGGTATCGCTTTGCTGCCGTGCGGTGGTCGTCATCGAAGCACCGTCTCGGAAACGTCGGCGAACGCAGCAGCGAAGCGGGTGTGCGGGGCAAGTGCCGCGACGCGAACGGCGTCGGCGAGCGTGTCGACGTCGTCGAGCGGGTGGGCGACCACGACCCGGGCACCGGCTGCCTCGAGCGCGGCGTGGGTGAGCGCGCAGGTGTCGTCCTGCGACATGGGCACGTCAACCAGGCCGTCGACGTACCCCGCAGCACGGGTAGCGAGACCCCACCAGCCGCCGTCAGTCGCCGGACCGAGGGCGGCCTCGAGGGACCGGGGACCACCGGAGACGACGTCCATCAACCGCCGCAGGTCGTGCGCGGTCAGCTGAGGGGTGTCCATGCCGACCTGGACGAGCGGTGCGGTCGGACCGAAGAGATGGGCGGCGTCGCTGTGGGCGTGCACCAGGCGGGCTGCGAACGAGTCGCCCCGTTGCTCGACCAGCTGCCACCGAGAGAGCCGGGCGGCGATCTCGTCGCCACGGGCGGCACCGGCCAGATCACCGGTCAGCGCGACGATGCGCGACTCGTTGCCGGCCGCCTGCTCGCAGGCGTCAAGGGTGTCCAGCAGCGCGGCTGCGGCCAGGTCGGCGGCGGCCGCGTCGCCGACGGTTGCGGCGAGGCGCGTCTTGGCGAGGCCCGCGACCGGCGCCTTGGCGACCAGCAGCAGCCGGGTAGCGCTGCCTGCGGCGGTCACGGCAGGACTCGGGCGAAGTCGCGGGCCGTACGCAGTGTCCCTCGAACCGACCCCGACACCTTTGACCGGGTACCGTCTGCGCGCGGGACGTAGCTGATGTCGTGCTCCGTGAACACCCAGCCGGCCGCCTGCGCCTTGACCAACAGCTCGACCGGGTAGCCGAAGCGGCGGTCGCGCACACCGAGGTCGAGCAGGTCCTGGCGGCGGCACACGCGCATCGGGGCGATGTCGCGCACCGGCAGCCCGGTACGCCGACGCAGCCAACTGAGCACGACCATGTTGCCGACCTTCGCGTGCCACGGCAGCACCCCACGCGTCTTCGGGCGTCGTCGTCCGACAGCCATCGTGGCGCGCCCTGCCTCGACGTCCTCCAGCAGCGGAACCAGGTCGGCAGGGTCCATCGAGCCGTCACCGTCCATCACCGCGACCAGGTCGGCCGTGCTGGCGAGTACCCCGGCGTGCACCGCGGCGCCGTACCCGGCCATTGGCTCGTGCACGACCGTGGCGCCGAGCTCTCGGGCCACGTCGGCGGTCGCGTCGCGCGAGCCGTTGTCGACCACGATGACCCGGACCCCGGCAGGCATCCGGCGCAGCACCTGCGCAAGCGCGGGTGCCTCGTCGCGGCACGGCAGCACGACGTCACAGCGGGTCATGTTCCTACGGTAGAGACAGCAGTGACCTGAAGTGGCTGTTCAGGCTTACGAGTCTGTGACGGCGCCAAAGGTGCGGGGAGCGCTGCCGGCCGAGGATCGACGGCTGCAGGCCGGCTGGAGGGCTCAGAGGTTCAGCGTGTCACGCAGCAGGCTGTAGCCGACGAACGCGACGATGTCGATCAGCGTGTGCGCGACAATCAACGGCAGCACTCGGCCTTTGCGTTGGTAGAAGTAGCCGAAGACCAGCCCCATCACCGCGTTCCCCACAAACGCCCCGAACCCCTGGTAGAGGTGGTAGCTGCCACGCAGCAAAGCGCTGGCGATGAGCGTCGGCCAGGCGCCGACGCCGAGCTCGCGCAACCGCGTCATCAGGTAGCCGACGACCACGACCTCCTCCAGCACAGCGTTCTGGGCAGCCGCCAGCACGAGCACCGGGATCGTCCACCAGTGGTCGGTCAGCCCGCTCGCGACGACGGTGGCGTTGATGCCGAGCTCCCTCGCCAGGTAGTAGAAGCCGAGCCCAGGCAGCCCGACGACGGCGGCGAGCCCTGCGCCGTACCCGAGGTCGCTCAGCGCCGTACGCCGACGTGGGACGTCGAGACCGAGCCGCCGGGTCGCGGACGCGCCGCCCCCGCTGAGCAGGTACAGCGCAAGCGCCACCGGGACCACCGCGAAGGCGATGCCGACCAGCTGGTAGCTGAGGTCGAGCAGTGGCCGCGGCGTGAAGCTGGGGTTGAGGGTTGCGCTCTGCGACGACAGCCGGCCGGGCGCGGTGAGCTTGGCGACGAGGCTGATGACGGAGTAGACCGCCGACTGCCCGAGCGACAGGCCGAGAACGATGACGACCTCCCACCGAAGCCGGCGGTCACGTTGCTCGGGCAGGAACCCGTCGTCGAGCCTCACGCGCTCAGTGTGCCTGCTCTACTGTCGCTGACATGAGCGAACCCAGGGTGCCGACAGTTCCGGCCGGCCACGAAGACCCCACCCGGCCGACTCCCGAACGGCAAGGCCGCATCGTGGTCGTGACCTACAACCCGATCGCCGCCGCCGTGGTGGCGATCGCCGAACAGGTTGGCCGCCCGACGACCGTCCTCGACCACCGTGATGCCGACGCCAGCGCGCCCAGCGACGCGACCACAGACCCTGCTGCCTGGCTCAGTCGCAACCCGCTCGGTCCAGACGACGCACTGGTCTTCTGTGACCACGACGCACCCCAGACGCTCGAGCTGCTGCGGTCAGCACTGCAAGGCGGCGCCGGTTACGTCGCGATGATGGGGAGCCGGGGACGAGCCGAGAGCGTGCTCGCGACCCTGCAGCAGGAAAGCTACTCCGAGGAGGCCTTGCGGCGGTTGCACGTCCCGGCAGGTCTCAGCATCGGCGGCAAGGCGCCAGGCGAGATCGCGCTGTCCGTCGTAGCCGAGATCGTCGCCAGCGCGTACGGGCGCTCGGGTGCGCCCATGCGCGACGAGCTGGGCTGACAAGACGCTTCCACGCCTGTCCAGCCCTACCGTCCACCAGTGACGGCTCAACTCCCCCGTTAGGCTCGGCAGCGTGCCCCCCGCACCGGCGACCTCGACCATGCACGGTCGGTCCCGGGTGCCTCCCGCCTTGCGCGGCCTGACCGGGCCGGCGCTGGTCGGCCTGGTGGTCTCGGTGACTCTGATGGTCGTCGCGATGGCAGTCCCCGCAGTCTTCGACTGGAACGTGCACGTGAGGTCGTTCCCTCCGTTGCACGCCGAGTGGGACCCGCGCTGGGGGCCCGGCACCGTCGCGTCGGTCATCCTCGCCGGCGTAACGCTCGTGTACGCGCGACGGTTCGCCGCGGAGGCCGGCTGGGGGCGGCTGTTGCTGGCGGCCTACGCCCTCGGGACGGCCTGGATGGTCTCGCTCGCGACCGTCGACGGCTGGGACGGCATCGGGGTGATCCTCCAGTCCAACTACGAGTACCTGCGGACGGCACGCAAGATCACCTCCTGGGCCGACGTCTCGACCATGCTGCACGAGTACGTCGCGCGCATCGACTACGACAACCCTGCCCACTGGCCGATACACCTGTCGGGGCATCCCCCGGGTGCGGTGCTCTTCTTCGTACTCCTGGTGGCGCTCGGGCTCGGCGGCGGGCTGGCCGCAGGTTGGGTGGTGATCGCGCTGGCCGCGACGACGCCGGTCGCCGTACTGATCACGCTACGGACGCTGGGCGCCGAAAGCAGCGCACGCTCGGCAGCACCGTTCCTCGTCGTCGGGCCGGCCGCGATCTGGATGGCGGTGTCGGCGGACGCGATGTTCGCCGCGGTCGCCGCGTGGGGACTGGCCTGTCTGGCGGTCGCCGCGACGCGCTCGACATCGCGCGCGACCGCGCTCTGGGGTGTGCTGTCCGGCCTGCTGCTCGGCTGCTGCGTGCTCCTGTCGTACGGCCTGCCGGTGCTCGGGGTGCTTGCTCTTGGCGTGCTGGTGGCCGCGCGCAACTTCCGGCCACTGCCGTGGGCGGTGGCAAGTGCCGCCGCGGTCGTGGTCGCGTTTGCTGCTGCCGGCTTCTCCTGGTGGGAAGCCTTTCCGGTGCTGCGCGAGCGCTACTACCGCGGAGTGGCGAAGGTCCGACCGCCGAGCTACTGGCTCTGGGGCAATCTTGCTGCGCTGTCGTTCAGCGCCGGCCCGGTCGTCGGGGCGGCGGCGGCGCAGGCACTCTCACGAGTGAAGGCGACGTGGCCGCGCAGGAGCCATGAGCGCACGGCCGTGGTACTGACGGTCGCTGCGGTCATCACCATCGCCCTGGTCGACCTGTCCGGCATGAGCCGAGGCGAGGTGGAGCGGATCTGGCTGCCGTTCGTGCCGTGGCTGCTGGTCGGGACGGCACTGCTGTCCGAGCGCTGGCGCCGGATCGGGCTGCCCCTGCAGCTGGTGCTCGCCCTCGTCGTCCAGCACCTGCTCTTCACCGGCTGGTAGCTGGTGACCCGCAAAGCCGACGCCTGAGCCCGCGAGCCGGCTCAGCGCTCGCGCAACGGCGCGTCGACGAACTCGCGTAGGCCGTCCTCGGGGGCGACCGCCGCGGTGAAAGCGAGGTCCTGCGTCGCCCGCTGTGGACTGGCCACGATGTGCCGCACGTCGCCGGACCGGAACTGACCGGTGACGGTCGGTGCCAGCCGGTCGTCGCCGGTCCCGGCGGCGACCATCGCGGCCACGTCCGCGATCGACACCGGCCGACCGGAGCAGATGTTGTAGGCGGTGTAGGTGTCGGGAGGCAGCTCGGCGACCTTCTCGACGGCCAGCACGTTCGCGGCCGCGACGTCGGCGACATGCACGAAGTCGCGCATCTGTCCGCCGTCCTCGAAGACCACCGGCGGCTCCCCACGCGCTATCGCCGAGCGGAACATGGCCGCCACCCCGGAGTACGGCGTGTCTGCGGGCATGTGCGGGCCGTAGACGTTGTGATAGCGTAGGCCGATCGCGGCGCCGGGCAGCTGGCGGGTCCACGCGAGGGCGTAGTGCTCCTGCGCGACCTTGCTGGCGGCGTAGCTGCTGCGCGGCAGCAGCCGCGCGCCTTCGTCGACCAGCGCCCACTCCATCGCGCGACCGCACACGTCGCACGCGACGTCGAAGCGCCCGGCTTCCAGCGCTTCCAGGCTGCGGGTCGCGGCAGGCCGGTCACCGTGCTCGGGACAGGTGTAGCGGCCGTCGCCGTACACAACCATCGACGATGCGAAGACCAACCGGGAGTGGTCGGTGTCGGCCATGGCCGCGAGCAGCACCGCGGTCCCGAGGTCGTTGTGGCGCGCGAACAGCGGCATGTCGGCCGGTGTCACACCTGCGCCGACCATCGCCGCCTGGTGGCACACCACGTCGACACCGTCGAGAAGAGGGACCAGCCGCGCCGCATCGGTGACATCGACTCGGTGTACGCCGGCGTCGATCACGCTGCCGGCTGCCGGGCCGTGTGCCTGCGGGATCAAGGCATCGAGGGCGACGACCTCGTGCCCGCGCGACTCCAGTGCGCTGTGGACGGCGCCGCCGATGAAGCCCGCCGCCCCCGTCACCAGCACTCTCAACGAAGCTCCTCCCCTCGGCGGATGGGCGGGCTCATCGCGCGCAGCGGCTGCGGAAAGATCCGACCCGCAGGTCGCCAGGACAACGCGACGGTCGGATCGTTCGGAAGGGTCAGCAGGTACGACGTCATGGCAGCTCGAACGGTAGGTCGATGCCGTCGAGGGCGTGAGCGCAGTCGCAGCCTGCGCGCTCAGCCGGCAGTCCGGCCACGACTCCCTCGAGCAGGTCGCGCAGCCGGTCGATGTTGCGGCCGAACTCTGCGAAGACCTCGGCCTGGCTGACCGCCTCACCCAACTGCACTCCCGCGTCGCGGTCGGTCACCAGTGCGATGGCCGCGTAGCAGAGCGCCAGCTCGCGGGCGAGCACGGCCTCGGGATGACCGGTCATGTTGACCAGCGACCAGCCCTGCGCGGCGTACCACTGCGACTCCGCCCGGGTGGAGAACCTCGGTCCCTCGATCACCACCATCGCGCCACCGTCGACGATCGCGTCGTCGGCGTCGGTGAGCGAAGCGCGGAGGGCGGGACAGTAGGGATCTGCGAAGCCGACATGGCCGGCGCCTGCGTCGATGTAGGTCTGCACCCGACCGCTGGTGCGGTCGACGAGCTGGTCGGGCACCACCAGCGCCCCGGGTCCGAGCTCGGGCTGGAGACTGCCGACCGCGCACGGCGCCAGGATGCGGCGTACGCCGAGCGACCTCAACGCCCACATGTTCGCCCGGTAGTTCACCCGGTGTGGCGGGAACTCGTGGTGGCTGCCGTGGCGGGGCAGGAACGCGACCCGACGCCCCGACACCTCGCCGATCGCGATCGACGCCGACGGCTCGCCGTACGGCGTGTCAACGTCGACCTCGTACGGGCCTGCCAGGAACTCGTAGAAGCCGGAGCCGCCGATGACGGCGACGTCGGCCCGTGCGTCAGACATGTGCGCCAGTTTCGCACTGGCCACCGCCGTCGGCTGCAGCGGCCAGTGGAAGCGGCCGGTGGAAGCGGCCAATGGAAGCGGCCAGAGCGAACCGAACGCGCCCCTCGGTCAGCGGCTCGTGAGCGCCGGCTCGTCGGCGCGCACGGCCTCGGGCGACGAAACGTCGTCCTCACGCAGGCCGTGGCGTTCCCACCACCGGCGCAGCGGGCCTGGTGCCCACCAGTTCGCGGCTCCGAGCAGGCGCATGGTGGCCGGCACGAGCAAAGCCCGGACGACGGTCGCGTCGAGAAGCACCGCGACCAGCATGCCGATGCCGATCATCTTCATGAAGACAATGCCGGAGGTGGCGAAACCGCCGATCACGACTGCCAGCAGCACGGCGGCGCTGGTAATGATCGCACCGCTGCGCTGCAGTCCGATCGCCACCGCCGCGGTGTTGTCGTGTGTGCGGTCCCACTCCTCACGGACGCGCGACAGCAAGAACACCTCGTAGTCCATCGACAGCCCGAACAGGATGCCTAGCATCAAGATCGGCTGGGTCGCGTCCAGGAACCCCGGTGACGTGAACCCCAGAACTCCTGCCAGGTGGCCGTCTTGGAAGATCCAGGTGACGACGCCGAACGACGCGACGATCGAGATGGCGTTCATGGCGACGGCCTTGAGCGGCAAGATCACGGAGCCGAACGCCAAGAACAGCAGCACGAGCATCACGCCGACCACGAGCAGGCCCATCCACGGCAGGTGCGCTCCGATCGAGTCCACGAGGTCGACCGTCTCGGCCGACGTGCCCCCGACCAGTGCGATGGCAACGCCTGGTGGGTCGATGCCGCGCAGCTGCTCGACGATGTGCTGCGAGCGTTGGGTCTGGCTGTTGCCCGCCCAGCTCGCCTGGAGGAGCGCGCCCGGGCGCCCGTCCACGTCTCCCTGGTCGAGCACCTGGACCGACGCCACTTCGTCGACGGTGCGTAGCCGGTCGGCGTACGCCAAGAGCGTGGTGTCGTCGGCCCCGGTCACCACGACGTTGGCCGTCGACCGCTCCCCACCGAACTCGTCGATCTGAAGCGCTGCCGCGACGCGGCTCGACGAGTCGGACGGGAGCACCCGGTAGTCGACACTGCCCCAGGTGGCGCTGAGGAACGGCGACCCCAGCGCGAGCAGGGCAGCGACGATCACGACCAGGTAGGCGACCGGGCGACGCATCACGCTGTGCCCGATCCGCGCCCAGGCGCCAGACAACGCCGGAGCCCCGGCGCGGCGGCGCTTGCGCCACGGCATCGCGCCGTACTCGATCCGCGGGCCGAGCACCACGAGCAACGCGGGCAGCAGGGTCAGTGCCGTGAGCATCGCGACCAGCACCGCTGCGACGCCGCCGTAGCCCATGGATCGCAGGAAGTTCTGCGGGAAGATCAGCAACGACGCCAGCGAGGCGGCAACCGTGAGGCCGGAGAACAGCACGGTACGGCCGGCCGTCATCATCGTCGACCTGACCGCCGCGTCGACGTGGTGGCGCTCGGTGCCGCCCTGGCGGGCCAGCTCTTCGCGGAACCGGCTCACGACGAACAGCGCGTAGTCGATCGCGAGCCCCATCCCGATCAGCGTGATGATGTTGATCGCGAAGACCGACACGTCGGTGACGGTGGTGATGAGGCGGACGACCGCGAGCGCGCCGAAGACCGCGACAGCGCCGATCAGTCCGGGCATCAGGGCCGACACCACGCTGCCGAAGATCAGCAGGCACAGCAGGAACACGATCGGCATCGAGATCGACTCCGCACGGGCGATGTCGGCCGAGACGGTCTCGTTGACGTCGTCGAACACCGCCCACGGTCCGCCCACGTTGGTGGTCAGGCCGTCGGTCGTCAGCTGGTCCTTGATGGCGTCGAAGTTGACCAGCTTGTCGTCCTGGGTCTGCCCTTCGAGGGTCAGCACCACCATCGCCGCGTGGCCGTCGGTGCTGACGAGCCCGGGGGCCTTCTCGGCGTAGTACGGCACGGTGCGCGCGACTGCTGCTCGCGGCAGCTCGTCGACGACGCTTGTCACGGCGCTCACGAACGCCGGGTCGTCCGCCGTCAGGTCGTCGCTGGAGTAGATCGCGACCACATCGGTGTCGTGGCCGCCGAAGGCCGCCTGCTCGGCCGCCACCTGTTGCGCCGACTCGCTCGCCGGGTCGTCGAACCCGCCCTGACCGAGGACTCCGAAGACGCCGATGCCGTAGACGGCGGCCGCGATCACGACCGCCACCCCGATCGCGAGGACGGTTCTTGCTCGGCGGGCTACGAACCCGCCCCAACGCTGCATCATCATGCTCCCCTGACATGCCGTTACTATTGCTAACACCGTTTACTGTTAGGCATGTTCACTAGAATGTCAAGCGTTCACACCAACACCGTGCATGATAGGGACCGAGGAGGTGCCGATGACCACGACCCCGCCGGCCGACACCGCGGCACCCACCCGACGTGAGCGCCAGCGACAAGCCACCTACGACGAGATCGTCGAGGTGTCGCGGCGCCTGCTGCCGAGCGGCGACGTGCTGTCACTGCGTGCGGTGGCCGCCGACATGGGGATGACGGCACCGGCCCTGTACCGGTACGTCGACAGCTACCAGGAGCTGCTCCTGCTCGTCTGCCGGTCGATCTTCCGTGACGTCGTCGAGACCCTGGTCGCCGCCCGGGACCGGCAGGCCGCCGACGACCCGGCAGCCCAGATCATGGCCGCCGCGATCGCGTTCCGGCAGTGGGCGCTGAGTCACCGCGAGGAGTTCGGCCTGTTGTTCGCCAACCCGGCCACCGGCCACGACGGCGAGCCCGACGAGGGAGTGGTCGCGTTCGCGTCGTTCTTCGGAGACATCTACCGGCGACTGTGGAACCGCTACCGGTTCGCTATCCCGACCGACGACGAGCTCGACCCAGACGTGCTGGTCGCCTTGAGATCGCAACGTGAGGCCGGCACGCTGCCGTGCGACTTCCCGGGCATGCCGATCGGGCTGAGCTGGGTGTTCATCCGCGCCTGGGCCCGCCTCTACGGCACCGTCACGCTGGAGGTGTTCAAGCACATGGACGTCGGCGTCATCGGCTCAGCTGCGCTGTTTCGCGCCATGCTCGAGGACAACGCGCGCGACCTCGCCTTCGACGAGGACTGGCCGCGGCTGCAGGCGATGATGAGCGAGGAGCTCAACCGAACCGTCGACCGGTCGGACACCGCGGCTACTTGAGCAGCAGGGTGCCGACCCGCCGCGACGCGACATAGAGCCCCGTCGACCCCAGCACCGCGAGATAGCAGGCCGCGACCAGGCAGTCCCAGCCCATCGACCCCAGCGCCATGCTGCGGCACAGCACGACGCCTTGGTAGAGCGGAGTCAGCTGCACGATGTCCTCGACCACGCCGGGGTAGGTCGAGACGGGGTAGAACGTCGCCGAGAACAAGAACATCGGCATGATCGCGAGCTGGACGAACTCGAAGTCCTGCCAGCTGCGCATCCATGTGGTGAGCGCCATCCCCGCGCCCGCGAAGGCGAACCCGATGAGCATCGTCGCCGGCAGTGCCAGCAGCATCCACCACGACTGCACGAGCCCCATCGCCACCATGATCACGATGAAGACCGCCGAGTAGCAGGCCCCGCGCAGCAACGCCCAGGTGATCTCGCCCCGCGCGACGTCGTGCGGGGTTATCGGGGTGGCCAGCATCGCGTCGTACAGCTTCGCGTACTTCATCCGGAAGAAGATGTTGTACGTCGAGTCGAAGAGCGCGCCGTTCATGGCCGAGGAGGCAAGCATGGCCGGCGCCACGAACTCGACATAGCTCACCCGGCTGCCGTCGGCGAGCGTGAAGTCGCCGATGAGCCCGCCCACCCCGATCCCGATCGAGAACAGGTAGAGCACCGGCTCGAGCATGCCGGTGAGGAAGACCACCCAGCCGCGCCGGTAGACCACGAAGTTGCGTTCGACGATGCGCCAGTGGGTCGCGCCGAACAGCGGCAGCACCCGCAGCCCGAGGACACCACGTGAGCTCGTGCGGAGTTGAGTGCCCGTCGTCATCACCGCATCACCGTCTTCCGACACACGGCGGCAGACGAACGCCCCCGGCCCGGTCTCGCGTACGTCTTCCGACACTCGGCGGCAGACGAACGCCCCCGGCCCACCGTCGCGTACGTCATTGGGCCAGCCTCTTCGCGAAGCCGGTGACGGCGAGGTACCAGCCGACCGCCGCCCACAGCAGCAGGTAGGCGACATGGCCGACCGCCGGCAGAGCGGCGACCTCGTCGGTCGTGAGCATCCGGCACAGCTCGACGCCGTGCCAGATCGGCGTCACCCGCGCTGCCCAGGCGGCGACGTCTGGCAGCTGCGAGATCGGGAAGAACGCACCGCTGAAGAGGAACATCGGCATCAGCCCGAGCCGGAAGATCAGGGAGAACCCGCTCTCGTTCTTCAGCCTCGCGGTGAGCGCGACCGTCGGTGCTCCGTAGGCGGCACCGAGCACGATCACGACGAGCAGCGCGAGCAGCCCGCCCCACCAGGTGTCGACGGCGCCGAAGGCCGCCATCACCGCCACGAACACCGCGCAGGACAAGGCGATGCGGAAGAGGAGGAACAGCACCTGACCGGCGACGATGTCGGCCACCCGCAGCGGGCTCGCCGCCATCGAGAAGTAGAAGCGCTGCCACTTGAAGCCCGACATCACCGGGTAGGTCGCCTCACCCACGGCGGTGAGCATCGCGGTCGTGGCGAGCAGACCGGGGGCGATGAACGCGAGGTAGCTGCTCCCGTCGAGCTGCTGGGCGCCCGCGTTGTCGTCGACGAAACCACCGAGCCCGATGCCCATCGCCGCCAGGTAGAGGAACGGCATCAAGAAGCTGGTGATGACCGAGCCCCGCCAGGTACGTCGGTAGACGGTCGCCCAGTAGTCGCCGAGGCGAGGCAGCAGCCGCGGAACGAAGTCGCGGACGGGAAGGCGACGCGACACCCTCGAGGCGCCTAGGGACGCCCGGCTGCGGGCGACGACCGGAGCCATCTCAGTCGACCAGCGTGCGGCCGGTCAGCCGCAGGAAGACGTCTTCGAGGGTGCCCCGGCGGACCAGCGAGGCGGTCGGGCGCAGACCACGGTCGTGCACAGCCTGCGCAGCCGCGTCCCCGTGCTCGGTGTACAGCAACAGCCGGTCGGGGAGCGCCTCGACCCGGGTGGCCAGATCGGCGACCTGGTCGACCATCTGCTCGTTCTCACCGACGCCGAAACGCAGCTCGAGAACTTCGCGGGTCGCGTGCTCGGCGATCAGCTGGAGCGGTGACCCGTGCGCGACGATGACGCCCTTGTCCATCACGACGAGGCGGTCGCACAGCTGCTCGGCCTCGTCCATGTAGTGCGTCGTCAACACCAAGGTGACTCCCTGCTGCTTGAGCCGGAACAGCCGGTCCCAGAGCTGGTGGCG
>JAABUS010005821.1_pt1 | contig 15698 bp, 18 predicted proteins | sample 5560161 | NCBI WGS metagenome assembly JAABUS01 (sample SAMN10711885, study PRJNA513376) | rock metagenome | isolation source: Antarctica rocks | place: Antarctica: Victoria Land, Trio Nunatak nord | collected 2016-01-04
CGGGATCAAGACGCTGGCCGTCCGGATGGACCGCCACAGCGCCAACGCCCGCGCCATCGCCCATTTCCTGTCTGAGCACGACGGCGTCGAGCGCGTCTTCTACCCCGGCCTGGCTGGCCACCCCGGTCACGAGATCGCCGCCCGGCAGATGCGCGACTTCTCCGGGATGGTCTCGTTCACGGCTCGCGGCGGCGTCGACAACGCCGTCCGGATCGTCGAGCGGACGAAGATCTTCGGGCTGGCCGAGAGCCTGGGCGGCATCGAGTCGCTGATCGAGGTCCCGGCGGCGATGACCCACGCCTCGGTCGTCGGGACGGGCGCCGAGGTCGAGCCGGGTCTGGTCCGGCTGTCGGTCGGGATCGAGCACCTCGACGACCTGATCGGGGATCTGGAGCAGGCGATCGGCTAGCGAAGGACTCATCCGAAAGCTCGCGGACCCCTCCCGGTCTCCGGGGCTATCGAAAGGTTTTTTCGATAGCCCCGACCCAGTTGAAAGCGATATCGGTTATCCTTTCGAAGGGATTGATGGTTAGCGCTCAGGGAGGATAGCGGTGAGCGGCGGCGCTGGAACAATCCGATGAACCGGCAAGATTATGGTAGCCCCGAAGCAGGACAGATCGTCCGGGGCCTGGACGGAAACGACGCGTTTCTGCCGTCGCCGCTTCCACCGGAATTCGAGTGGAACCCGGACCTGACCGCCGCGCTGTCACGTGCGGATGCCGTCGTTGGTGAGCTTTCCGGCATCGGGCGTCTGTTGCCAGCACCGGAGCTGCTCATCCGCCCATACCTCCAGCGCGAGGCGGTGTTGTCGTCACGCATCGAAGGGACGCGGACTACCCTGGATGACCTGCTCCGGGAGGAGCCTGGGTCGGAAGTGGCGGAGCCGCACGATGCGGACGCTACCGAGGTGCGGAACTATGTCGCGGCGATGGATTACGGTCTCACCGCCCTAGCTGAACGTCCGGTCATCAGCCTGAATCTGGTGCTCGATCTTCATCGGGTATTGATGGAGAGTGTCCCTGGCCCGCGTGGCAGGAACGCATCACCGGGACGGTTCCGGACAACACAAAACTGGATTGGAACACCTGGAAGCACGCCGAAGACCGCCAGTTACGTCCCGCCTCCGCCGGAACGACTCATGGAGTGCCTGACGCGGTGGGAGCGGTTCATCAACGAACCGTCGCCGATTCCAGACCTCGTCCGCTGCGCGCTGATGCACGAGCACTTCGAGGCGATTCACCCGTTCAACGACGGAAACGGGCGTATCGGGCGACTGCTCGTGACGATGTTCCTGGTTGAGCGAGGACGACTCTCGCGTCCACTGCTCTATCTGTCCGAGTACATCGAAGCCAATCGGGACGGCTACTATACGTCCCTTCAGCGGGTCCGAACCCACGGTGACTGGGCGAACTGGGTGCTCTACTTTCTGGAGGGTGTCTCCATCACTGGCCGGCGAGCGCTCGACCAGACGATCCGCCTGATTGACCTTCGTGAAGCGTGGCGATCCCGCCTCGGCCAGCATCCGAGGCTGGTCGCCCTGATCGATCCATTGCTGGCCAATCCCTACATGACGGTCGCTCGGGCCAGTCGAGAGCTCGGTACGTCCGACCCGACCAGCCGGGCGGCGTTATTTGAGTTGGAGGCAACCGGCCTGCTGACCCAGATACCATCCGGCTCACGGCGCCGTCTCTACGTGTCACAGCCGATCATGGAGATTATCGATGGGGACGACCACGACTGAACGGATCATTGCGCGGCTCGGCGGGGCCGACGACGTCCGGAGCTGGGTCGAGCGGCTGGAGGCACTTGGCCAGCCAGCCGGGCCGGTCGTGCTGCCGGCCGGGAGCGAGCTGGTCGAGACGCTGCTGCGGCTGTCGGTGGCTCACGAGGACATCGACACACTGCTGGCGCTGCGCCCGGTGCCAGAGAGCGACCCGGACGTCTGGTGGCTGCTGGAGCGCTCCGTCGCGGCGCTCACCCAGCGGATGGGCCGCGTCGAGCCGTGGGCCGAGATCCCGGCGCTGCCGGAGTCGTTCGGGCCGTTGCGGCGCTGGTTCTGGATCTACGTCTTCGTCGCCGCGTTGCCGCGCGTCCGGGCGTACCACGCTGAGCGGGGCATCCCGGACGACGTCTCGTGGGCGACCCTTTCTGACCTCGGCCGGCAGATGGCCGTCCACCGAAAGAGGCACGGGGAGAGCGGGTTCAATCACCCATCCTGGATGACATTCCACTTCACCGGCACGATCTATCAGCTCGGCCGGCTCCAGTTCGAGCGGGTCCGGCTCGGCGACACGAGGGGACAGGTGACCTCGGCCAGCGGTGAGCCGTATGGTCCACAGACGCCAACGCTGAGCGTCCACATCCCCGGTTACTCCGGACCGTTCCCGGCTGCGGCCTGTGACGCGTCGTTCGCCGCCGCCGTGCCGTTCTTCGCCCGGCACTTCCCAGGGGAACCGTACGAGGTCGGTGTCTGCTACTCGTGGCTGCTGGACAGGCAGTTGGCCGATTATCTGCCGGAGACGTCGAACATCATCCGGTTCCAGCGCCGCTTCCAGTCCGTCCCTCAGCCGCCGGCCGGTAACGCGGGCACGCTCCAGTTCGTCTTCGGGATCGACCCCGATCTCCCCCTCGACGCCTACCCGCAGCGCACGACGCTGGAGCGCGCTGTCATCGCCCACATCCGCTCCGGCCGGCAGTGGCACGGCGGGGTCGGCTGGCTGCGGCTGCCGCCGGGATAGCGGCTATTGGGCGGGCGGCGTCAGCGCCTCGGCCCGGGCCTCGAGGTAGTGGCGCTCCGGCAGGCTGGGCGTCCGGCGGGCGGCAAGCAGGTAGGCCGTCCGGGCTGGTTCGAGGTCGCCGGCCATCTCCAGCAGGTGGGCCCGGACCGCGGCCAGCCGGTGGTGCGTCGCCATTCGCTCGTCGGTGTCGAGTGGCCCGAGTAGCTCCAGGCCGGCCCGTGGCCCCCGCACCATCGCCAGCGCGACCGCCTGGTTGAGCGTGACGACCGGGCTCGGTGCGATCCGCGCGAGCAACCTGTAGAGCGCCAGGACCTGCCGCCAGTCCGTCTCTTCCGAGCGCGGCGCCTTATCGTGGACCGCGGCGATCGCCGCCTGGATCTGGTAGGGGCTGACCGGCCCATGAGCCAGCGTCCGACTGACGAGTGCAACGCCCTCGGCGATGGACGCCTGGTCCCAGAGCGACCGGTCCTGCTTCGCGAGTGGAATCAGCCCGCCATCCGGCCCGCTCCGCGCCGGTCGGCGAGCATCGGTCAGGAGCATCAGCGCCAGCAGCCCGGCGACCTCACCATCGTCCGGTAGCAACCCGTGGACGGCCCGGACCAGCCTGATCGCTTCGTCGGTCAGGGCGACCCGCTGAAGATCCGGCCCGTCGCTGGCGGTGTAGCCCTCGTTGAAGACGAGATACAGCACGTGGAGGACGGCCCGGAGACGGTCGTCTCGATCGGTCCCCTCCGGCATGATGAACGTGGCGCCGGTTGCCTTGATCCGCTGCTTGGCCCGGCTGATCCGCTGCGCCATCGTCGCCTCCGGGACAAGAAACGCCCGCGCGATCTCGGCCGTCGTCAGACCGCCGACGGCCCGTAGCGTCAGCGCGATCTGCGAGGCCGGCGTCAGCGCCGGATGGCAGCACAGGAAGAGCAGCGTCAGTGTGTCGTCCTCGTCCCGCATCTCGTCCTCTCCCGGACCGGCGATCGTCGGCTCGGTAGCGCCGTCAAGCGTCGCGGCGGTCGCTTCTCGCCGCCGGCGGGCCTGGTCGCTGCGCCACTGGTCGACCAGCCGCCGGGACGCGACAGTGATCAGCCAACCGCGTGGGTTGTCTGGGATCCCCTCGGGGGGCCACTGCCGGGCGGCGTCGACCAGCGCCTCCTGGACGGCGTCCTCGCAGGAGTCGAACTGCCCGTAACGCCGGACGAGCACGCCGAGGACCTGCGGCGCCATGGTCCGGAGCAGATCCTCGATCGGTGTGACCGGACTCACATTTCCATCCCGGATTCGCTCATCAGTGGCCAGACCTCGACGCCCTGTGTCTGAGCGGTCGGGTAGCGGGCGGCCAACTCGAGCGCCCGCTCCATACTCTCGCAGTCGATCACGAACAGGCTCGCCAGGTACTCCCGCGACTCCAGGTAGGGGCCGTCGGTCACGACCGGAGCCCCATCCCGGACCCGAACGACCTTCGCATTCGTCGCGTCGGTCAGGCCGTGGACGCTCACGAACTCACCGGAGTCCTGAATCTCCTGCCTGAAGGTGGCATCCCCGGTGATCAGGCCAGCGAAGTCCTTCTCGGACATCGATTCCCAAATGTCAGCGTTGCCATAGATAAGCAGCATGTACTTCACGTCGTCGTTCCTCGTGTGCCCGGTGCCCCCGATGGTCACCACTGAAGAGAGGTCGGATCCATCCCCACGATCTCGACATCCGACGAGAGCGTACGGTACCGACCCCATTTCCGCTGATCGTCCCGATGTCATTCCGGCTTCTCCTGGGAAGAGCACCGACTGATCGACGACAGGATGTCGAGAACCTGAAAGCTGCTCCGACCTCTCTGTGAGAGGCCCCCGGGAGGGAGCCAGGGAAACCACGGCGGGAGCAGGCACATGGGTATCGTCAAGGCGCATCTTGCCGTGTCACTCGACGGCTACATCGCCGGTCCGAACGCCGGACCTGGCAACCCGCTGGGTGACGGTGGGGAGCGCGTCCACGAGTGGGTCTATGAGCTCGCGGTTTGGCGTGGAGCGCAGGGACTGACTGGTGGCGAACACAACCGCGACAACGAGATCCTGACGGAGGCGACGGCGTCCGTTGGCGCGACGATCATGGGTCGGCGGATGTTCGACACCGGCGAGGAGCCCTGGGGCGACAACCCGCCCTTCCACACGGATGTGTTCGTGCTGACGAGCTCACCCCGTGAGCCACTGGCTGGGGAGGGCGGCACCACCTTCATCTTCGTGACCGACGGGATCGACCGAGCCATGGAGCTGGCGCGGGCCGCCGCCGGTGACCAGGACATCTCGGTCGCGGGTGGCGCCGAGACCATCCGGCGGTTCCTGCGGGCGGGGCTGCTCGACGAGCTCCTGATTCATCAATCCCCGGTCGTCCTCGGCGGTGGTGTCCGCCTGTTCGACGGGCCGGATCTGGCGGACGTCCGCCTTGAACCTGTCCGAGTCGATGGTACGGCCAGTGTCACGCACCTGCACTACCGTGCCGCTCGTTGACGCTGGATCTCTCGACCATCGCTCCTGACGCACACCGAAGCCAGCCGAAACCGGCCAGAGGAACATGACCATGACCAACATGCAGACGCAGGCGCAGAACGCGATCGATACCCTGGTGGAATCCGGCGACGAGACAGGCATTCAGGTCGCCGTCTACCAGGACGGGCAGCTCGTCGTCGACGCGGTCGCCGGGCGGGCGGATCCTGCCAGCGATCGGCCGGTCACCTCGGACACGCCCTTCTACAGCGCCTCGACCGGGAAAGGGGTAACCGCGACCGTGGTCCATGTCCTCGTTGAGCGCGGTCTGTTCGGCTACGACACGCCGATCGTCGAGCTCTGGCCCGAGTTCGGGGCCCATGGCAAGGACCGGGCGACGGTCCGGCACGCTCTGACGCATGCGGTCGGGGTGCCGGGACTCCCCGCCGATACGACGCCGGAGGACCTGACGGACTGGGAGCACATGTGCCGGGTCATCGCCGCCGCCGAGCCATGGTGGGAGCCGGGGACGGCGTGCGGCTATCACCCACAGACCTTTGGCTACATCCTCGGTGAGGTCGTGCGGCGCGCCACCGGCCGGCCGATCTCCCAGGTCCTACGGGACGAGGTCGCCGGTCCGCTCGGCATCGCCGACGAACTCTTCCTTGGGGTCCCGCCATCGGAACTCGGGCGGGCGGCGCGGCTGGAGGACGCCGTCGATCCTGTCGCCTTCCTCGCGATGATGCCGCCCGACTTCCCGCTGTTCCGGGCCTCGCCTCCTGCCGTCACCCCGTCGGCCGCCTTTGCCAACCGGCCGGACATCCTGATGGCTGACATCCCGGCCGGTGGGACGTTCTCGGCTCGGGCCATCGCTCGGATGTACGCCGCGCTGCTCGGCGAGATCGACGGTCTTCAGCTGGTCTCGCCCGAGCGCCTGCGGGAGATCTCGACCCTCGCGACGTCGGGCACCGACCAGGTCACGATGGGTCCGGCCACCTGGGCCCTAGGCTACGCCGTCGGACGCCCCGGACCGCGGGAGATGGAGACGCCGACCGTCTTCGGGATGGTCGGCATGGGCGGGAGCGCCGCCTGGGCCGACACCGCGACTGGGACGGCCTTCGCGCTGACCAAGAACCGGTTCAACCCGACGGCGAACAGTGCCGCGCAACAACTCAGTGAGCTGGTGGCCCAGGCTGTGGCGGAGCGGTAGACCTCTGCCGGACGGTCATCGGTCGGTCCGTGGTCGTCAGGGATGGTCGACAGTGTCCCAGATCGCCGGTCACAATCCCGCCAGGTGGCGATCATGCCACCTGGCGCCGCACCGGACGACGCTGGCTCGCATGGTGGTGAGCGATCAGTCGACCCGTTCCCCTTGCGCATCACAGACGAGGCGACGCTCGGACCATGCCGACCCTTCACGATCCGGTCGCCTTCGATCTCTTCGGGCTGGCGATCCGCTGGTACGCGCTGTTCATCCTGGCCGGGATCGTCGCCGCGATCCTGCTGATCCAGGCACTGGCCCGGCGACGCGGGCTCGACCCGGAGTTCATCCTCGACATCGCTCCGCTGACGGTCGCGGTCAGCATCGCCGGTGCCCGGCTCGCCTACGTGCTGGTCTCATGGGACCGGTTCCGGGATGATCCGCTGGACGCCCTCAACATCCGCGAGGGCGGGATCGCGATCCACGGTGCGGTCATCGCCGGGTCGCTGATCGTCGCCTGGCTCTGCCGCCGGGCGCATCAGCGCTACCTGCTCTGGGGCGATCTCATCTTCGCCGGCGTCGCGCTCGGGCAGGCGATCGGGCGCTGGGGCAACTGGGCCAACCAGGAGGCGTTCGGGACGCCGACGGATCTGCCCTGGGCCGTCACGATCGACCCGGCCCGCCGGCCGCCGGAGTACGCCGACCAAGCGACCTTTCACCCGACGTTCCTCTACGAGTCCATCGCCAACCTGACCAACGCCGTCATCCTGAGCGCGATCGTGCTGCGGATGCCCGGTAGCCGGACGCTGCGGGAGGGCGACGCGGTCTGGGCCTACATGATCCTCTACGGGTTGGAGCGGGCGCTAATCGAGTCGATCCGGACCGACAGCGTCTACGTCGGCCCGCTGCCCGGACCGACCTGGGCCAGCCTGGTCCTCGTCATCGGCGGCGTCGCCGGTGTCGTCCTGCGCCGGACCGTCTGGCCGGCACCGCGTATCGGGCTACCGCGAACACCGGATGGTGAGGCCGACGGCGAGTCAATGAATCCGGCGACATAGTCAGCGGAGACGCACAGGCGGGCGAAGGCACCGTTCACGGTTAAGCAAGCGCTTGCTGGATCGCCTTTCGAAGGGGATCCAGGTTTTCGATCATCGTGGCCCAGACGACCTCGTTGTCAACGCTGTCGTAGTTGTAGGCGATCATGTTGCGCATCCCGATCGCATCACCGATGGCCGGCAACTCGTATCGGAGAGCACTGTCCATCTCATCGACCCGATACATGGCTTCGCCGAGGATCTCGAACTGGCGCTCGATCGCTGACCGGTAGGGCACGTCCTGTTCATAGCGCGAGAAATCGTAGCCAATGTCGCGGATGAGCCGCTGGATCACATCGATCGCGACCGGTCCCTGCGACAGGGATTGGGCAACCCTACGCTTCATAGAGAGGCGTACGCGTCGCCTCGATCTCGGTGCGGAATGCCGGGTTGCGGATCCCCCGGCTCGTTACGACGTCGATGTCGCGTCCGAACATTCGGGTCAGGAAGGAGACGACCTTGAGATAACGCGTGCCCACAGTGCGGTCGTAGTCGCCGAGGTCGACGTAGAAATCAAGATCGCTGCGGGCCGGATCAAAGGTCCCCTTTGCCCCTGAGCCGAAAAGGTCCAGACGACGGATCCCGTTTTCCCGGCAGACCCGGCGGATGTCATCGAGTTGGCTTGCGATGATGGGTGGCATCGTCAGACTCCCTGTCGGCGTAACCAAAGCGGTGATGCCGCTTGGCCTCCTCATGAGTGTAATCGGATCGCCTAACGGTGGAAACGGCCAGCCAGTCACAACCGATCCAGCCAGGATCTCAACGCCCCGGAGAAGTCGATCCGGACCGACAACGTCTACGTCGGCCCGCTGCCGGGCCCGACCTGGGCCAGCCTGGCGCTCGTCATTGGCGGCGTCGCCGGTGTCGTCCGGCGTCTGGACGGGTTAGGTAGCGTTCGAGGAAATCATCATGTCCGTTTGGTGACCGGACATTCCCCGCGTTACTGCTGATCGCGGACATCCTGTAGCTGATCCCGAAGGAGTGGCACGAACCGCGTTGCTGCGTTCCAGATCGTATCCATGTCCACGCTGCGGTATTCGTGAGCAATATAGTTCCGCATCCCGATGATCTCGCCGAGCATCGGGAAGATTTCCCGAAACGCGCCGTCCGGGTCATCGAGGGGCTTGAGATTCTCGGCGATCTGGAAGAGTTGGAGGGTTATGGCGTCCTGATGTAATCGACTCGCCTGGAATGCCTGATGATCGAGTCCCGCCGTATAGGCCATGACTTGCTCGGCGGCCTCAATCGCCCAATCAAGACGTTGCTCACGAGATGGCCTGTCCTTACGCCGCGGCATAGATCGCCACCTTGGTCGCATCGACTTCCCTGTGGAAACGCGGGTCACCGGTCGAGCGGGACGTGATGAGATCGAGGTCACGTCCCAGCAGCCGTTCAAGCGCATCCGAGAAGCCAAACAGACGGCTGGCCACATCGTGCCCGTATTCTCCGGGGTCGACGACGAAGTCGAGGTCACTGCTTTCTGGATCGAACGTGCCATGCACCGCCGAGCCGAAGACGTACAGCGTCTGGATGCGATACCGCTCGCAGAGCGCCCGGATGTCGTCGAGGTGTCTGGTCAACTCAACGGGCAGTGCCTGGACCGTCGTCGCCATCGGAACGTCCTCCCCGCAGCCAGAGCAAGTCCGTCATCATGACACCCATTGTACCGGCGCGATCAGCGATCCTGGCCATCGTCCGATTCGCTCAGGAACAGCAGGAGTACGGCCAGCACGGCGTCCGGGTTCTCTTCGGGGAGATAGTGTCCGGACGCGATCGGCCCGCCGCTGACGTCGTCGGCCCAGTCGCGCCAGATCGGCAAGATATCGAACAGGGGGGCCGTGTCGCCGTCCGTCGCTCAGAGCGCGAGCAGCAGCAGTCTCAGCCCGTTCCCACCGACCCGGACACGCAGCCTCGCCTCGCCGACGTCGATCATCCTCGGGTCGAAGCCCTCGAACAGCTCGCTCATCGGTCCTCCCGTCCGGCTCCGGATCAATGGGTTTAGCCATTTCTTGCGGTCGCGCAGACACCGCGCCACGCAACGTGCAACCGGGCTGACAGTGCTCGCGTATGCTGTGGGCCGATTGGAACGAGGGGTGGGAGTCTGACGATGCGGGTGCGACCGACGGTGCGGGTGGTACTGCTCGATCCGCTGGACCGCGTGCTCCTCTACCGGTTCGAGGACGACCGGATCAGCGACCCGGACCAGCCCGGCGTCAAGCGCCCACCATGGTTCTGGGCGTTGCCCGGTGGCGGGATCGAGCCCGGCGAGGAGCTCCGCGACGCGGCCGCCCGGGAGCTGCGCGAGGAGACGGGCCTGACGTCGGTCGCGATCGGCCGCGTCGTGCTGGAGCGTGATAAGGCGCTCGTGCTCGACGGCGAGATGGTCCTGTTCCAGGAGACGTACCTGATCGGCCGGACGCACGTCACGGCGATCTCGTGGGACGGCATCGAGGACGCCGAGCGGGCCGTCTTCCGTGAGCACCGCTGGTGGACGCTGTCCGAACTGCGCGAGACGGCCGAGACGGTCTTTCCGGAGGGGCTGGCCGAGCTCGTCGCCGGCCTGACCCGCGCGACGGCCATGGAGGGACGCCGGTGACCAGTGCGGCGACGTGGACGGTTGCGCCCGACGGTCGCCGGCTGCTCCTCGATGGGCGGCCGACGTTCCTGCTGGCCGATACCTGCTGGGCGGCGTTCGGGCGCGTCACGAATGCCGAGTGGGAGGCGTACCTCCGCTTCCGGCACCGGCAGGGGTTCAACGCCGTCAACGTCAGTATGCTGCCGATCGCCCACGACCAGTCCGTCTCGCCCAACGACCCGGCGCCGTTCGCTGTCCGGTCCGACGGCTCGTGGGATCTCGACCGGCCCGACGGCGCCTGGTTCCGCCGCGCGCGGACGATGTCCGAGGTGGCGCTGCGGCACGGGATCACGCCCGTGATCGTCGTGCTCTGGTGCACCTACGTCCCCGGCACCTGGGCGGCGCGGCTGGCGCCGGGGCTGGACCTCACGCCGGAGCAGACCGACCGCTACGTCGACGCGGTACTGGATGCGGTCGGCGACCTGCCGGTCATCCTCTGCATCAGCGGCGACGACCGGCTTGAGGACGATCTCGCGGTCGACCGCTACGTCCGGGTGCTGGACCGGATCCACACCGCCCGGCCGGATAGGCTGACGACGCTCCGCACCGCTCCGACCCACGAGACGCCGGCGCGGCTGCTCGGTCACCCCGGTCTCGGCTTCTACATCTATCAGTCCAGCCATGGTCCGGATGGCCATCACGTGGCCCAACGACTGGGTGAACGCTACCGGGCGCTGCCGGTCTGGCGGCCGATCCTCGACCTCGAGCCGTGCTACGAGGGCTACGCATCGAATCGCGGGACTGGACGGCACCTGGCCGCCTCGGTCCGGCGGTCGTCGTGGACGAGCGTGCTGGCCGGCGCCGGGGCCGGTCTGGGCTACGGCGCCCACGGGGTCTGGTCGTGGCACCGGGAGGGCGACCGGTTCCTGAACGAGGCCGGTTCCGGGCTACCGTTCCCGGCCGATGTCGCGCTGCAGTTCCCCGGTGCCTGGGACGTCGGCCTGCTCCGTGACCTCGTCGAGCGGTTCGACCTGTTCGATCTCACCGGCCGGCCGGATCTGCTCGTCGGGGAGCAGCGCGGGGTCCGGGTCGGATGGGACGACCCCGGCGGCCAGCTGGTGATCTATCTTCCGGAACCGTCCACGGTCACCCTCGCTATCGATCTCACCGGCTGGGACGCCGAGGTCTGGAACCTGGCCGACCGCCGGGTCGAGACGATCCGGTGGGATGTGTCCGGCGGCCAGACGGTCATCCGGCAGCCCGACGCGCTGAACGATCTGCTGGTGGTGTTCAGCCGGTAGCCGGGCTGGCCGAGTCCGCAACCCGATCCCAGCGCGTGAGCTTGTCCGGGTTGATGACCATTGCCAGCTCGGCGACCCGGCCGTCGCGGACGGCCAGGTCCATGACGCCGATGACGGCGCCGCTGGCCTCGACGATCAGCCCGGTCTGGCCATTGACCGGTGCGAACCGCCAGCTGATGTCAGGATCGCCCGGGAACCCGCGGCGGATGAGGCCGACCAGCAGCCGTGCGACCCGCTCTACCCCATGGATCGGTCGACTGCCAGCGGGGACGAGACCACCGCCGTCGGCCCGGGAGACGACGTCGGGATCGAGGACCTGGGCCAGCGCCAGCAGGTCGCCGCCCATGCAGGCCCGGGCAAAGGCGGCCACGACCCGGTCGCGCTCCGGCCCACTGGGCGAGAACCGCGGACCGGACCGGACATGGCGCCGCCCGGCCGAGGCGAGCTGGCGGCACGCCTCGGGGCTGCGGTCGACGATGGTCGCGATCTCGCCGAACGGGACACCGAAGACGTCGTGCAGGATCAGGGCGACGCGCTCGCCCGGACTCAGCTTCTCCATGACTACAAGCAGGGCCATCGAGACCGACTCGTCCCGGGTCACGGCTTCGGCCGGGTCGCTCGCGTCGCGGGCCGTCGCCGAGCTCACCAGCGGATCGTCGATCTGGCCCGGCAGGGGTTCCGGTAGCCAGATGCCGGCGTACTGCTCCCGCCGGGCCCGGGCCGACCCAAGCTGATCCAGGCAGATCCGGCTGACGACGCGGGTCAGCCAGGCGAGCGGCTCCCGGATCAGCGCGCGATCAGCCTCCGGGAGCTGCTGCCAGCGGATCTGGCCCTCCTGGATCGCGTCCTCGGCATCCTGCGCCGACCCGAGTAGCCGGTAGGCGACCCCGAACAGGTGCTGGTATTCGGGGTCGCCGGGCAGGAACGTCATCGGGCGTACTCCGGTTCCGGCGTGGGCTCGCGGCGAGGACCGCCGACACCCAGCCATGCGCCTGGGCGGCGGCGCTCGTTGCGCATCATCGTGACGCTGTAGCGGCAGATGCGCTCCTTGACCCAGGCGCCCGCACGGCCCGGGATGATGATCGGTCGGGGCGTGTCATCCGCGTGCAGCAGTTGCAGCAGACCGTACCGGCGACCGAGGCTGATGCACTGGCCGCCGTAGCCAACCGATACCGGCTTCAGCTTTGTCCCCCTGAACGTCGCCAGGACCATGTCGGCGGCGTGTCCGCCAAGCGGTACGGCGGTCGCGCAGCACATCCGCAGGTGAGCGCCAACGGCGTCGGGAAGCGCGACCGCATCGCCGGCGCCCAGAATGTGGGGCGAGTCGATGCTCGTCAGGGTCGCATCCAGTCGGAGCCGCCCGATCCCATCCGTGGCGAGCCCGCTCCGGCGGGCCAGATCCGGGACCGTGAAGCCGACCGTCCAGATGCAGGCGTCGAACGCCAGCCGGCGACCGTCGGCGAGGACGAGCTGGCCGGCCTCGACCGACAGGACCGGGGAATCCTGGATCACGGTGATCCCGAGCCGATCGAGGACCTGCCTGACATTCCGCTGGCCGGTGTTGCTCAGATTCGCCATGACCGTTCCCCTGGTCAGCAGGGTCAGCGTGAGATCGGGCCGGCGCTCGGCCAGCTCGGTGACGGCCTCGACCCCCGTCGCGCCGCCACCGACGACGGTGACGCGGGACCCGGCGGACAGGCCGGCGATGGTCCGGCGCGCCCGGTCGGCCTCATCGCTTCCGCCAAGCGGCAGGGCATGTTCGCGAACGCCAGGGACAGCGACCGCGGACTGGCTCCCGACCGCGTAGACGAGCATGTCGTAGCTGACCGGATGGATCGCCCCATCCTGTTCGACATCCACGAGCCGGGCATCGGGGTCGATCTGGATCGCCGTCCCGGCGATGAGCTCCACATCCTCATGGAGGATGTCGGTCAGCGGGAAGGACGCCGTCTCGGCGGTTCCGGCCATGACCTCATGGAGCCGGATCCGCTGGACGAAATCGGTCCGCGGGTTGACGACGGTGACGCGGACGGTCTGCCGCTCCGCCAGTGACCGGGACGACAGGATTCGGTTGGCGGCGATGACGCCGGCGTACCCGGCTCCGATGACGACGACCTCGTGGGGTGATGAACGATCCGAGTCGTTTGCCTGTGCCCTGACTGCCATGGCTGCACCCTCATTCCCGTTCCGACGAGCGACGCATTGTCGCTCTTACAGGGATGACGACACAGCCGCGGTGAACGTGAGGTGGTCGAGGCGCCATGCATTTGAGCCTCGACCCGGCCCTAGCTGGTCGCTCTGGATGGGTAGTGCGTCAGGAGCGCCATCCCGTTGACGGTCTGGTACGGGTCCCAGTGGTCGCCGAACGGGCTGGCCCAATGGCCGTCCGTCTGTTGCGTAGCGAGCGCATCGGCGCGAAGCCGTTGGAGCGTCCCAGTGGGCAGGAGTAGCGCGATCGGGCCGTCCAGTGGGCCGATGTGCTCAGCGGCCTCCTGCGGCGTGGTGTAAGCGCCGGCGGCGATGTCCCGGCCGATGTGCGCGGCCAGGGCATCGAGCGACGCCTCCCGGGCGGGCAGGTCGATCAGCCACGGCAGCGACTCGGCGTAGGGCAGGACGACGTAATACGGGCCGTTGGCGATCTCGTCGGGGCTGGCCAGCCGGGCGTAGAGCTCGTGGCAGCGGTGATGGAGCCGCTCGGAGCCCAGACCGAGCCGGGCCAGGGCGCCGGCGAGGTCCAGCGCCGGGTTGAGCGCCGGGAACTCCCAGGCGGCGAACCACGGCGCGATCGCGTGGTCGAGCGTGCCGGGTTCCCAGTGCCAGCAGCCGTCCTCGCCCTGCCGCTCCTCCAGCCAGCCGACCAGCCCGGTGACGGTCGGGTCCGTGGTCGGGATGCCGCACTCGAGGATGACCTGGAGCGCGAGCCGGGCGGCGAACGGGTTGCTCTGCGGAGCGCTGATGTCTGGCTCCAGCCCGTTGCCGAAGCCGCCGTCGTCGTTCTGGTAACGGGCGAGGGCGGCGAGCACCGCCTCGATCTCACCATCGCCGGTCAACGTTCGGCCCAAGGCCGCCTCGACGGGCCGCTCGGTCGCGTGCTGGTCGAGCCAGGTCTGGGCGGCCGCGAGCCGCTCCATGGTCGTCTGGTTGGTGGTCATCGGGAATCTCCTTCGTCGGCTGGATCGGTGACCGATGGGCTCAGGTAGATCTCGTGCTGCTCGCCGGTAGGCCGCTGGCGCTCGACCAGCCCCGTGGTCGTCATCGCGGCGAGGGAGCGGTCGACGGACCCCTGTTCGAGGCGCAGGTGGCGGGCGAAGATGGTCGGCCGGATGAACGCTGCGCCGTCGAGATAGCGGGTCAGCACGTGGCGCATGGCGGTCTCGGCGTCCAGGTCGTCCGCGGCCGCAATCGCGTCCGGGTGCCGGGGGGCGATCAGGAGCTGCCGCATGTCGTGGTCATCGGGCTCGTCGGGCGGACCGAACCCGCGCCCGATCAGCAGCCGGCGATCCAGCTCGGCGATCGCCCGCAGGTAGGCGGCCCGACGCTCGCGGCCCGTCTCGAAGCCGGCCAGCCGGCGGAGGTCGCCGGTCGTCAGCGCGCCACCATTGCCCTCCAGCGCCTCGGCCACCCGGCGGGAATCGTCGGAGAGCAGCCCGTCGGCGACCTGGGCGGCGAGCGGCCGGGCGTCGCCGAGCAGCCGGAGCAGGGCTGGCAGCAGATCCCAGGCGACCCAGGTCGGCTTGCCGCGGACGACGGCGCCGTAGAACGCGACCTCCCGGCGACCCAGCTCCCAGCGCCAGGTGTAGACCTCCCCGGACGGCGTCGAGTGGCCGGAGTCGGTTGGGACGCCCGGCCCGACGAAGGCGGCGTAGAGGTCGGCGAATTCGGGCGAGGCCGGAAAGAGCGTCGCGATCCCGACCCGTCCGATCAGCGCTGCCGCCTCCTCCGGCCCGGCGATCCTGGTTGCCGGCGTCTGGCCCCAGCGTTCGGCGCGAATGTCGTCAGGCGTCATGGCCCAGCTCCTCGTTCCAGGGTCCGGTCAGCCGGCCCCCTCAGCAGCGTACGGGTGAATGAGTGACACCGTCATGTCACCAATCAGGGCCGGCGAGGGGCGTACCGCTCGAGTGTCGTCCGCGCCACTTGCCGCACGATCTCGACGAGGTCCGGTGGACCGATCGCCCGGCAGTCGTCGCCGAGGACGAGGACGCAGCGGGCGAAGAACGGCAGCTCCGATTCGGGGCAGCGGAAGCGGATCTCCCACCAGCCGGCGTCGTGCGGCACCGGTGCGAGCCGCACGCCGAGCAGGTCGGGAGCCCGGACGAGGCCG
>JAABUS010005822.1_pt1 | contig 15696 bp, 11 predicted proteins | sample 5560161 | NCBI WGS metagenome assembly JAABUS01 (sample SAMN10711885, study PRJNA513376) | rock metagenome | isolation source: Antarctica rocks | place: Antarctica: Victoria Land, Trio Nunatak nord | collected 2016-01-04
GTCAAGAACAACCTGGTCAAGATCGGGTTCGCGGTGGAACTCGTGCAGATCGACGGCAGCGTCTTCTTCGACGGCTCGGCCGGCAATGACCAGAACTTCACGCATTTCTACTCCGACATGCAGCAGTACACGGATGGCGCCACATCTGCCTTCCCGCTGAACTACATGAAGTACTGGTACGCAGGCAAGGATGGGGTGAACATCGCCCAGAAGTCCAACAATTGGAACGGCACGAACAAGACCCGCTACAGCAACGCGGAGTACGATGCCGGGTACGAGAAGATCTCGGCGCTCACCGAGCAGGACGCGGCCGTCAAGCTCTTCATCGAGTTGAACGACCACGTGATCAACGAGGTGGTCGAGATTCCGCTCGTGCAGCTGGTGGCGGACCGCTATGCGGTCTCGAACGCCATCCGCGAGGAGAACATCGCGGTCACCGCGTTCGGCGATACATTCTGGAACATCGCGAATTGGAATAGGCTCTAATCCGGGGGGTTTGGACCATTCGTGGCTCTCGTGCGTAGATTCAGCGCATTTTCACGTCTTTGTCTTGCGATGTTGTCATACCTGACGATTCGGACGTTCGCGGGAATAGCTGCCGGGAGATCGTCTCGGCAGCTGCCGTTTGCATCTCTGGCGATGTGTGCGTGTACCGCTCCATGGTCATCGAGAGCTTCTTGTGGCCAAGCGTCCAAGTGTATCTCATCCATCACCGCGAGCGGGTTGACGCCATTGGCGGCTTGCAGCGATGCATGGGTGTGCTGTACTGATGGTCGTGCAGAGAGATCCGCTTGACGCTGGTCGCATTGGGTACCGACCGATGCCGTTTCCGATTAGCCGAGGCACAACGACTCCTCATCACCCACGGTGCACCTGGGCCAGGTCGCCGGCATCTCTCCGCACCGGATTCTCCAGCGCAACAAACCAGCGGTGAACGCCTGAACTGCCGAGGCATCGAGGAGATCGATTCCTGGCGGAATCAGGCGCGTGGTGTCATGCCTCCGGCCGGCTCCGGCGCAATCACACGAGCGCGTCCCTCCGCGATCCCGCTGGAGAACCGATCCATCATCGGGGTGTCAATGATCCCCGGGCACACCGCGTTGATCCGGATACCCGCAGCTGCGTCGTCCAGTGCGGCGGACTAAGTGAGACCGATCACCCTGTGCTTGGCGGCGGCGTATGCAGGTTGCCCTGCGATTCCGAGCACACCGGCACCGGATGAGGTGTTCACGATCGCGCCACCACCGCCAGCCAGCATAAACGGGATCTCCTGCTTCAGGCACAGGAACACGCCGCTGGCACCGGTCACAACCGCGACCTTCCCCGCGAACTGACCACCATCCGTCTTTGTGACCATCGTTCGTTCCCTTTGTGAGGCTCATCGGTGCGATGCATACTATGGTTACCACCCTTCGCTTTCGACTGGCCATCTAATCGCGCCGCGCGCCAAGGATCTCCAATGCATCGAGCACCACCCCACGTCTGCGCAGACTGCGCCATCCTGCCGCCGGTGATAAGCGGACCCCGGACCCTTTACCTCGCCCCTCCTATTGGCGATCTGCTTACCGTGTTCGACCGCACTGCAACCGATGTCGGCCTGCAGTGCGCCCGACCTTTTCGCGGAGCGCTGGCAATCACCATTCCCGATCAGGGCGAGCTCCTGGCCTTTGCCGACGCCGTGAGCGCGACCCTCTCCACGCCGGAACTCGCCGAGACGCTTGCGCTCAGCGTCCCGGTCGGTGCTGCCTCCAGCCTGGCTGACTTCGTCCGCGCCCGTCCGCTCAGCCGCATCTTCGCCCAGGCGCGCGGCCGATGGTTCTCCGATATGCTGGCCGACGGACGGCTCGTGACGCATTTTCAACCGATCGTGTCGAGCCTGACGCCGACGATCATCTATGGTTACGAATGTCTCACCCGAGGACACCTTCGAGACGGCACGCTTGTGGCCCCGCGCGAGTTGTTTCAAACGGCAATTGGCACGGGATTGCTCTATTTTCTCGATCGCGCGGCACGAACGGCGGCGGAGCACGGCGTCGACGGCATGATCTTCATCAACTTTCAGCCCAGTGCGATCTACAATCCGGATTTCTGCCTCGCGTCGACGGTGCGCGCCGTGATGGATGCCGGACTTGCTCCTGAACGGATCGTGTTCGAGGTCGTCGAAAGCGAGGACATGCACGACGCCAAGCACCTCGTCGCGATCCTCGACGCCTATCGGGATGCCGGGTTCCGGGTTGCGCTCGATGATCTTGGATCGGGCTATGGATCCTTGAATCTTTTGCATCGGCTGCGCCCCGATTTCGTGAAGCTGGATATCGACCTGGTCCGGCATGTCGATCAGGATCCGATCAAGGCAACGATCGCGTCCAAGCTGCTCGAGACTGCCGCAGATCTGGATATTCCCTCGATCGCCGAGGGTGTCGAGACGGCGGCCGAAGCGGCGTGGATGCGTGACCACGGCGCCACCTATCAGCAGGGATTCTTCTACGGCGCACCGGCGGGACGGCCTCTCGTGCCCAGCAACGTTGAGGTAGGAACGTCCTGTGGATAGTACCCGGCCGTTGTTGCCCCGCACTCCTGGGCATGACGAATAGCCCCATGCTCAGCGATGAAGTGCCACGCACGAGGTCGCATTCCCCTTTGATGCTCAGGAAAATGCAAGTGTCCGTCCCAAGTTCCATTCGGTTAGGTGGGAACCTGTCCTGCACTATTTGGATACCCCATGAAGGGCGGGCAGATCGCCTATTCGAGATTTCGTGTGCTTTTTCCGGATCCCCCCATGGCTTCGATAGCGATGATGCTGGGATTGACTCCGAAGAAAAGCGGTAGTCGATGGTCTGAATAGGCGAATCTATGCACGAAGAGACTGCATTGCCTCGACCCGTAGATTCGTGCGTAGATCATCCCGTGTGAGAGTCGTCGTCCCGGAAGCTGTTCCCCCTCTGATAGAGGTCACGTCCCGATCGAGACGTTTGATCATCCTTTGAAACGGCTCTGTAGCTCGCTCAGGAAATACGTCCCCGACGTCGCTTCCAGACTGAACTGCCGCAGTGGACTGCTAGAACGCATCTGTCACTAGTCGCAATTTTGGGGCAGCATCGTCCGCCATTTCATACAATGGAGCAAGCACACTTGCTAGACTCCCCACGTGAAGCTGTGTGAAGCCCCACTCAATCGGTGCCAGATCTGAATACTCGGAGACGAATTCGTTGAGAATCTGAGGCAAAGATTGAGCAACCGTCGCCAATACCCTCGCGGGTACAACGTCACGACTCTCTAGAGTCAAGTAGAGATCAATTACAGAGTCATTGTGGGACATCGCTTAACCTGTCCGCATTTATCGACAACACGTTATCCTTATCCTACTACGAAATCGCTATTGAATGCTCATCTGCCCATGTGAGACTGCCATTGCCACTCACTCCTGCCAGTCTGTTGGCGTTCGTGAGGTTACGTTGCCTTCTCCTTACCTCACTGCCGGTTCTCCGACCGTTCCTTCGCCAGCACATAGCCTTCTGCCAGCAGGATGTCCCGTCGCTCCTACATCGTGCGCTCCCAAAAATCTCCCTGCAGGTAGACCGTGTTGTATTTCCGGGAGGCAATCGCCATTGCCCACGCGAAGTACTCGTTCCCATCGGAAGGGACGACCACGCGCATGTGCCGCGTTCTTGCCTGAGGCTCACCGGAATACAGCGGCCGCACCTCGAGTGTGACGGTCCCATCGTCGAGGATGCGAATCATGGTCACATACCTGACCTTTCCGTCGGCTCGGGGGGATGACGCCTGTTTCTGCTCCGCCGGCCCGCGGTGACCCTTCCGCTGCGGTGGGCGATCCATCCGCACCTGATCGCTGGACGGCTTCCAATTTCGAGGTGAACGCGATGCCGTTCAGGATCTCGCTGTTCGCGCCGACATCCAGTCATGCGTGCCCTGCCGGCCAAAGGCAATCACCTTGACGGTGGACTCAGCCGCTCCGGCTTTATCCGTGAAGATCCCGATTGACACCCATGTGCGCTGAGGCGCGTCAGGAACGACGAAATAATCGACGAGACGCCGACAGTCGTCCGCAGGCCGGCCTCATCGAATCAAGCCGGAGCACTTCCATGCAAAGATCGCACGCTGGCGCTCCAGATACCCCAGGAGCATAGAAGCCTCGTCAGCTGAGATGGGAGGTTCGGATCGTTCGCAGTCTTCCGTACTCATCACTCATCTCACTCATCAGATGATCGTCCTCTGTCGAGCAGGAAGACCTGCGCGCTGCGGATGTCTGGAAATCCGAGCGCGTAGCGTAGCTCGTTGGTGCTCCGTCGGTCCTTAGAGGCCGACGCACATGCTCAACGTGTCCTGCAACTCCTTGGCATTGAGATAAGAGAAGGCCTTGCTTGCCAGCACCATCCCGTCGTCCGGGGAGTTGGGGCCAAAGAGGGTGAGCATGTCGTCCGTCGCGTGAATACCCACCAGGCGCAACAGGTTCGGCAGCGTATCGGCGTACCCCACCGATTCCGCGAATCCGCGACCCAGGTCCGCTCCGGACGGATCGAGCAGGTAGACCGCGCCTTCAGAATATTGCGCACCACCGGCGAAGAATCCCGACTGCCCGGTCTGGACGATCGGCACCATCACGTAGGCGCGAATATCCTCAGGCACGTCGTTTCCGAACTGGAACTCCCAGCGGTTCGGATACCAGGTGTAGGTCGGCGGATAGGTCTCGGGAGACGGAGTATCGACACTCAGGATCCACTCGGTGACGGAGAGGGTGCCAGCGACTGTATGAGTGACGGCGTCCGCGTCCATGTATTTGGCGTTCAGAGGCACCGTCATTGTGCCCGGAGGGGTCGTACCCATCTGCCGGTAGAACGTCAGGTAGTCAACCGTGTGAATGGAATACGAGGTGATCTGGCGGTTCCCGTGGAATTGCGCCATGAACCAGTCCCAGCCTGTTGGAGCCGTAGGCGTGAGATTGCCCGCCGCCCGGAGGACCTCGGTATGTGCCACTGCACCCAGGGTGCCCCACTGGTGGTCGAACCAGAATGTTCCTTCGGTGAGGGTGACCTCTTCGCCGTTGAGGGTCAGCGAGCTGACGGACGGGTCGACCACCAGTTCCGGTATGGAGTAGTAGAGCGTACCCACCCCATCGCAACAGGGACTGCAGCCATCGACCCCCTGAAGCAGGTAGTCCTTGCCGGACGAGAACGTGAGATCGATGGAGAACTGGACGGGCTCGACCTCGCCATCGTCCTGGCCCCACGCCTGGATCTGCAAGGGGAACAGGTTGCCCGGATCGGTTGACCGGATCACGTTCTTGCCCATTGTCGCGCCCAAGCTATCGGCCTCGAAACTGAGCAGGCCGGTGGTTCCAGCAATCACGATCGGCTTGGCCTGGTAGTGGCGTTCACCGGCCTTGGCGACCGAGAAATGCAGCTCGACAACCTGGTTCTCGGTATCGGTCAGTCCAAGCGATGCGGCCAGGTCAGGGGGAAGCAAGGCATCGCGGAAGAACATGAGCTCGATGCCGTACTCCTCGCCGTTGCTGCCAGTGGCGCTGCCCACGAAGAAGTACCAGCCGAGGACGGACTGGAGGTCCATGGCGTTCCGCTCCGGGAACTTGAAATCGGCCGCTGCGGGGATCGGACGGTAGCCCATGGTTGCCTCGGGGCCGATGAGATTGCTCATCACGTAGGCCTGATGAGCTGACAGCGAGGTGCACAGGGGCAGCATCGCTTCATAGCGGGAGGCATAGCTCTGCACGAACGATGGTGGCCTGGCGATGAGTTCGAGCAGGTGGGCGCCGACCCGGGCGCCGAACGCTTCGTTGCTGTTCTTCGGATCGAGGATCCTGGCGAGGATTTCGGGTGGGACATCTTCTGCAAGCAACTCGGTCTTCCAGAGCGCGCGGGCGATGGCGTCACGGGTATCGGCATCGAACGCATCGAGACCTGCCTGTGCAGCGCTCCCGGCCGAGGTCGCTGCCGGAGACGCTGCCGGTGTCGCCGCTGGACTTGCCACCTGAGCCCCCGCCAGCCGTGGGGCGGCAGCGAGGTCAAGGCCCGTGGCGGCCAGCCCGGACGCGAACATCGCCCGGAGTGTGGCGCGGCGTGATGCTCCCGAGGCGAGAAGACGCGTCAAGGCGTCGAAATTATCGGTCCTCATGAAACGTGTCGTTCCTTTCATGTCATGCAAGTGCGCACGTACAGCAACACGCGGACGCGACGGTGCGGTCCAGCAGTGGCCCAGTGCAGAGACGTATCGACGCAGCATTATGAAGATATGTGGAAAACTGGTAACAATCGAAACTCTACACTCGCGCAGGGGCAAATACAATATCACGAGCCAAGAGTAGAACCTATCCGCACCCAGCAGATGTATCGGGTTGAGTGGGACGACTCCATGACGCCCATTTTTTCGCCATGAGACACGACCTTTCACCGGGAAGATGGTTACCTACAAAAAGGGAGTTTCCGCCTTGACGTCCTCTTGATAGGAAATGAGAACCAGCGACCGGAGCCAGCAGTATTGGCTCCAGTCGCTGTTTGTACTCGCAGGGAGCAGCTGGGGGAAATGGCGTGTGGTATCACCGGTCGTCTCACGATGCTGCCCGCGAGCATGAACGGTCACGAGCAATCCTGCAATCCTGCGTTCCAGAGACGAGGACTTTCGCACCATACTCGTTTCATGTGAACTCTCGAACAACCACTTCGCATTCGGGATCCGATCGTCAAGCCAGATGCCGACGAACTGTTTTGTTCGCCAAATACTGATTGTCATTGCGAACCCAAACATCGTTTTAAGGGTAATGCTCCCTGGGGGTGTCGTGATAGTGATTGTGGATTCCCTGTAACGCTTGTCAGAATCCCTAGGCCCGTAACCTGGAGCGTCGCATTGGTGAGGAGCAGGATGATTCGAACCACCTATGGGGTAATATGACCAGGTACATCATTTCATTGTATGGACAGCCAATATCTCTTATCATATTTGATGTAATTCTCAATATCCCGATCCAAAGGAACCGCAGTCGACAGACAATCATCAGGCGCCTACGAGGATCAGACGCCCGCCGTAGGAGCAATGGACATGTGTCCGCCTGATTCACCTGCCCAGGAGCAGAATGATGGTGCCGACTGACATCACCGGGCAATATTGGGACGTGCTCGATGTGTTCGATGCGCATGTCGCGATGCTTGATCGAGACGGCGTGATTGTCGCAGTCAATGCTGCCTGGGAACGCTTTGCCTCTGAGAATGGGCGAGCCCTCACTTCGTGCGGCGTCGGGCGTAATTACCTGGCGGCATGCCAGTCCGATGAAACGGATCGGGACGCCGGTGCAGCAGCGGATGGGATATCCAGAGTCCTCAGCGGCGCCCTTCCCGTCTTCACCATGGAGTATCCCTGTCACACCCCCGACAAGGAACGCTGGTTCTCCATGATGGTACGACCACTGCGCCGATCGGACAGCTGCGATGCCGTCGTAATTCATACCGACATGACCTCGTTACACATCGCCAAGGAGCGGGAGGGGCATGAGCAGCGTCGCTTCGTCTCGCTCATTGAACATGCGGTCGATCTGATCGCGGTCATGGACCGGGACGGCACCATCACCTACGAGAGTCCTGCCTTCGAACGCATGCTTGGCTGCGCGACGCCGGTGGCAGCCGGGACAGATGCGTTCACGTTCCTGCATCCCGACGATGTGGAGCTGTTTCGAACAGCCCTCGCCGACACCGCGCTGGTTCCGGCAGGATCGATCCTCCGGGAATATCGCATGCGTCATCGTGACGGATCCTGGCGATGGATCGAGGCTGACCTGACCAATTGCCTCGACGATCCCGAGATCTGTGGGATCGTGGTCAATTCCCGGGATATCACCGCCCGCAAAGAGACCGAGATGGACCGTGCCCAGCGTGCCGAGAGCTTCTCGACACTCTTCGATGCCACCGCCGAAGCGATGGTGATCCACGACGGCACGGTGTTTGTGGCGGTCAACCAAGCCTACGCCGACCTGATCGGGCTCGAACCGGACCAGGTTGCTGGCGGGCCCCTGCTGGAGTTGGTGGCACCGGCATCCCAGGTACTCGCCGTCGAACAGATGCGCGCCCGATCAGAGGTACCTTACGACCTGGTCGCCCGGCGTCCCGATGGGTCGACCTTTCTCGTCGAACTCCTTGGTCGACCAATCCGGTACGAGGACCGCTGGCTCCGGCTGTCAACCGTGCGAGATGTGACGCAACAGCGCGCCGATGAGGCCGCGCTACGGGCAAGCGAGGCGCGCCAATCACTGCTCTTTCACCTGGTGCAGGCTCAACGCGAAACCCGTGATTCTGATCTCATGATGGCCACCGCCAGCGAGGCGTTGGCCCGGTATCTGGGCACGCATCGCGCCGGATTCTTCGAGATGGTCGACGATACCATGATGATCGCGACCGCCTGCTGGACGGACGGCACCCTGCCTCCACTGTCCGGAACGATCCCGCCCATTGGCTTCGGAGGCGAAGACGCGTCCGAGGTACGCGACGATCACACCGTCAGTATTACCGACATGCTTTCCGATCCCCGCACGGCGGATGCGGCGTTTGAGACATTTGGAGCACGCGCAGGGATTGGGGTGCCAATTATCCGGGGTGAGCGGGTACAGGCGGTTCTATACGTCAGTCATGCCAACGTCCGCGAGTGGACAGCGGAAGAGGTCGCCTTGGCGCGTGACGTCGCAGAACAGACCTGGGATGCGGTCGAGCGGGGGCGGGCGGAAATCGCCCTCCGCGAAAGCGAGGCGCGGTTCCGTGCCGTCTGGGAGGCGACATCCGACGCAATCGCTCTCTCTGCTCCCGACGGCACGGTGCTGGCGGCAAATCCTGCTTACCAGGCGCTCTACGGGTACGACGAAACGGCGATCGTCGGTCATAGCTTCGCCGTCATCTTCCCCGAGAAGTACCGGATCTGGGCCGAAGACCAGCACCGGGCCCTCTTTGCCAGTCAGGAGCCCCCCCAGGTCTTTGAAGCGGAGGTGCGACGCAAGGACGGCGTCATCCGAAGTGTCGAAGCACGGGCGGACTTCGTCATCGAGGGGGGCCAGCCCACGGCGTTGGTCTCCGTCGTCCGTGACGTCACGGACCGACGGGTAGCCGAGGCAGCGCTACAGGCGAGCGAGGAGCGCTTGCGCCTGGCCCTGGAGGCGGCCGAGATGGGCGTGTTTCTCTGGGATCCGGTAACGGACCGGACCGATGCCGATTCCCGGCTGCTGCAGATGGTCGGCCTGGACACCGGCGACGAATTCTCACTCAAGACCGCTGTCAGTCGCTACATTGATGTTCGGGATCGGGAGCGGTACGCCGCGGCGGTGAGGGCAATGCTCGATCCGACTGGCCCGGGTCGCCTGGATGAGGAAGTGTGCTGGACCGGGTCCGATGGACGCGAAAGGTGGCTCGCGTTCTCGGGGCAGTCGTTCTTCGAGGGGACAGGCGCCACAAAGCGGGCCGTCCGGGTCGTCGGGGGAGTCTTCGACGTTACCACCCGTAAACGAGTGGAGGAAGCGCTGCGCACCAGTGAGGTGCGGTTCCGGGCGTTGGTGCAGGATGCAAGCGACATCGTCATTGTGCTCGATGCCGAAGGGAAGTTCCGGTATGGCAGCCGGGCCCTGGAACGCGTCCTTGGCTATTCCGCCGCTTCATTTGCCGACGCAGTGTGTCTGGATGTCGTTCACCCCGACGATCTGGAAACAGTCGAGCGTGTTTGGCAGACGGTCACGCAGACCCCTGCGTCCCGGGTTCAGGTCACGTACCAAACCAAGAATGTCGATGGCGTCTGGTTTTGGCTGGACGGGATCATGACCAACCTGCTCGATGTGCCGGAGGTTGCGGGCATCGTTATCAATGTGCGGGACGTGACGGAGCAGAAGCGTCTCGAGTCGCAACTTCGCCACCTCGCACTGCATGATCCCCTGACCGGGCTTCCGAATCGCACACTTCTGGCCGACCGAATGGACCAGGCTCTCCAGCTGGCGGCTGTCAATGGTCACCGGGTTGGATTGCTCTTTCTGGACGTCGACTATCTCAAGCAGGTCAACGATGCGTTCGGCCACGCGGTCGGGGACAAGCTATTGCAGTCGATCGCCGATCGCCTGAGATCAGTCGTGCAGGTTTCTGACACGGTCGCGCGAATCGGTGGAGACGAGTTTGTCCTCCTGGCTCCCAGAATCGAGAGTGAACGTCACGCCACGGAGCTCGCGGAGCGGGTGCAGGCGGCGATGGCAGCCCCGTTTGTCTGGCACGGGCACGAGGTCGTCGTAGGTGTGACGATCGGGATCGCGGTAAGCGAGCCGGGGCTCAAGCACCCTGAAATCCTGCTTCGTGATGGGGATGCTGCCTTGTATCGGGCCAAGCATGCGGGGCGGGGTCGTTCAGTCGTGCACGCATCGGAGGCATCGGAGACGACGGAGAATGCCAAGCGACGCTGGCGGCTCAAGATGGATGTGGGAGAGGCGGCTGACCGGGGCGAGTTGATGATGCTTTACCAGCCAATTGTTACGTTGACGAGCGGCGACGTAACCGGTATGGAAGCTCTGCTCCGGTGGGAGCACTCGGTCTACGGGCTGATATCACCCGACGAATTCATCCCCCTCGCCGAAGAAGCAGGCCAGATCGTTGCCCTCGGACGATGGGGCATGGCGAAAGTCTGTGAGACGCTGAGGCAATGGGGCTCGCGTGCTCCGGAAATTGGGCTCAACTTGTCGGCGACGCAATTCAATGACCCCACCCTGATGAGCGCGCTTGTCGCGCAGGTAGCCCGGACGGGCATTGATCCACGAAAGCTTCGGTTGGAGATCACCGAACACATGGTGATCGAGGACATCGTTGGGACCGTGTCGACCCTGAATCAGGTACGAAAACTCGGGGTGGGTGTCTCGATCGACGACTTTGGCTCCGGCTATTCATCGCTCCGCTACCTGCGGGAACTTCCCGTCACGGGAGTCAAGCTTGACCGCTCATTCGTGCATGGCTTGGAAACGGACCCCGGAGCGCAAGCGATGGTCAAAGGCATCGTGTCGCTCGCCCATGCCATCGGACTGTCGGTGACCGCCGAAGGGATCGAGACGGCGGGTCAATTGGCGCTCCTCTGCGCGATCGGGTGCGATCAGGGACAGGGGTTTTATCTGGCACGCCCCGGACCTGTCTCCACAGAGGGACCGACTCTGCGCGTCGACGTACCCGTGGATCCGCCTTGGACATCGAGCGCGACAGCCTCCGCCTGACTCCAACGTAGGGATATTTCTGCTCGTGGAGGAGTGTACGGCCCTGACATCTCTCTCGAAAACGACGGCAGTCTCAATGGGTGATGGATTGATGTATCACCCGAGTTGCCAGACTCGCCCAACCGGTGATTGTGGATCGCACGGAGGCACGGACACACGGACGACAGGTGTCGACCCTCGTAGCATGCCAGCATGCCAGCATGCCAGCGTAGTTACGGGCGGGCGCGAGGAGCCGTACAGCCCTTCCTCACGCCTGCTCTCCGTTGGTCAGGACGCGTTGTAGTCGACCGCGACGTCCTGTGATGATGCCGAAACGGTCCTTCAGCATTCTCAGCATTCCATAGAGGGGCGCCCACTGCGCCGGCGCCAGCGGCACCACGACGGTCGCACCCTCGGAGAGCTTCTTCCGGAAAGCGGAGATCTCTTCGGTCGTGTCACCACGCAGCGAGACGAAGAACGGGTCTTCGCCCGGGCTCCACGGCCTCGACGACGGCACGTCGTAGGCCATCACGCGGAAGCCGTTGTCGGCGGCCACCTGGCCCCACATCACCTGGTCGGCCTCGGACGGGTCCTGGACGTTTCCCATGTCCTGGTTCGTGAAGACGGTCACATCTCCCCCGAACACGGACGGGTAGAAGCCGAGCACCGCGCGGGCGTCGCCTCGGAAGTTGAGATGGGTTACTGCGTTCACGGTCAAAACGGTGTCCTTTCCCAGGGGGCCGATAGTGCGACGAGGCCGGGGATTCCGTCCTCTGCAAGCAGTTTCGCACCCATATAGGTCAGCTACCGTCCTAAATTGACGTCCCCCTCGCACATCGCAGCATCTGTGAGCGGCACTGCGGGTCCTGGTTGAGCGGGGTGCTCGCTACGACGCCGCTCGCACCTGAGGCCAGCACCACTCGTGGGCGAGGCATTGTGACGAACCATCCTCTGTGGTCCCGGCTGTTCCTCTACTCACCAGTTGCCCCGTCGATCTCCTCGCGGATGAGATCGGCATGTCCAAGATGGCGCGCAGTTTCTTCGACCATGTGCATCACCACCCAGCGAATCGGCATGCCCTGGTCGCGAGGGTGCACCTCGGTGACCAGGGCATCCAAATCGACATCGTCAGGCAGGATGAGGGCGTCGGAGCGTGCGATTTCCTCGCGATAGCCGCGGATGATCGACTCCGTGGTGTCGTCCGGCTCGATCCGCCAGTATCGCTGGGGATCGTTACGGTCCCGGAGGTGAGAGAGGTCTTCACCGCCAACGACCTCCCGGAACCACTCTCGCTCGACCTCGGAGAGGTGCTTGACGATCCCGAGCAAGGTGAGGCCGGATGGCACATGCGGACGGCGGAGCTGCTCGTTGTCCAGACCGGATAGCTTGCATAGCAGCGTGTCGCGCTGATAGTTCAGGAAGCCAAGCAGGCTCGCCTTCTCCCCGCCGTCGAATGGGGGGTCGGTTCGTGCGCAGTCGTTCATGCTCATGAAGGGCCGTTCCTCTCGTCATCGATGATTTCGGTTGCCCCGGTTGGGCTCCATGGATTATCGCTGGAGGATCGGGCAATCCCTGTCCGCATTGGGTTGGAGATTGGAGCGGGCAGTGCGACCGGGGTTTGGAGCGCCATGTTTCCGTCCAGCTCCCTGTCTGCGAGTACCACGGATCCTGATCGTTGGTCCCGGAAGATCGGCAGAGTCGGCACGAAGCGCGAGACGTCTCGCGCATCGCTCGAACGGATAGAGCGGATGACGGCGAGACGTCTGAGGATATCCGCCATCACGATCGATACCCCAAGACTTCGGCGCGACTATTCCCGATCGTACGCCGCCTGAAGCGTAGCGATATCGAGCTTCGTCATCTCACGCATGGCCTGACCAACGCGGCCGACTCGCTCCTGATCGGCATCCTGCATCAGTTCACCCAGGAGTGTCGGCACCACCTGCCAGCAGAGACCGAACTGGTCTGTCAGCCAACCGCACTGGTTCGTTGATCCCCCTTCGGCAAGCGCCTCCCAGAAATAATCGACCTCCTTCTGGGTCGTGCAATCGACCACGATCGACATCGCCGCGGAGAAGGTGAAAGTGGGGCCACCGTTGATCGCCATGAACTCCTGCTCCCGCAGGCGAAAGGTCGCCGCGAGCATCGATCCGGGCACGGCTGACCCACCATCCGAGTGCCGCGCCATCGAGAGGATCTCCGCATCCTTGAACACGGAGAGGTAGAAATTGATCGCCGCTTCGGCGTCGTCGTTGAAGCACAGGCTTGGTCGGATCGTTCCCACAGTGCGCCGCTCCTCGAGTTCTGAGTAAAATCATTCAACCTCAAAAATCTGGGAGGTGAAGCTCATTTTAGGAGACTGCCGGTGCCGTGCCTTCTTCCTGTTTGCACCATCCTTGTCAGCTGTGATTGCCTAGCGACTCAGGCAAAAGCTGCGATACAGATTCAGAGCTCCGGGTCAGGGCGAGAGCGTTCCATTGGTATCTGAGACCGGTGTGGTTGTGCGGGCGTATCCCGTGCTTCACGTCGGTTGACCGGCGCAGGTCGAGTACACATAGTGAATGGACTATGGGCAGAGGTCTGTATTCTCACGGCTGTTTCAGGCGTACGCAAGCAGTGGAATCAGAAATACAGGATGAATCACAACAGGATTTCCTGCGTTCTGGTGGCCGCGAGCAGCTTGCACATGATGGAAGAGCATGCATTGGGATGGCAGGGCTGGGCCATCCGGAATCTTGGGGCCCAAACTTGGTGTCCATCCGACATGGACAGATTTCTGGGCGACGAACTTTGCCTTGACGGTGGTTGCCATCTCCTGCGCAAGCGTTGGGTGGCGCGCGCCATGGATCATTCTGGTTTTCCCGGCGCTGCGCATGATCGATGCACTCTTCTCCAAGACAGCTACAGTTGCCTACTCCAGGTCTGATCCAAACCGTCCAGGAAGCGACTGCCGCTCTCGATCATATTGCACTGAACGACGTGCCGGTCCGGTCCGCTGCCGAAGGGAGGTTCTGGCCATTCGTCAATTGATTTCGCTTTACCCCTGAAACACAATGCCTCCATCGAAGGACTTCGGACTTCGTCGGATCACTTCTCTAGCACGCAGCGATGGCCAGCTCCATGATTACGCCATTTCGACGAAACTCATCTATTTTGGAGATCGCTATTTCTCCTGCGGCCTGGAGGTGATCCGACTGGCCCAGCACCTCGCTCTCGTCCAGCGGTTCGCGGCGACTGGCTACTTCCCGCTCAACCACGGTGTAGGAGATATCCGGAACGTCTGGAGTTTCCTGGTTCATCGTCTTTCCTCCCCGCCCGTGCTCGACGATCGTTTCCTCGATCTGGCGAGCAAGCCGACAACCTCCTCGGCGAGGGTTGATGTGATGATGCATCGAGTCCAAATAACCCGGGTCCAACTGCGACGTTCATGTCTGCCTCGGGACCTGCTCGAGTTTCCTGTGTTCGTCAAACAGCCAGGAGCTACCCGAGTCGTATCCGCCACCGGAGGTGAGGCGCGCCGCGCAGTGATGGCGAGGCGTCGCTCGCCCACCGAACCGGACCGCCGACGTCAACCGCTACCGCTTATGAAGAAGCTGATCGCTCGCAAAAGGCAATCGCATTGCCGTCGGCATCGAGGATCGTGAAGTCGTCGTCGCCCCACGGCCGGGATGCGAGCGCTCCGTTCGGGTGAACCACGTCCTGTTCCTGATATTCGTTGAAGAGATCTCGCAGATTGGTGACGCGAATGCGACAGGAGGCGCTCCCGGCGAGATACGGTTCTGCTCCTGGCGTCGTAGGGGAATTCGCTCTCAACAGATGGATCTCGACGGCATCCCGAATGACGATCCCCATGCCATCATCGACATGCCGGGACGCAAAGCCAAGACGATCGCGATAGAACGCAACGGCACGCGGAATATCGCGGACGGGCAACGCGGGGATCGCCACAAGAAGGGTCATCTGCTGCTCGCTTTCAGGTTCAAGCCGTGGGACGGATACTTGGCAATGCTAACACCCAAGGGGGTCGGTTCAAGGAGACGCCCGGAACAGTGAAATCGCCATTTCACCAGTTCGGCGGCTGGCCGTGGAGCTTGCAGGATTCGACAACAATGCGACGTGTGGCGAACGCATTGCACCAGTCAAGATGGCCACGATCCGCTTCTCAACAACGGACACCCCAATCACCGGTGGTTTGTGGTTTGTTGAACACGCGCCAGCCCTGTCGGAACCGGCAATTATGAAGGCACGTCTCTTGCTCTCAGTGAGGTTGGATGAAGAAGCGAAGCTCGTACGGGAAGGTCTGTACCGCGTGAGGATGCCGGACGACACTGATCTTATCCAGGCGATTGCCCGGCAGGAGTCGGATGCGCTGATGCATCTGTACGACCGGTACAACCGGTTGTGCTTTGCCGTGGCGTATCGGATCGTGAACGACGCCTCGCTGGCCGAGGAGGTGGTGCAGGATGCGTATCTGC